>Ga0308158_10000915_pt1 | contig 36921 bp, 39 predicted proteins | sample PhyBR2_FD_201038 | JGI IMG/M metagenome (GOLD analysis project Ga0308158, IMG submission 201038) | Phyllosphere microbial communities from UC Gill Tract Community Farm, Albany, California, United States - DLSLB.R2 | ecosystem: Host-associated > Plants > Phyllosphere > Unclassified | place: USA... | reverse complement strand
TTCCTCATCGTCCCGCAGTGGCAGGGCTCGCCGGCGGCTCGCGCCATGCTGCTCACCGACGGCGCCGCAGCCATCGCCGGCGACCTGCCGCGCCGGGACACCACCGTGCTCGATGTGCCCCTCGAAGCAGGAGACTCGCTCGGTACGGGCATCCGGCGTCTCAGCGCACTGCTGCGCACGCGCGAACTGGTAGCCGATCAGGTCGCCGGGACGGGGGACCCGATGGTCGTCGTCGGCGGCGACTGCAGCGTCAGCGTCTTCGCTCTGTCCGCCCTCGACACGTCCGACATGGCGGTGCTCTGGTGCGACGCTCATCCCGATCTGCATGAGCCCGCCACCTCTCCCTCGGGTGCTTTCGCCGGCATGGCCCTGCGCGCGCTGATGGGAGAGGGCGAACCGCAGCTCGTGCTCTCCCCCGCCATCCCCGCCGAGCGCATCGTCCTGCTCGGCGCTCGAAGCATCGATTCCGGCGAGCAGGATGCCCTGGGCGGAATCACCCAGCTGGCGCCCCGCGCGCTCGACGACGCCGGCGCCGTCGCGACCGCCGTCCGCGCGACCGGGGCGAGCCGCGTGTGGGTTCATATCGACGTCGACGTGCTCGATCCCTCCGAGTTCGAGGGCGTGTCGGAGGCGGCGCCGTTCGGCGTCACCGCCTCCGGTCTCGCCGCTGCCCTGAAGGCGCTTCGTGACGAGGTGCCGCTGGCGGGCGCGACCATCGCCGGGTTCGCGCCCCGCAGCCCGGCCGACGCCGTTCTCGATCTCGGCGCCATCCTGCGCCTGATCGGCGCGGTGGCATGAGCGTCGACTGGCGAGCGGGTGCGGAGCGCGCCCTCGAGCGTGGCCGCAGGTTTGACCGCCTGATCCCGCCGGTGCTGCTCGACTCGCCCATCAGTCGTGTCGGCTTCTGGTGGGGGACGGCGGTGGGCTGGGTGTGGGGTTCGCTGTGGAGCACCGGCGCGGTGGAGCGGCGAGAGGGACTATGGGTGTTCCGCGGCCTGCCCGCCTGGTCGTTCGCTCGAGGCGGCGTCTGCGTCGGAGCCTGCTTCCTCACCGGCGACCGCGACCCGTCAGACGCCGTCCTCAGGCACGAAGCCGTCCATAGACGCCAGTGGCAGCGCTACGGGTTTCTCATGCCTGTGCTCTACCTGTTCGCGGGGCGAGACCCGCTGCGCAACAGATTCGAGGTCGAGGCCGGCCTCGAGGACGGCGGCTACGTGCAGCGGGCGGCACGCAGCCGCGATGGCAGGAGCGTTGCTCAGTCGAGCGACAGGCCGTAGTGGGCAGGCGCGTGGATCGCGTCCGCGGGTACCGCGTGCGCGGCGGTGAGGTGCTCGGCGATGTCAGCGGTGCTCAGCCACCCGCCGAGAAGGATGACCTCCGTGCGCAGGCCGCCTGCTGAGTCGTCGCAGAGCATCTCGTCAGACCAGGCCACGGCCGCACGGGTGAGTGCTTCTCCGATCGCCCGCGGCGCCGCCTGGCGCCGAGCGCGCGGAAGCCACGTGACGGTCATGCGCGGCGGAGCCACGACGACGCCCACATCGGACTGCTCGGGGACCTCGATGAACACGCGACCCACTGCGCACATCGGCAGCGTGGCGAGAGCGAGCTCGAGATCGGCGAGTGAGTGCTCGTCAGCCGTGATGAGGTGCTGCACCTGCGGACGACGGGAGGCACGGCGTGCGGCGCGGCTGCCTGCGGACGTCTGGGTGGCGCTCATGATGCAACAACTCTACCACCTGTATAGGGTTGCCTAACCTCACCGCGGTATCACTCGAGCAGCGCCGAGGCCAGAGCATCGAGCTCCGCACTGCTCATTCCCGCAGCGCGGAGATACCCGGCGACCGAGCCGTATCGCTCATCGACATCGGCGAGCAGCCCCGCCATGACGGGAGCCGGCGACTCGGTCGCGAGCTGCACGGCATTCGTCGCGTCGGGAAGGTGGGCGCGCAGATACTGCACGATCGCCCGGTTGCGTTCGGCCGGCAGCTGCGAGGCGGTGAGCGCATAGTCGTCGATGACAGCGTCGCGATCGGCGCCGACGGCACTGAGCGCCAGAGCGACCGTCACCCCCGTGCGATCCTTCCCCACCGTGCAGTGCACGAGGGTCGGTTCGCCGCCGGCGATGACGCGTACGGCGTCGACCAGCCGGGGCGCCGACTCGTCGAGGAGGTGGCGGTACATCGCCGCGAGATCCATGTTCTGCGCGAAGAACGACCCGACCGACCCGAGGAACAGCGGGATGCGAGTCGTACGGACGCCCGTGAGCGCAGAGGGCTCCCGTTCCACCTCGGCATCGTCGCGCAGATCGACCACGTGACGCACTCGCTCGCCCAGCAGGACGCTGCCTTGCGCGGTCAGCTGAGCCAGATGACCAGAGCGCAGGAGCACGCCGGAGCGCACACAGGACGAGCCGGCGCGCATGCCACCGACGTCCCGCACATTGGCGACGCCGTCGATGTCGAGCACGGTCATTTGCGACCCCGAGTCCGGAGCATTCCCATGAGTCCAGCCTACGTCCGCCCCGGTTCCTCAACGAAAACCCAAGAAATGCAGAACGCAAAGCATCTAGCCTGATCTATGAGCAGATTCACGTCAGATGACGTCGCAAGACAGGCATATTGCTCTCGCATTTCCTGTGTCGGCCGTACCAGAGCAGAATATGGCCGTGGCTCAAGACGACAGCGAGTTCCGCTACCTGCCCGCCCAGGCGCAGGCCCTCGGCACCCACGCGCCCTCCGCAGAGCGTATCGCTCTCACCCTGCCCGATGGCCGCACACTCAGCGCGCTTCGGATCGGCGACGGCGACCCCGAGGTGACGCTGCTGCACGGGGCAGGACTCAACGCACACACCTGGGACGCCGTGGCGCTGCTCATAGGACGACCGGTTCTCGCCATCGACCTCGCCGGCCACGGCGACTCCTCCTGGCGCAACGACCTCGACTACTCCCCCGCCGTCCTCGCCGACGACATCGCCGGCGCGATGTCGATCTGGACGTCCCGACCGCAGGTGCTCGTAGGGCACTCGCTGGGCGGCCTGACTGCGTCGATCGTCGCGTCCGAGCATCCGGAACTCATTCGTGAGCTGGTGCTGGTCGACATCGTCCCCGGGCTCGACACCGATGCCGCCCCCGCGATCCTTCGCGACTTCTACGCCGTCACCGACTTCGCCTCGCGAGATGATGCCGTCGACCGCGCCCAGGAGTTCGGGTTCGGCGGCAGCCGACCCGACACGGAGCGGGGGGTGTTCTTCAACACGAGAGTGCGCGCCGACGGCCGCGTCGAGTGGAAGCATCACTTCGCTCACATCATCGGTTCGGCCTTCGATTCGCTCAACGCAGCCCACGCGGAATCCGGCATCGACCCGTGGACGCCCCTCGAGTCCGTCTCCGCGCCCATCACGCTCGTCCGCGGAGAGCGCGGATTCCTTCAGGATGCCGACGTCGCCGCCTTCACCGAGCACCTGCCGGAGGCTGCAGTCGTCACGGTCGACGCCGGCCACAACGTGCAGGAGACCGCACCCGCCGCGCTTGCCGCCATCGCCACCGGCGCACTGATCCGCGGAACGCGCTGACGGCGCGCTCCGCTTCCCCTCGAGAGGACAACCCGTGTCTGCACCACACCCCCGACGCCGCGCCGCACTCGCCGCCGTCGGCCTGCTCGCCGTCGGCGCGCTCGCTCTCAGCGCGTGCTCCCCGTCAGGTGACCCGAAGCCGACCGCATCCGCCGCGGCTGACCCCGACGCGACTCTCACCGTCGGACTCGTGCTCGAGCCCACCAACCTCGACATCCGGCACACGAGCGGCGCCGCGCTCGAGCAGGTGCTCGTCGACAACATCTACGAGGGCCTCGTCACCCGCACACAGGACAGCGGGGTCGAGGAGCGTCTCGCGAGCGCGTATGAGATCTCGGACGACGGGCTGACCTATACGTTCACGCTCAACGAGGGCATCACCTTCCACGACGGCACCGCGCTCACCTCGGCCGACGTCGTCGCGTCGTATCAGGCGGTCAAGTCCGACGCGAGCGTGCAGGGCAACGCCGAGTTCGCCGACGTCGCCTCCATCACCGCGCCGGATGCCCAGACCGTGACGATCACGCTCGCGAAGCCCGACCAGAACTTCCTGTTCACCCTCACCGGCCCGGCCGGCCTGGTCTTCAAGAAGGGCGACACGACAGACCTGAAGACCGCTGAGAACGGCACGGGCCCGTTCGTGCTCGAGCGCTGGGCCAAGGGCAGCGCCATCACCTTCGACCGCTTCGACGAGTACTGGGGCGATGCGGCGACCATCGGCGAGGTCGTCTTCCAATACATCCCCGACTTCACCGCGGGCGTGAACGCCGCGCTCGACGGCACGCTCGACGTGCTGACCGCCGTGGACCCGAACCTCGTGTCGCAGCTCGAGGACACCGGCGACTTCACGGTCACCACGGGCCGCACCACCGACAAGGCCACGCTGGCGTTCAACAACGCCAAGGCTCCCCTCGACGACATCAGGGTGCGCGAGGCGCTGCGCCTCGCCGTGGACCACGAGGCTCTCGTCGAGGCGATCGGCGCCGGGCAGACGCTGTACGGCCCTATCCCCGAGCTGGACCCCGGATACGAGGACCTCAGCGACGTCGCACCCCACGACCCCGCCAAGGCGAAGCAGCTGCTGAAGGAGGCAGGCAAGGAGAAGCTCGATCTCACCCTGACGATCCCCTCGTTCTACGGCACCACCGCGGCGCAGGTGCTCGTGTCCGACTACGCCAAGGTGGGCGTCTCGCTCGAGGTGAAGCGCGTCGAGTTCCCGACGTGGCTCGAGGATGTCTACACCAACCACGACTACGAACTGAGCTTCGTCCTTCACGTCGAGCCGCGTGACTTCGTCAACTTCGCGAATCCCGGCTACTACTTCGGATATGACAACCCCGAGGTGCAGAAGCTCTACGAGCAGTCGCAGACCGAGATCGACCCCGACAAGTCCGCCGATCTGCTGAAGAAGGCGGCGCGCCTCGTGTCGGAGGATCACGCCGCCGACTGGCTGTACAACGGTGCGACCCTGACCGCGCACACCGCTGCGGTCTCGGGCTTCCCGACCGATTCCATCAATTCGCGCATCGACCTCGCCGGCGTGACGAAGTCGGCGGAGTGATCCGGTACGCGCTGACTCGAGGAGCCCTGCTGATCGCGGGGCTCCTCGTCTCCAGCGCGATCATCTTCCTCACCCTCCGCGTCTTCCCCGGCGATGTCGCCCAGCTGATCGCCGGTACGCAGGCCGACCCGCAGACCGTGGAGGCCCTGCGCGAATCACTCGGGCTCAACAAGCCCCTTCTCGCGCAGTACAGCGACTGGATCGCGGGCATCCTGCGCGGCGACCTGGGCACCTCGCAGCTCAGCGGCGCATCGGTGGGAGCCGAGCTCGTCGAGAAGTCACGTGTGACCGTGCCGCTCGGTCTGATGGCTCTCGCCATAGCACTGCTCATCGCCGTGCCTCTCGGGATCGTGTCCGCGCTCCTGCGCGGGCGCGCCGGAGGAACCGCGCTCAGCATCGGCGCACAGACCCTCGCCGCCGTGCCCGTCATCTGGGCAGGGATGATGCTCGTCGTCGTCTTCGCGCACGGGCTGGGCTGGCTGCCTGCGCAGGGGTTCCCCCACTCAGGATGGGCGACGCCGGCGAAGGCGTTCGAATCGCTGCTGCTGCCCGCACTGACGATCGGCGTCGTAGAGGGCGCCATGCTCATGCGATTCGTGCGGAGCGCGACTCTGCAGGCCGCGGGGCAGGACTTCGTCCGCACGGCGGCAGCCAAAGGCCTGACACGGCGCCAGGCACTCGTGCGCCACGGCATCCCCGCGGTCGGCCTGTCGATCGTCACGGTGCTGGGTGTGCAGATCGCCGGCATCGTCGTGGGCTCGGTGGTCATCGAGCAGCTCTTCACCCTGCCCGGTATCGGCCGCATGCTCGTGGCCGACGTGGGCACGCGCGATCTGGTCAAGGTGCAGAGCGAACTGCTCGTGCTGACGGGGTTCGTGCTGATCATCGGCTTCATCGTCGACCTGGTGCATCACGCGGTCGATCCCCGGCAGAGAGCGGAGGAGAGCTGATGCCTCGCTGGCTGCGCGCCCTGCTGTCGTCGTGGACCGGCCGCTTCGCCGTGCTGGTCGTGCTCACGATCGCCCTCGTCGCGATCGTCTCGATCTTCTGGACGCCTTTCGACCCGATGCTGTCGGACGTGCGCGGGCGCTGGGCACCGCCCGGATGGCCGCATCTGCTCGGCACCGACGGCACAGGGCGAGACATCCTCAGTCTCCTGATGGCCGGAGCGCGCACCACGGCCTTCGTCGCCGTCGGTGCCGGTGTCGTCGCCACGCTCGTGGGCATCTCGCTCGCCGCTCTCGGGGCGCTGACCGTGCGCTGGGTGCGCGAGAGCGTGGCGGTGCTGGTCGACGTCCTCATCGCCTTCCCCGTGCTGATGATCGCCATGATGATCTCCGCGGTCTGGGGCGGATCGCTGTGGGTGGTGGTGTTCTCGGTCGGGATCGGGTTCGGTGTCAGCATCGCCCGGGTCACCAGGCCCGAACTGCGGCGAGTGCAGCAGAGCGACTTCGTGCTCGCGGGGCGCGCCTCTGGACTCACCGCGGGCCAGAGCCTCGTCCGTCACCTGCTGCCCAACATCGCCCCGGTGTTCATCGTGCAGCTGTCGTGGTCGATGGCGGTCGCTGTGCTCGCGGAGGCCGGCCTGTCGTATCTCGGCTTCGGCGCGTCCCTCACGGAGGCGTCGTGGGGCACGCTCCTCGCCGACCTGCAGCGCTACATCGGGGTGCATCCGCTCACCGTCGTCTGGCCAGGCATCGCCATCACCCTCACCGTGCTCGGGCTGAACCTGCTCGGCGACGCGCTGCGCGAGGCGACGGACCCCACGCTCTCCCGCCGATCGGCGCAGGTGCATGTCCCGGAGGTGGTCGCATGAGTCTCGAGGTCGACTCCCTCGTCGTCGAGATCGACGGCGCGCGCGTGGTCGACGGCGTGTCGTTCACCGTCGCCGACGGCGAGCGCCTCGGTCTGATCGGCGAGTCCGGCTCCGGCAAGTCGATGACGGCTCTGGCGATCCTCGGCCTGCTCCCGGAGGGTGCCGAGGCCAGCGGCAGCATCCGGTGGGACGGAGTCGAGCTGGTCGGGATGCCGGATCGCGAGCTCGCACGTCTGCGTGGGGATGAGATCGGCATGGTCTTCCAGGAGCCGCGCACCGCGCTCAACCCCATCCGCACCGTCGGGCGCCAGATCGCGGAGTCGGTGCGCATCCATGAGCGGGTAGGCCGACGGGAGGCGCGCGAGCGCGCCGTCGCCGAGGCGGCTCGCGTTCAGCTCCCCGAGCCGGAATCCATCGTCGATCGGTACCCGCACCAGCTCTCCGGTGGTCAGCGGCAGCGCGTCGCGATCGCGATGGCACTCGCCTGCAGACCGCGGCTGCTCATCGCCGATGAGCCGACCACGGCGCTCGACGTGACGATCCAGGCCGAGGTGCTGAAGCTGCTGCTCGGCCTGGTGACCGACGAGGGCATGTCGCTCGTGTTCATCACTCATGACCTCGCGGTGCTGTCGCAAGTCGCGACCCACGGCGTCGTGCTGGAGCACGGTCGCGTCGTCGAAGAGGCTCCCGTCTCGACGCTGCTGAGCGCGCCGGCATCTCCTGTGACGCAGGCTCTGCTGCGCGACGCCGTCGCGACGCTGTGGCGTGCGGACGCCGACGGCGAAGGGACCGAGTCATGAGCCTCCCCCTCGATGCCGGCCGGGCGCTCATCGTGGCCGAGGGCCTCAGCCGCCGCTTCCCCGTGCGTCGTCGCACCCTGTTCGAGCGCGCACGCACCAGCGTGGCGCTGCATCCGACCGACCTCACGATCGCGGAGGGCGAGTCGCTGGGGCTCATCGGAGAATCCGGTTCGGGCAAGTCGACGCTCGTGCGCCTGCTGCTGGGGCTCGACCGGGCGACCAGTGGTCGTGTCGTCGTCGACGGCCGGGAGGTGGATGCCACCGCGCGCGCCAGATCGCTGCACTGGCTGCGCAGGCAGACCGGACTGGTGTTCCAGGATCCGTACGCGTCGCTCGATCCCCGGATGAGCGTAGGACAGATCATCGCCGAACCGCTGTGGGCTCTCGACATCCCCGGTGACCACCGCGCGCGCGTGGGCGAGGTGCTCACTCAGGTCGGGCTCGACGCCGGCATGGCCGACCGTCATCCGCATGAGTTCTCCGGCGGACAGCGTCAGCGCATAGCGCTCGCTCGCGCCATCGCGCACCGCCCGCGGATCCTCGTCGGCGATGAGCCGATGTCGGCTCTCGACGTCACCGTGCGGGCGCAGATCCTCGCACTGCTCTCCCGGCTGCGTGTCGAGGAGGGCCTGACGATGATCACGGTCTCGCACGACATCGGACTCGTGCAGCACCTCAGCGACACCGTCGCGGTGATGAAGGACGGCCGCGTCGTCGAGCATGGAACGACGGCGGACGTGCTGCAGCATCCCGCCGACGACTACACGAAGCGTCTGCTCGCAGCCGTTCCGGTCATTCCGCCCCGCTGAGAAGCGTGGGACAGAACCGGCCCCTGAGCTCGCCGATCCGCCCCGCAGGGGTCACAGCGACTTCTGCAGAAAGTACACGCCGAGTCGTTCGCCGAACTTCTCGCCGACCTCGTGCAGCCTGCCTGCATCGACGAAACCCGCCTTGCGGTGCAGGCCGATCGACGCCTCCGCTCCGTGATCGGCGATGACCGCGATGACCTGACGCAGGCCGACCTCGCGGCAGCGGTCGAGGAATGCGGCGAGCAGCGCCCAGCCCACTCCCCTGCCCGCAGCAGACGGCGCGAGATAGATCGAGTTCTCGATCGTGAAACGGTACGCCGACTTCGGCGACCACGGCTGGCCAAGCGCGTACCCGAGCAGCTCGCCCGCCTCGGTCTCCGCGACGAGGAACGGGATACCTGCTTCGACGATGCGCGCGACCTTGCCCTCCCAGGCGATCAGGGTCGATTCGACTTCATCGAAGGTCACCGTCGAGGATCGCACGTAGTGGTTGTAGATGTCGCGGATCCCCGGAAGATCGGCATCCGACACCGGCCGGATCCGAAGGTCGGTCACGCCTCACCCGCCACGTGCCAGCCCACGGCGCCCGCCCCCATCGAATCGAGCAGCGCGTTCGCGCGTGAGAACGGGCGGGAGCCGAAGAAGCCCCGGCTCGCGGAGAGCGGCGAGGGATGCGCCGACTCGATCAGCGGCGTCTGACCGAGCAGCGGCTTGAGCCCTGCAGCATCCCTGCCCCACAGCACGGCGACCAGCGGCTGCTGACGTGCGACGAGGGCGCGGATCGCGAGCTCCGTCACCTTCTCCCAGCCCCAGCCACGGTGCGATGCCGGCGCGCCTGGCCGCACCGTGAGGACGCGGTTGAGCAGCAGCACGCCCTGATCGCTCCAGGCGGTGAGGTCGCCGTGGGGAGCCGGCGGGATGCCGAGATCGGTGTGCCGCTCCTTGTAGATATTGCCCAGACTGCGTGGCAGCGGCCGCACGTCGCGGTCAACCGCGAACGACAGGCCGATCGGGTGCCCCGGCGTCGGATAAGGATCCTGCCCTGTGATGAGCACCTTCACATCCGCGAGCGGCCGCTGGAAAGCACGCAGGACGTTCGCACCGGCGGGCAGGTAGTCCCGTCCCGCAGCCTGCTCGGCCCGCAGCCGGTCACCGAGCTCGGTGATGAGCGGCTGGACGGGCTGCAGCGCCTCGGCCCATCCGCCGTCGATCATGCCCGCGTCAGCGAGCTCGGCGAGGCTTCGCCGCATCAGTCGTCCGTGCGCACGTGCAGCGGCCCACGAGCCAGCAGGTGCTGCGCCGCCTGCGCGAGCGGACGCATCGTGACCAGATCGAGGTTCACGCGACGGGGCGCGTTGAGCGCATACGCGATGAGCTCTGCCACGTCCTCCGCGATCAGCGGCTCGGCGACACCTTCGTAGACCGACTCAGCGGCGGCCGCGTCACCGCCCAGCCTGTTGAGAGCGAACTCCTCGGTGTGCACCATGCCCGGCGCGACCTCCACAACGCGGATCGGCTCGCCGTGCAGCTCCTGGCGCAGCACCTTCACGAGCATCGCCTCGGCTGCCTTGGCCGCGTTGTATCCCGCCCCGCCCGGGTACGCGTTCTGCGCCGCCGTCGAGGTCACGAACACGGTGTCGGCGTGCCCGTCGGCGGATGCGGCCTTGCGCAACATCGGCAGCAGAGCCGCCACGAGCCGCTGCGTCGCGAGCACATTCGCGTCGTACATCCACTGCCAGTCGTCGATCGAGGCCCGCTCGACGCTGTCCGTGCCGCGCGCGCCGCCGGCTACCTGCACCAGCGCGTGCACCGGACCTGTGCGCTCGAGCTCGGTCACGAGGGCATCGACCGCCTCCGGGTCGGTCAGGTCGCACGCGACAGCGGATGCTCCTGTCTCGTCGGCGAGCGCCGCGAGGCGCTTCTCGCGGCGTGCGACGCCGACGACCTCCCAGCCCTGCGCGCGCAGCACGCGCACGGTCGCCTCCCCGATACCTGAACTGGCTCCGGTCACCACGGCTCGTCTGATCACCATGCCCTCCACCGTAAACGCAACAGGCCGCAGAACCAGCCTCTGGGCTGTGTTACGTAACATTTCCCCTCGGTTGTCGCTCGCGGCGCCGCTTCGTAGTGTCGCTTCCAGGCATCCAGCCGAACGACTCCACCACCCGACACCTGGGAGCACGTCATGACCGCAGCCGAGAACTGGCGCTTCGAGACCAAGCAGATCCACTCGGGCGCTGCGCCCGACCCGGTCACCAAGGCTCGCGCCACGCCGATCTACCAGACGACGTCGTACGTGTTCGACAACGCCGACCACGCAGCGAACCTCTTCGCGCTGGCCGAGTTCGGCAACATCTACACCCGCATCCAGAACCCCACTCAGGATGTTCTCGAGCAGCGACTCGCGGCACTCGAGGGCGGCACGGGAGCGCTCGTGCTCTCGAGCGGCCAGGCGGCATCGACCTTCGCGATCCTGAACATCGCCGAGGCAGGTGACCACTTCGTGGCCTCCAGCTCGATCTACGGCGGCACCTACAACCTCTTCAAGTACACCCTCGCCAAGCTCGGCGTCGAGGTGACGTTCGTCGAGAACCAGGACGACCCCGAAGAGTGGCGCGCCGCCGTGCGCCCGAACACCAAGCTGTTCTTCGCCGAGACCATCGGAAACCCGAAGATCAACGTGCTCGACATCCGCACCGTCGCCGACATCGCGCACGAGAACAACGTGCCCCTCATCGTCGACAACACCATCGCGACCCCGTACCTGATCCGTCCCTTCGAGCACGGTGCCGACATCGTGATCCACTCGGTCACGAAGTTCCTCGGCGGCCACGGCACCACCATCGGCGGCGCCATCGTCGACGGCGGCACGTTCGCCTGGTCGCAGCACGTCGACAGGTTCCCCGGCCTCACCGAGCCCGACCCCTCGTACCACGGCGCGTCGTACACGACCGCTGTCGGCGACGGCCTGGCCTACATCATCAAGGCCCGCGTGCAGCTGCTGCGCGACCTCGGATCCGCGATCTCGCCCCAGAGTGCCTGGAACCTCATCCAGGGCATCGAGACGCTCTCGCTGCGCATCGAGCGCCACGTGCAGAACGCGCAGGAGATCGCCGAGTGGCTCGAGAACCACGATGACGTCGCGTCGGTGAACTACTCCGGCCTGCCCTCATCGCCCTGGTACGCGAAGGCCAACGAATACGCCCCCAAGGGCGTCGGCGCGGTGCTGTCGTTCGAGCTGAAGGGCGGCGTGGAGGCCGGGCGCGAGTTCGTGAACAGCCTGACGCTGTTCAGCCACCTCGCCAACATCGGCGACGTGCGCTCGCTCGTCATCCACCCGGCATCGACCACGCACTCGCAGCTGTCGCCCGAGCAGCAGCTCTCGGCCGGCGTCACGCCGGGCCTCGTCCGGCTGTCGGTCGGAATCGAGAACATCGACGACCTCAAGGCCGACCTCGAGAACGCGCTGAGCGCCGCTCGTCGCGTCGCCGAGGCCGCTCGCGCCTGACACCCGTCCTCCTCAGACGCAGGATGCCCCGGACCGCACGGTCTGGGGCATTCTGCGTCTGAGGGAGATGTCGCCTCGTCGGCCCGCTGCGGGGTCGCACCTGTAACGTACGGGAGCACCGGGCTGTTACAGGCGAGAATGGGTGGATGGACTGGCAGACGACCTCAGAGGACACGGTGCCCTCGGCGCCCGTGACCGAGGCGGATGTGCGTCTGCTGCGCGCTCGTCCCCCCGCGACCGGCGCATGGCGCGATGGCGACCCCGTGGGCGAACGGCGCTTCACGTTCCTCGGCGATTTCCGTACCGAGAACGGCGACCTGCTGCCTGCCACCCGCCTCGCGTGGGAGTCGTGGGGAGAGCTCAACGAGGCCCGCGACAACGCGGTGCTGGTGCTGCATGCGCTGACCGGCGACAGCCACGTGCGCGGTGCGGCCGGCGCCGGGCACCCCACGGCCGGCTGGTGGGACGACATCGTGGGCCCGGGCGCCGCGATCGACACCGACCGATGGTTCGTCATCGCGCCGAACATGCTGGGCGGCTGCCAGGGCTCGACGGGCCCCGCAAGCATCGCTCCCGACGGCCGGGAATGGGCGTCGCGTTTCCCCTACCTGACCATCCGCGACCAGGTCGCCGCGCAGATCCGCCTCGCCGACACGCTCGGCGTCGAGCGGTGGGCCGCCGTGATCGGCGGGTCCATGGGCGGCATGCACGCTCTGGAGTGGGCCGTCATGCAGCCGGAGCGCGTCGAGCGCCTGGCGGTTCTCTCGTCTCCGCCGGTGACCACGGCCGACCAGCTGGCGCTGAACTTCGTGCAGCTCGAGACCGTGCGCATGGATCCCCGGTTCGCGGGCGGCGAGTACTACGACGCGGCGCTGGGCGAAGGCCCGCACCGCGGGCTGGCGCTCGCTCGCCGCATGGCGCTGCTGAACTATCGGAGCCCGATCGAGCTGAATCAACGTTTTCAGCGCTCGTGGCAGTCGGACGTCTCGCCGCTCGGCCGCGGCGGCCGGTTCGCGGTCGAGTCGTACCTCGATTTCCACGGCAACAAGTTCACCCGCCGCTTCGATGCGAACAGCTACCTGACGGTCGTCGAGGCGATGAACTCGCACGACATCGGTCGCGATCGCGGCGGGGTCGAGCAGGCGCTGCACACCATCACCGCGAAGACCCTCGTGCTCGGCATCGACACCGACCGGCTGTTCCCGGTCGACGGGCAGCAGCGCATCGCGCGCAGCGTGCCGAACCTCATCGACGACGAGGCTGTCGTGCTCACGAGCGACTTCGGACACGACGGCTTCCTCATCGAGACGGACCCGGTCGGCGCGCATCTGGAGCGTCTGCTGACCTCGTGAGCCGACCCGGCGCGGATTCCTCATGTCGGGTCAGTCGCGCTCATAGGTCCAGGGCGGCGTCCCCATCGTGAGGCGGTGCCGCCCGCCCGCGGCACCCGGCGCACCCGGGTGCTCCTCATCACCGGCCCAGAGCGCGCGCATCCCGCCCTCGAGCTTCTGCATGTGCGTCTCGTAGCGCGCGAAGGCGCTCAGCGAGGCGTATGCGTCGTCGACGGTGCGGTGCGGGCCGAGCCCGTACAGCGTGACCCAGGTCGGGGGGAAGAGCGTGAGCTCCCCGGCGGCATGTCTTTCCAAGGCGCGGCGCGGAGTCATCCACGCGGCCTCCTCGATCTCCCCCGCGTTCGGCCGCAGCTCGTCGCCGCATTCGCGGGCGAGGAAGAACCAGGTGCGGAACCGCACCGGGGTCTCGACCGGGGGCACCCAGCGCGACAGCGTCGCCAGGTCCCGGATGCGGATCCCCGCCTCCTCGCGAGTCTCGCGCACAGCCGCCCTGCGGGCCGCCTGCTCCTCCGCCTCACCGGCTCGTTCGTCCCCGTGGTCCACACGACCGCCCGGGAACACCCATGCGCCGGGGAACGACCCGGTGGCCGGTCGTCGAAGCAGCAGCACCTCGATTCCGTCGTCGCCGTCGCGCAGCACCACCGCGGTGCCCGCGACGCGCATGTCGTCTGCGAGGTCGCTCATCCGGCCACCCTACGACGCGTCGTCGATGGCTCTCTCGAGGCGCTCGACCTTCGCATCCAGCTCGCCGCTGTATCCCGGGCGGATATCGGCCTTCAGCACGAGCGAGACCCGCGAGCCGAACGGCATCACGGCCTCGGTGGCGCGCTTGACCACATCCATCACCGAGTCCCAGTCGGGCCCTTCGATCTCGGTGAACATGCTGGTCGTGCGATGGGCGAGTCCGGACTCGCGCACCACCTTCACGGCCGCGGCGACGGCGTCGTGCACGGAATCGGAGCGGCCGTCGCCAGACGGGGCGACAGAGAATGCGACGAGCATGGTTCCTCCTGTATTCGATGGTCGAGCGGTTCACCGGATGGGCACGGGGGCGCGCAGCACCGCGCGAACCGCGACGACGAGCAGCACCACGAGCATCGCATTGCGCAGGCTCAACAGCAGCACCGGCAGGCCGTGGGCGGCGAGAAGTCCGTCGTAGGTGAGCGGGTAGACGCAGAAAGTCAGCACGCACAGCAGCAGCACGAGCGCAGCGGCCGTGTGCGCGCGGGCGCGGTCGAAGACGATCCACAGCATCGCGGGAGCGATCAGCCACACCGTGAACTGCGGCGATCCGACCCGGTTCATGACGATCAGGGCGACCGTCAGCGCGAGGGCGAGAGGAGGCAGCAGGGTCCGCCACCGCGCGCCGCGACGAGAGCGCAGAAGCCCGCAGATCACGATCCCGCACACGGCGATCGCCATCGCGGGAGTGGTCGCGTCGGCGATCCCCTGCGCGGCCGGCGCGACGATCTGATAGGTGAGGATGTCGAAGCTGTACTCGATCCTCGCGGCGCCGAACACGGCCGCCCAGAGGAAGGGCGTCGCCGCGACCGCCTCGATCTGCAGCCCGCGGCCGCTCTGCGCGGTCAGGAACCCGAGCAGGTTCTCGCCGGCGCCCAGCACGAGCAGCGCGACCACGATCACGCCGCACGCACAACCCGCCGACAAGAGCAGCCGCAGGCGGTTGCGGCCGACAGCGATCGCCGCGATCAGCACCGCCCCCGGCCAGACCTTGATCCAGGCCCCGACGGTGAACGCCGCAGCGGCGAGCCGAGGGTGCGCCACCAGCCAGAGCCCACCAGCGAGCGCCAGGGGCAGGGTGATCGCGTCGATCCGGTACATCGCGATCGGCCCGAGCAGCAGCAGGGCTGCGATCCAGAACCACGCTGCCGCCCCTCGTCCCCTGCCGCGTCGGCGCAGCAGCATCGCGAGTCCGAGTGCATCGCAGAGGGTCACCAGCAGCGCCCAGCCGACCAGATAGGCGGATGCACCGCCCAGCACGCCCGCCAAGGGCAGTGCGAGCACCTGAGCGAGCAGCATCGGGATCAGCGCGAGCTGCGGATACACCCAGCTCTCGGAGATGCCGACGATCGACTCTCCGGACAGCGCTGACTGCGACCACGGCAGGTACACGAGCACGACATCACCCATCGGCTGGCTGGGCAGCAGCCATCCCGCGATCGCCACGATCGCATGGGCGAGGAGGAATGCGGTCCAGAGAAGCCCCGCGCGCGAGGTCACGCGCGTTGCCCCGACAGGAGCTCTCCGATCGCTCCCGGCAGCGCCTCCGCGACATCGAGGGCGACGATGGGATGCCCTGGCGTGCGGCTGCCGTCGTCTCCCACGGCTCCGGATGCCCGTGCCGCGGCGTGCCCGTGCAACCAGACCGCAGCCGCCGCGGACTCCGCGAGCGGGCGGTCGACGTCGGCCGCGATGAGCGCCCCGACGACGCCGGCAAGAACGTCGCCGGTGCCGGCCGTCGAGAGCCAGGTCGGGGCGTTCGCCACGTGGATCACATCGCCGCCGGGGTCGGCGACGAGGGTACGGGCGCCCTTCAGCAGCACCGTGGCTCGCAAACGCTGCGCGGTCTCGAGCACGGCGTCCGCTCGGACCTTCTGATCGTCGAGGTCGCGTTCACGGAGCCCGAGGCCGTCACGCAGTCGGGCGAACTCCCGCGCGTGCGGCGTCAGCACCCTGGGCGCCGCACCCTCTTCGGCGAGATCGAGCGCACCCGCGTCGACCACCGCGGCCGCGTCGCCATCGAGGATCGCTTCCAGGGCTTGGCGCTCCGCGTCGTCGCGATGCTCGGCATCCGTCCCCGAACCGATCACCCACGCCCCGACGCGGGTTCTGCCCGGCTCGGCCCTCGCGACGGTCTCAGGGCGGCGGGCGAGGACGGCATCCCTGGCATCGCCCGTGTACAGCACATAGCCGGCGCCGGCACGCCACGCCGCCTCGACTCCGAGAACAGCGGCCCCGGGGTAAGCGAGCGATCCGGTGCGCAGGCCCACGACGCCGCGCGAGTACTTGTCGTCGTCCGCGCCAGGCACGCGCAGCAGCGTCTCGGTGTCGGCTCTCGTCCACTCCCGCAGCATGAACACCACGCTAGCGGCCCCGCTCCCCCGTACGGACGATAGCGTCGTGATGTGACTGCGCCTTCCGCTCCCCGACTCTTCACTCCCCTGACCATCCGATCGCTCACCATCCCCAACAGGCTGTGGGTGTCCCCGATGTGCATGTACAGCGCCATCGACGGCGTCCCGCAGGACTGGCACCGCACGCACCTCGCCCAGTTCGCGTCGGGCGGTGCGGGACTGATCATGGCGGAGGCGACGGGAGTCGTCCCGGAGGGGCGCATCTCCCCGCGCGACACAGGCATCTGGAACCAGGAGCAGCGCGACGCCTGGTCGCGGATCGTCGGCGAGGTGCACGAACGCGGCGGGCTGATCGGCATCCAGCTGGCGCATGCGGGGCGGATGGCCTCGACGTGGTGGCCGTGGGCCGACCAGCGAGGCACGGTGCCCTCAGCCGACGGCGGCTGGCCCACTGTCGCCCCGTCCGCCGTCGCCTTCGACGGCTACGCCGCGCCGTCGGCTCTGGACCCGGACAGCATCCAGCGCGTGGTCGCCGCTTTCACCGACGCGGCCAGGCGTGCCGTGGATGCCGGGTTCGACGTGCTCGAGGTGCACGGCGCCCATGGGTATCTGCTGCACGAGTTCCTCTCACCTCTGTCGAATCTGCGAGACGACGAGTACGGAGGCTCGCTCGCGAATCGCGCCCGGCTGCTGCTGAGCATCGTCGAGCGGGTGCGCGAGGTCGCGGGCTCTGCGATGCCGGTGTTCGTGCGGCTGTCCGCCACCGACTACGCCGATGGCGGCTTCACCCCCGAGGAGGCGGCGCAGGTGGGGCGCTGGGCCATGGATGCCGGTGCCGACCTCATCGACGTCTCGAGCGGCGGCATCATCGCGCACCCGCGCATCGACTACCGCCCTGGCTTCCAGGTGCCGTTCGCGCAGACGATGCGCGGCGACGGCGAGGTGCCGACCGCGGCGGTCGGTCTGATCACCACGGGCGCTCAGGCGGAGGAGATCCTCGCGTCGGGTGCCGCCGACGCGATCTTCGCCGGCCGGGAGTGGCTGCGCGATCCGCACTTCGGGCTTCGTGCCGCGCACGAGCTCGGTGCCGAGGTCCCGTGGCAGCCGCAGTACCTCCGCGCGCGCTGGCGCTGAACGAACGACGCCGGCAGCGCGGGATCTCTCCTGCGCTGCCGGCGACGTGAGCGGCTCAGCCTCGGATCAGCGTCCGTGCCCTCGTCGCGTGGCGTCCTGCACCTCGCCGACGAGCTCTTCCAGGATGTCCTCGAGGAAGAGCACTGCAGTGGTCGCGCCCGCGCTGTCGCGAACCTTGGCGAGGTGGCGTCCGGCGCGGCGCATCGACGCGAGTGCGTCTTCGAGGTCCGTCTCCTCCTGCACCGGCAGCATGTGGTGGATGCGCTTCGACGGCAGGGGCTGCGAGATCTTCTCGTCGGGCTCGGGCCCTTCGGCCGCACGCAGGACGTCCTTCAGATGCACGTACCCGATCGGCATCTGCTCGTCGTCGACGATCACGTAGCGCGAGAAGCCGTACCGGGCGACTGCGCGCTCGACGTCATCCGGCGTGGCGGTCTGAGGCAGGGTGATGAGGTCGGCGAGCGGAACCGCGATGTCGCGAGCCTTCTTGTCGGTGAACTCCACCGCCCTGCCGACGGCCCCCGACGAGTCGGCGAGCACGCCCTCACGACGCGAGCGGTCGACGATCGTTGCCACCTCTTCGAGCGTGAACGTCGACGCGGCCTCGTTCTTGGGCTCCACACCGAACAGGCGCAGCACTCCATTGGCGATGCCGTTGAGGGTCCAGATGACGGGCTTGAACACCCGCGATACCCACACCAGGGGCGGTGCGAGCACGAGCACGGCGCGATCCGGGATCGAGAACGCGAGGTTCTTCGGCACCATCTCGCCGAACACGACGTGGAGGAACGACACGAGTGCGAGCGTGATCACGAACGCGCTCACGCTGATCACTCCCGGATCCCAGCCGAGGGCGTGCATCGGCACCTCGAGCAGGTGATGGCCAGCTGCGATGTCGCCAGCATGAGCGTCGCGTGCTCCATCGCGTAGAGCGCGGTCTTGGCGGCGCGAGAGCCGCGTTCCGCCAGCGGTTCGATCTGCGAGCGACGAGCCGAGATGACGGCGAACTCGCCGCCGACGAAGAAGGCGTTCGCCGCCAGCAGCACGACGAGCCACACGAGCCCTGCCCAGTCGCTCATCGCTCCTCCTCCGTCGTCGGGTCCACCGGGTCGGCGGTGTACCGGATGCGGTCGATCCGCCGCCCGTCCATGCGCACGACGCGCAGGGTGCCCGTCTCGATGCGCACCTCGTCCTCGATCGCGGGAACACGCTCGAGGACGCTCATCATGTATCCGGCGACGGTGTCGTAGACCTCACCGGCCGGCACCTCGATCCCGGTGCGGCTGAGCAGCTCGTCTGGGCGCAGCTCACCGGGGAAGGTGATCGAGTCGACACGGCGGACGATCCCCGCGCGGGAGCGATCATGCTCGTCCGACACCTCGCCGACGATCTCCTCGATGAGGTCCTCGAGCGTCACGATCCCCGCCGTGCCGCCGTACTCGTCGACGACGACGGCCATCTGGTAGCCCTTCGTGCGCAGCTCGGCGACGAGCACGTCGAGGTGCACGGTCTCGGGGATCCGCAGCGGCTCGGTGCTCAGGGCGCCGACGGGAACCTCGGCCCGCCTCTCCCGAGGCACCGACACGGCGGCCTTCACGTGCACCACGCCGGTGATGTCGTCGAGATCGTCGTCGTACACGGGGAAACGGCTGTGGCCGGTGCGACGCGCGAGCCTGATGACGTCGTCGGCGGAGTCCCCCACCGCGATCGCGTGCATGCTCGGGCGCGGAGTCATGATGTCGTCTGCGGTCAGCCGCGCGAAGTTGAGGCTGCGATCGAGCAGGGTCGCGGTGTCCTTCTCGAGCACGCCCTGGCTGGCCGATCGCCGCACCAGCGACGACAGCTCCTCGGCGCTGCGCGAACCGGACAGCTCTTCCTTCGGCTCGATGCCCATGCTGCGCAGCACGCCGTTCGCGCTGCCGTTGAGCAGCACGATGGCGGGCTTGAACACTGCAGTGAAGACGGTCTGGAAGGGGATGACGAGCTTCGCCGTCGCGAGGGGCAGCGCGAGAGCGAAGTTCTTCGGCACGAGCTCGCCCAGGATCATCGACAGGATCGTGGCGACGAACATCGCCACGGTGACCGAGATCGGCGTCACCGCAGCATCCGGAGTGCCCCAGTCCTCGAGAACCGGCGAGAGCAGCGCCGAGATCGCGGGTTCCATCGTGTACCCGGTGAGCAGGGTCGTCAGCGTGATGCCCAGCTGGGCCGATGACAGGTGCGTGGAGGTGATCTTCAGTGCGCGGATCGTCAGGCTGAGGCGGGATTCCCCTCGTGCCTGACGCGCTTCGAGCTCTGCGCGGTCGAGATTGACCAGAGCGAACTCGCTCGCGACGAAGAGACCTGTCCCCACGATGAGCAGCAGCCCCACGCCCAACAGCAGGAATTCCATCAGCTGTGTCCCTCGACATTCTCGAGGACCGGGCAGTGGGGCGATGTACTACAAGAAGGAGGGTCGTCCATGGTGCGCCCGATCTTACAGAATCCGGCTGTGCTCGCGCACTGTCCCAGCCTTCCGGTGTCCGGCGTCGGCGGGTCGGGCGAAACAGGGTCGGGCACAGGCACTTCGGAATCTGTTTGGCATTAGGCTTGATGACTGTTACGCAAGTGCGACCCGAGCGCTGCAGTCAGCGACCGGTCGCATGTGAGCTTCAGCGACGAAAGAGGGCGATAGAGCGTGTCGAACCAGGTGACCGGCGTCGGTGGCGACGGGGGGTTCGGAGCCAACTCTTGGCTCGTGGACGAGCTTTACGAGCAGTTCAAGAAGGACCGCAACTCGGTCGACAAGGAATGGTGGCCGATCCTCGAGCAGTACACGCCGGGTACCGCGGCTCAGCCTGCCGCGACACCTGCCGCCCCCGCTCAGCCGGCGCATCCGGTCACGGCGCCCATCCCGGTGATCGGCGCGCAGCCGGTCGCGCGTACGACCGCCAAGCCGGCGAAGCAGGCCCCGATCCCCGCCCAGGCACCCAAGCGTGAGGCCAAGGACGAGGCGCCCGCCGAGGAGGAGACGGTCACGCCGCTGCGCGGCATGCCGAAGACGCTCGCCGCCAACATGGATCAGTCCCTGTCGGTTCCCACCGCCACGAGCGTCCGCACGGTGCCGGCGAAGCTGATGATCGACAACCGCATCGTCATCAACAACCACATGTCGCGCACCCGTGGCGGCAAGGTGAGCTTCACCCACCTGATCGGCTGGGCGCTGATCCGGACTCTCAAGGAGTTCCCGAGCCAGAACGTCTTCTACGCCGAGATCGACGGCAAGCCGTCGGTGGTCGCGCCCGCGCACGTCAACCTCGGCATCGCCGTCGACATCCCCAAGCCCGACGGCACCCGCGCACTCCTCGTGCCGAGCATCAAGCGCGCAGACACCATGACGTTCGGCGAGTACCTGACCGCCTATGAGGACCTCATCGCCCGCGCCCGCAGCAACAAGCTCACGGCCGCCGACTTCGCAGGCACCACCGTGTCGCTCACCAACCCGGGCGGGATCGGCACCGTGCACTCCGTGCCGCGTCTGATGAAGGGCCAGGGCTGCATCATCGGCGCCGGCGCTCTCGACTATCCCGCCGAGTTCCAGGGCTCGAGCACCAAGACGCTCACCGAGCTCGGCATCGGCAAGACGATCACGCTCACCAGCACCTACGACCACCGCGTGATCCAGGGCGCGGGATCCGGCGAGTTCCTCAAGAAGGTGCACGAGCTGCTGATCGGCGAGCGCAGCTTCTACGAGGACATCTTCGCCTCGCTGCGCATCCCCTACCAGCCGATCCGCTGGAACGCCGACATCGCGGTCGATCTGGCCGAGCGCGTCGACAAGCAGTCGCGTGTGCAGGAGCTCATCAACTCCTACCGTGTCCGCGGTCACCTGATGGCCGACATCGACCCCCTCGAGTATGTGCAGCGCTCGCACCCCGACCTCGAGATCGAGAGCCACGGACTCACCTTCTGGGACCTCGACCGCGAGTTCGTGACCGGCGGCTTCGGCGGTCGTCGCGTGATGAAGCTGCGCGACATCCTCGGCGTCCTGCGCGACTCGTACTGCCGCACCCTCGGCATCGAGTACATGCACATCCAGGATCCAGAGCAGCGTCGGTGGTTCCAGGAGAAGCTCGAGGTCAAGTACGTCAAGCCCGGTCACGACGAGCAGCTTCGCGTGCTGCGCAAGCTCAACGAGGCTGAGGCGTTCGAGACCTTCCTGCAGACGAAGTTCGTCGGCCAGAAGCGCTTCTCGCTCGAGGGCGGCGAATCGCTCATCCCGCTGCTCGACGAGATCCTCCAGGGCGCCGCGACCGCCGGCCTCGACGGAGCCGCGATCGGCATGGCGCACCGCGGGCGCCTCAACGTGCTCACCAACATCGCCGGGAAGACCTACGGCCAGGTGTTCCGCGAGTTCGAGGGATCGCTCACGCCGGGCAACCAGCGCGGCTCGGGAGACGTCAAGTACCACCTCGGCACCGAGGGGACCTTCGTCGCCGAGGACGGCGCCGAGCTGCCGGTCTACCTCGCAGCGAACCCCTCGCATCTCGAGACCGTCGACGGTGTGCTCGAGGGCATCGTCCGCGCGAAGCAGGATCGCAAGCCGATCGGAACCTTCGCGTGGCTGCCGATCCTCGTGCACGGCGACGCGGCCTTCGCGGGCCAGGGCGTCGTGGTCGAGACCCTGCAGATGTCGCAGCTGCGCGGCTACCGCACGGGCGGCACCGTGCACATCGTGGTCAACAACCAGGTCGGTTTCACGACCCTGCCCACGGACTCGCGCACCTCGGTGTATGCCACCGACGTCGCGAAGACCATTCAGGCTCCGGTGTTCCACGTGAACGGCGACGACCCCGAATCGGTCATCCACGTCGCGCAGCTCGCGTTCGAGTACCGCGAGCGGTTCCACCGCGATGTCGTGATCGACCTGGTCTGCTACCGACGCCGCGGTCACAACGAGGGTGATGACCCCTCGATGACCCAGCCGCTGATGACCGACCTGATCCAGGCCAAGCGCTCGGTGCGCAAGCTCTACACCGACGGTCTCGTCGGCCGTGGCGACATCACCGAGGAGGAGTACGACCAGGCCAAGGCGGACTTCCAGAACCGCCTCGAGATCGCGTTCGCCGAGACCCACGCCGCTGAGACGGGGGCGACGCCGATCGCACCCGAGCTCACTCCTGTCGACGAGCAGGTCGGCTCTCCGGAGGTGACCGGAGTCCCGCTCGAGGTGATCCACCTCATCGGCGACGCGCACGCGAACAAGCCCGACGGGTTCACCGTGCACTCCAAGCTGCAGCAGCAGCTCGACAAGCGCGTGTCGATGAGCCGCGAGGGCGGCATCGACTGGGGCTTCGGCGAGCTGCTGGCCTTCGGCTCGCTGCTGGTCGAGGGCACGCCTGTGCGCCTTGCCGGTCAGGACTCGCGCCGTGGCACGTTCGTGCAGCGGCACGCCGTGCTGCACGACCGCCGCAACGGTCAGGAATGGCTGCCCCTGGCGAACCTGTCCGACAGCCAGGGCCGGTTCTTCGTCTACGATTCGCTGCTCAGTGAGTACGCGGCCCTCGGCTTCGAGTACGGGTACTCGGTCGAGAACCCCGACGCCCTGGTGCTGTGGGAGGCGCAGTTCGGCGATTTCGCCAACGGCGCGCAGTCTGTCATCGACGAGTACATCTCTGCTGCCGAGCAGAAGTGGGGCCAGCAGTCCAGCGTCGTCATGCTGCTTCCGCACGGCTACGAGGGGCAGGGCCCCGACCACTCCTCCGCACGCATGGAGCGCTTCCTGCAGCTGTGCGCGCAGGACAACATGATCGTGGCGCGGCCGTCGACTCCCGCATCCCACTTCCACCTGCTGCGTCGCCAGGCGTACGCGCGCCCGCGGAAGCCGCTGATCGTCTTCACCCCGAAGGCCATGCTGCGTCTGCGCGGCGCGACCAGCGAGGTCGAGGACTTCACTCAGGGCCGCTTCGAGCCCGTGATCGACGACGCCAGGGGTCTCGACCGCAACGCCGTCAAGCGCGTGCTCGTCCACTCGGGCAAGATCCACTGGGATCTGCGCAGTGAGCTCGAGAAGAACCCCAACCCCGAGATCGCGCTCGTGCGACTCGAGCAGCTCTACCCGACGCCGATCGATGAGCTGAAGGCCATCACCGACTCGTACCCGAACGCCGAACTCGTGTGGGTGCAGGACGAGCCCGAGAACCAGGGCGCCTGGCCGTTCCTCGCGCTGCAGTTCGCTGAGGTGCCCGGTGACCGTCAGTTCCACGCCGTGACCCGGCCGGCCGCCGCATCGCCCGCGACAGGCTCGTCGAAGGTGCACGCCGCCGAGCAGGTGGCCCTGCTGAAGACCGCGCTGACCGTCGGCTGACGCTGCACCGCCCTCCGACCGCCGCTCCTCCTCGCGAGGGGCGGCGGTTCGGTGTTACGGAGCGGATTCGCTCCTCGGGCTCAGGGGTGGTGCAGCGCAATTCCCGGCAGAGGCCGGAAGGCGCCGGGTCCCGGCTCATCGGGCTGGGGGCGCGAACCGGCGCAGACTGCCTGGAGCTCGCCCGCTCATCGCAGCGCTGCGCACGGACCTGCATCGCAGCGCTGCGGAGCGCTCCCCCGGATGGCGGAATCGGTGCGCAGCTCGGCCCGACCGCGCCGTCCGCGCCCGGTCGTCCGGCCGAAACCGGCGACCAGTCTCAGTACCAGATGCCGAGATGGGGAGCCGGCTGCGTACGGAACGCCGCCGAGAACGCGGCAACAGCCGCAGCATCGCCGTCGATGCGTCCTGCTGCGGCGAGCTGGGTAGCGGGCACTCCCCCGGCGTAGAGCGCCGACAGCTCGACGACTCCGAGACTGATGTCGTGATCCGCGTCGGTCTCGTCGACCGAGCACTGCCCTTCGGCGTCGATGCGCACGCGCCAGCCGCCCTCGGCGAAGCCGAGCGGGTCGGTGACGCGCATCACGACGTCGAGCGATGCGCTGTAGGTGCGCGCGGTCAGGGCGCCCTCGACGTCGAGGACACGCAGCCAGCCGTGGTCGTGCGTCTCGGCTGTGACGGCCCGCTGGTCGGCGACGAGCCACGGCAGGGGGTCGTCGACGGGGCGCAGGTCGACACTCGCCTTCGTCACCAGGTCATGCTGCACGACGAACTGCCAGAGGGCGCGGAGCGCCTCGTCCGAGGTGGTGATGAGCGAGCGGATCCTCATCTCCGAGCGGAAAGCGCCGGGAAGCTCTGAGAGCGTGTAGGCCATCGCGCCCTGCACGACCCCCTCAGCGTCGGTGAAGCGCACGCCGCGAACAGCAGCGGCATCTTTGTCTCCCGAGGCGAGTCCGGCCATGCGCAGCCATCGGCCGCGCCAGCCGGCGACCTGACCCGAGCGGACAGCACGAGACGTCTCGTGCAGGTGCTCCAGATCGTCTGCGAGCGTCTGCTTGTCGATGTAGAGCACCCGGCCTTCCGTCGGGGATGCCGCCGTCCAGCCCGCCCGAGCCGTGTCGACGGTGAACCGCGCGACAGGCACGGCCGCGCCGAAGCCGTACCGGCTGTAGATGGTCGCCTCGGATGCGGTGAGACCGGCGAGGGCGGCGCCCGACGCATGCGCCGCGCGCAGCTCGCCCTCGAGCAGGCTGCGTGCGATACCGCGTCGCCGATGGGTGCCGGCGACCGTGACGGAGCTGATCGCCCACATGCCGATCTCGCCGCCGGGTACGGTCAGCGGGGTCACCCAGCTGTTGACCGTCGCGACCGGCCACGCGCCTGCGGCCTCATCGAACACACCGATGTTGCGGCGCAGACGCATGGTTGCCCGCATCTGCTCGACCTGGGCATCGGTCGGCTCCTCGTCGAGGAAACCCCGGGCGTCGGCGCGAAGGAACGCCTCGCCGTCGGCGGCGTCGTCCATGTCGACGAGACGGTACCGCAGCCCGCTCTCGCTCAATCGCTGCTCGGATCGGTGGTCGACGGGAACGGGACTCGGATTCGTCGCGGTCATGCAACCCACCCTATGCGCAGGGTCTGACGGTGAGCGCCCCAGAGGTCAGTGCGTGGCCTGGGCAGCTCGCAGGCGCGCCATCACCTGATCGCGCAGCTCTTCCGGCGCCGTCTCCTTGCATGCGCGTGCGACGACCTCGGTCAGGGTCTTCGCGACGAGCGCCTCGTCCTTGCAGGACTCGCAGTTCTCGAGATGCTCGCGGATCTCGGTGTGCCCGGTTCGGCACACCTCGTTGCGGAGGTACTCCTCGAGATCCCGGCGCGCCTTCTCGCAGCCGCAGTCGCTCATTTCCTGCTCCTCGGTTCGGCCGCACGGATTCCCCGTTCAGCGGCGTAGTCGGCCAGCAGCTCGCGGAGCATGCGCCTGCCACGGTGCAGACGGCTCATCACGGTGCCGATGGGGGTCTTCATGATGTCGGCGATCTCCTGGTAGGAGAACCCCTCGACGTCGGCGAGGTACACCGCGAGGCGGAAGTCCTCTGGTACCTCCTGCAGAGCATCCTTGACGACGGATGCCGGCATACGGTCGATCGCCTCAGCCTCGGCGGAACGGCTGTGCGACGCGGTCGTCGACTCCGCACCGCCCAGCTGCCAGTCCTCGAGCTCGTCGATCGTGCCCTGGAACGGCTCGCGCTGGCGCTTGCGGTAGATGTTGATGTACGTGTTGGTGAGGATGCGGTACAGCCAGGCCTTCAGGTTCGTGCCCTGCGAGAAGGTCGACCACGCGCCGTACGCCTTCACGAACGTCTCCTGCACGAGATCAGCCGCGTCGGCCGGGTTGCGCGTCATTCGCATGGCGGCGGCGTAGAGCTGATCCATGAAGGGGATCGCCTGCTCCTCGAAATCGCGTCGAGGATCGCTGGAAGCTGTCTCGTCCATCACGGGCCAGTCTAGGCGGGAGAGCACGTCGACAGCGGTCTCGTCGGTGCGGTCAGGCAGCACGGTCGCCGTCATGCGTCTTCTCCTCTCCGTGTGTCGCGGGCTTCACTAGGCTTAGAACCGATGAGCACTGAACGGTATTCCCCCGCACCCGCCCGAGGTCGCTACCTCGCGCCGGACGTCGACCATGCTGTGCACGCGTCCGTCACCATTCCCGGCTCCAAGTCGCTCACCAATCGCGAGCTGGTGATCGCGGCGATCGCAGACGGCCCTGGGCGGCTCATCCGTCCGCTTCACTCCGACGACTCGAGGCGCATGATCGATGCGCTCCGGCTGCTGGGCGTCGGGATCGAGGAGGAGCCCTCCGACGGGGAGTTCGGACCCGACCTCGTCGTCACCCCCGCTCACCTGCACGGCGGCGTGACCATCGACTGCGGGCAGGCCGGCACCGTCATGCGCTTCATCGCGCCGCTCGCAGGTCTCGCCCATGATGAGATCCATCTCACCGCCCACGAGAGCGCCCTGCACAGGCCGATGGGAGCCCTGATCACCGGGCTCCGCGACCTCGGCGTCGACATCGACGACGAAGGCACCTGGTCGCTGCCGTTCACCGTGCGCGGCCACGGGCGCATCCGCGGCGGCCGCGTCGAGATCGATGCATCGGGATCGAGCCAGTTCGTCTCCGGTCTGCTGCTCGCGGCGCCCCGCTTCGATGTCGGTCTGCATCTCGTGCACACCGGCGACCGGCTGCCGAGTCTGCCGCACATCGACATGACCATCGAGTCGCTCAGCCGCCGCGGAATCCGCATCGAGCGGCCGGCGACCGGCGAGTGGCTCGTCGAGGCGGGTGTCCCGCGGGCGAAAGACGTCGCGATCGAGCCCGATCTCTCCAACGCCGCCCCATTCCTGGCCGCCGCGCTGGTGACCGGGGGCGAGGTGACGGTCACGGGCTGGCCGCTGCACTCGACGCAGCCGGGCGCCCTGCTGCCCGAGATCCTGCACGCCCTGGGTGCCCACACCAGCAGACACGGCGGAGCCCTCACCGTGCGCGCCGGAGACGGCATCCGAGGTCTCGACATCGACCTCTCGGCTGCCAGCGAGCTCACCCCGACCATCGTCGGGCTCGCCGCCTTCGCCGACGGCCCCACGACCATCCACGGCGTCGGCCACATCCGCGCCCACGAGACCGACCGCATCGCGGCGCTCGTCAACAACCTGCGTGCTCTGGGCGGGGAAGCGGAAGAGCTGCCGGACGGTCTGCGCATCACCCCGCGCCCCCTGCACGGTGGCGTCTGGCCGGCGCACCACGATCACAGGATGGCGACCACCGGCGCGCTCATCGGACTGCGTGTACCCGGCGTCGAGGTCGACGACATCGGCACGACCGCGAAGACGCTCCCCGAGTTCACCCTGCTGTGGGAGCGGATGCTGAAGGGCGCCATCGCGTGAGCTGGCTCGGCGACGACGACCTCGACGAGCTCGAGGAGTTCGACGAGAGCCGCATCCGCACCCGGCCGAATCCGAAGGCCAACCGTCCGCGCACCAAGCGCCGTCCCGCGCACGAAGATGCCCAGATCGGACGCATCCTCGGCGTCGATCGGGGCCGTTACAGCGTGCTGCTGGGCGAGGACACGCCCGAAGAGCGCATGGTCACCGCCGCCAGAGCGCGCGAGCTGCGGCGCACACCGATCGTGACCGGCGATCGAGCGCGAGTCGTCGGCGACCGCTCCGGCGACGAGGGCACGCTCGGGCGCATCGTCGGCATCGTCGAGCGGACGTCATTGCTGCGTCGCAGCGCCGACGACACCGACCAGGTCGAGCGGGTCATCGTCGCGAACGCCGACCAGATGCTCATCGTGGTGGCCGCGGCCGATCCGGAGCCGCGTGCGCGTCTTGTCGACCGCTATCTCGTGGCGGCCCTTGACGCCGGCATCCGCCCCCTGCTCGTCGTCACGAAGACCGACCTCGCCGACCCGGCGGAGTTCCTCTCCCACTTCGACGGACTCGACCTCACCGTGTTCACCAGCTCTCGCGGGCAGATGCCCGTCGACGAGATCGGCGAGGCCCTGGTCGGTCACTCCACGGTCTTCGTCGGGCACTCCGGCGTCGGCAAGTCGACTCTGGTCAACGCTCTGGTGCCCGACGCCCGACGAGCGACGGGCCACGTCAACGAGGTCACCGGCCGCGGACGGCACACCTCCTCGTCGACGGTCTCCCTTCGATACACGGGCGCGCACGGCAGCGGGTGGGTCATCGACACCCCTGGGGTGCGCTCGTTCGGGCTCGGACACGTCGATCCGGCCAACATCCTCACCGCCTACACCGAGCTCGCCGAGATCGCCGAGGACTGTCCTCGCGGCTGCACGCATCTTGCCGATGCCGAGGACTGCGCCCTGAACGAGGCCGCAGCAGACGGCACGCTGAGCGAGACCGGCAAAGCGCGGCTGGAGTCGCTGCAGCGTCTGCTGGCCACCTTCGCCGGATAGGCTTGACGGGTGACGACACGCCTCGAACCCGGTACGCCCGCCCCCGATTTCTCGCTCCTGAACCAGGATGGCGAGTCCGTCTCGCTCGCGGATCTGCGCGGCGAGAAGGTCATCCTGTACTTCTACCCCGCCGCGATGACGCCCGGCTGCACGACGCAGGCCTGCGACTTCCGCGACAGCATCTCGTCGCTGCAGGGTGCCGGGTACACGGTGGTCGGGGTCTCGCGCGATGAGCCCGCGAAGCTGGCGTCGTTCCGCGAGCGCGACGGGCTCACCTTCGAGCTGCTCAGCGACCCCGACCACGCCGTGCACACCGCCTACGGCGTGTGGGGCGAGAAGATGAACTACGGCAAGGTCGTCGAGGGCGTCATCCGCTCCACCTTCGTGATCGACGAGCATGGCGTGATCACGCTCGCCCAGTACAACGTCAAGGCGACCGGTCACGTCGCCCGACTGCGTAAGGCGCTCGGCGTCGACGCCTGAGAGTCAGGCCCGGTCTCGCGGATCCTCGCCGCGCTGAAGCCTGGGGTCGGACGCTCCATCGAGGCGCGTCGCGCTGATCAGCAGGATCAGCCCGATCAACGCGGTTCCGCCGACCGCGAGGGTGAACAGCCACACTTTCGGCTCGATGGTCAGCGAAGCCAGACCCAGGGCGACCCCCAGCACCTGGAAGACCACTCCCCCGGATCGAGCCCACGACGCGCGGCGCAGCGTGCCCCATGAGAAGGCGGCGAGCGCGACCGCTGCCAGCAGTGTGAGGACGATGAGGGCGATGCCGCCGATGTCGGACGACGCCTGACCAGCGCCGAGGGCGAGAAGCTCGAAAAGGCAGACGATCCCGAGGGCGATGGCCTCGAGCGCAAGGACGATGGCGGCGGCGATGGCCGGTCCGGACGGGCGCACGCGTGCTCCTCTCAAGAGCTGTCAAAAAACCCTTGATTTCAGTAGATATCTGTAACACAATAGTCAAAGCCATGTGCTCCCACATCGGAGTGGGGCGGGCGGAAGCCCGCATCACAAGGGTAGCCGACCCCGATCCGCAGCCCGACCCGCGCGTCGACAACGGCGCCCCACACCGAACACCTACCTCTGAGGAGCCCCCCGTATGGATTGGCGCGACAAAGCAGCCTGCCTGACCGTCGACCCCGAGCTGTTCTTCCCCGTCGGGAACACAGGACCCGCTGTCGACCAGATCGAGAAGGCGAAGGCCGTCTGCGCCACCTGCACCGTCACCGAGATCTGCCTGCAGTACGCCCTGGAGTCCGGCCAGGACTCGGGCGTGTGGGGCGGTCTCTCAGAAGACGAGCGCCGCGCTCTCAAGCGTCGCGCGGCCCGCGCCCGCCGCGCAGGCTGAACCCACGACGCGAAAGCGCCGGCCCCGACGGGGACCGGCGCTTCGTCGTATCAGCAGGCGGATCTCACACCGAGATCCAGCGCATGGGGATCTCGATGATCACCTCGGTGCCCTCACCTTCGGCGCCCTTCCACTCGATGCTGCCGCTGAGCTCACCCTGAATCAGGGTGCGCACGATCTGCGTGCCGAGCCCCTGACCGACGCGCCCCTCCGGCAGGCCATGCCCGCTGTCGGCAACCGTCACGCGCAGCAGCTCGGAGGTGCGAGTCGCCTCGATGCGCACGATGCCCTCCTGCCCCGCGAGGCCGTGCTCGACCGCGTTCGTGACCACCTCGGTGAGTGCGAGTGCCAACGGCGTGGCGTACTCGCTCGGCAGCACCCCGAAGCGGCCCTCGAGCTGCGTGCGCGCGCGCGTGTTCGGCGCTGCCGCCACCTCGGCCACGAGCTTCAGCACCCTGTCGAAGACCTCGTCGAAGTCGACCGTCTGAGCGAGTCCGCTGGCGAGCGTGTCGTGAACGACGGCGATCGACTCGACACGGCGCATGGCCTGCGTGAGCGCCTCGCGGGCCTCCTCTGAGTGGGTACGGCGCGCCTGGATGCGCAGCAGCGATGCGACGGTCTGCAGGTTGTTCTTCACCCGGTGGTGGATCTCGCGGATCGTGGCGTCCTTGGTGATCAGCTCCTGCTCCTGATGGCGAAGCTCCGACACGTCGCGGCACAGCACGATGGCGCCGATCCGGGTGCCATGGTCCTTCAGCGGGATGGCGCGCAGCGAGACGGTGACGCCACGGGCCTCCATGTCGGTGCGCCACGGCGCACGGCCGGTGACGACGACCGGGAGTGACTCGTCGACCTGACGCGACGGCGGAACGAGCCGCGTCGTGACCTCGGCCAGGGATTCGCCCTCGAGCTCGTCGTCGAAGCCCATCCGGTTGAAGGCCGACAGCGCGTTCGGACTCGCGAAGGTGGCGATCCCGTCGACATCCAGACGGATCAGACCGTCGGACGCACGCGGTGCGCCGCGCCGCGGCGCGGTCGGGGCCGCCAGATCCGGGAACTCGCCCGAGGTGATCATCTGGAAGAGCTCATTCGCGCACTCGTCGAAGCTGATCTGCTGGCGCGACGGCATCCGCACCTCGCCGAGGTTGGTGTGCCTGGTGAGGACGCCGATGATGCGCCCCTCGTCGCCGTTCCCCTCCCGGCGCCGGATCGGCACCGCCCGCACGCGGGTCGGGGTCTCTTCGAACCAGTCGGGGGACGACGAGTCGACGATGGTCCCGGACTCGAAAGCCGACTGCACCTGGGTACGCCACTGCGGGCGCACCTTCTCGCCGACCAGATCGCGGTAGAAGAGCGTCGCGGCGCCGCTGGGCCGCGAATGGGTGACCGCGATGAACGACCCATCAGACGTCTTGATCCAGATCACCATGTCGGCGGAGGCGAGATCCGCGAGCAGCTGACCGTCGCCGGCGAGACGATGCAGCCACTCGACGTCGGCATCCGTGAGAAGACCCTGGGCGTGGACGAGGTCGCTGAGTGTTGACACGGATTCAGCCTACTGGGCACCCTCCGGCGCGACCCGCCGACCGGAGCGGATCCGTATGCCGTTCACAGGATGGCGAGCGAGCTCGCACGCCACCGGCCGTCGAACCCCTCCAACCTGATCGCCACGGCGCGGGTGCGCCCTGGTCCTGCGACCACCACCACCGCCTCGATCGCGTTGTCCGCAGGTGCACTCGTGCGGATCGAGAGGATCCGGAAGCTCGGTCGTGTCGGAGCCTGATTCCGGGCGCTGCGGGCACGCGCGGAGAGGTTGGCTCGGGTGACGAGCGCCCGGAACGCGTCTTCGCTGAACCATCTCGCGAGCTGGTCGACCTCGCGGACTCCGGCGAGGACCTCCAGCGCCCCCTGGGTCAGACTGCGCAGCAAGGGCACCGGATCCGGCAGCTCTGCTGCTGAAGTCGGCTGCCGAGCGAAGTACTCGTGCAACGTCGTCGTCATCTCCGCGATCCCCCCGGTCGTGGCGCTGCCCCCATCGCAGCGAACCCCCCGAAGGTAACACAGGGCCGTGTCGCGGCCGTGGCCCCTCTGACCCCTGTGGATAACCCGACGCACCGCCCTCGGCCCTCCCCTAGCCTCGAAGGCGTGGAATGGGAGCACCTCTTCGATGATCTCGAAGGCCAGCTTGCGGCGGAGTGGGAGTCTGAGCGCGCCGCGCTCGACGCCGAATCCGAAAGACTGCGGATCTCCAAGCTGACGCTGCACGACCGCCTGCGCACGATGAGCGCGAGTGAGGCGAGAGTCGTCGTCGAGCTCGCGGGCGGCGAATGCTGGGACGCCGCCCTGAGGGTCATCGGCGCCGATTGGGTGGGACTGAGCGCCGGTGGCGATCCCCGTCTGCGGATCGCGCCGCTGCACGCGATCGAATCCCTCGGGGTCGACCACGGCACGCTGCTCGCCAGCCTCTCCTCGGAGGCGGCCGAACCGGGGCTGCGCGCACGCATGACCATCGGATTCGTCCTGCGAGACCTCGCCCGGAGGCGCGTGCCGGTGACGATCGGCAGACGCTCGGGCGACCCGCAGCACGGCACGATCGATCGAGCGGGCGCCGATCATCTCGATCTCGCCGTGCACGATGCGTCTGAACCGCGACGCATGCGCTCGGTCCGCGGGTTCCGCAGCATCCCGTTCTCCGCACTCAGCTGGGTGCGCCTGGAGGACGCGTCAGGCGTGCTCTGAGCCGGTCGCCGTCAGTCGTGTCTGAACGGAGTCGTGCCCCACACCTCCGGGAAGCTGGCCTCGTTCGACTGGCGCCAGAGCGCCATCCGGCGAGCCTCTTCGGTCTGCGCGTCCAGATACTCGGCCAGGCTCGAGTGCTCGACGCGCCAGCGCGGCGGCGAGCCGATCTGCGCACCGCGCAGTCGGCCCTCGTGTACGAGGGCGATCACCTCATCGACCTCGATGCTGAGGAGCTCCGCAACCTGCGCGGGGGCGAGGAAGCGCGGCTCCGTGGGGGAAGCTTCGGGCATGCCCTCATTGTCTCCCGAGAGCGGTGAAAAAGCAGTCCCCCTCGGGCACTGTGGATAACTCCGACGCGACCGTGCGGTCTTCTGTGACGATGTGTGCATGATCCGATCGCGCGCCCACCGCCGCTTCTACGGCGACCTCCGATTCGTCATCGGCGTGCTGCTCGTCATCGCGTCCATCGCAGGCGTCTGGCTCCTCGTCGCATCGTCCCGGCAGACCTCGCCGGTGCTGCAGGCCACGCGGACGGTGCTGCCTGGCGAGACGATCAGATCAGCCGAGCTGCAGGTGGTCGACGTCGGGCTCGGCGCGGTGGCCGACGAGTACCTCGCCCCTCACAGCCTCGAGCCGGGCGCCGTCGCCATGCGCACGCTGAGCGCAGGCGAGATCGTCCCGCTCGCAGCGGTGGGCGACGCCGACGATCTGCATACGACGTCCGTCGTGATCGCCAGCTCCGCGATCCCCGCGGATGTGAAGGCCGGCGCCGATGTCGAGCTGTGGCATGCGCCGCCGGTCGACGACGGGCGCGGGTTCGAGGAGCCGCGGATCCTCGTCGCAGACGCGGTGGTCGCCGACGTCGCGGAGGAAGCGGGAATGCTGGCCGGCGGGCGAACCGAGGTCGAGGTCATCGTGGATCGCGCCGACATCGCGGACGTACTCGCGGCCATCACGGGCGGCGACGCGATCTCGCTGGTGCCGTCGGGAGCGGGATCGTGATGAGACTCATCGTCATCGACGCGGGTGCGGACTGGGCGCTGCTGGCGGCGGATCTGGAACTCGAGGGCGCGGAGGTGACGACCGTGACGCCTGATGTGATCTCGGGACTCGATCTGTCGGGATTCGATGCCCTCCTCATCCCGCCCGTCCGCTCGGTGCTGACGGCCGAGCTGGTCGGCGCATGCGACCGCGCCGGCGTCCGGCTCGTGCCGATCGGGTCGTCGGACTCGCGGGTGGCGTCCCGCTTCGGACTCCCCTCGCCGCTTCCTCTTGACACCCCCGCCGCGGAGGTCATGACGGCGGTAGCCGCCGAGCAGGCGACGAAGGAGACCGCTGTACCTGCGCGGTCCCCCCGGGTTCTCGCGATCTGGGGACCCCAGGGCGCTCCTGGGCGCACGACGGTGGCGATCCAGCTCGCTGTCGAGCTCGTCCGCGCCGGCCGCCGATGCGCACTCGTCGACGCCGACAGCGTCGCCCCATCGGTCGCCTTGCAGCTGGGACTGGGCGACGAGTCGCCGGGGCTCGCCGCCGCCTGTCGTCGTGCGCAGCTCGGCAGCCTCGATGTGGCCGAGCTCGTGCGGCTCGCAACGCCGGTCGAGACCTCGGCGGGCATGCTCGACGTGCTCGGCGGTCTGAACCGCCCGAGCAGGTGGCCTGAGCTCGCGCCGGGACGCCTGCGCGCGATGCTCGCCATGGCACGGGAATGGCAGGACGAGACCGTGGTCGACGTGGCGGCCGCATTCGACGAAGACGACGACCTGCTCGGTCCGGAGGGTCCCCAGCGCCACGCCGCGACGGCGGCGGTCCTGCTCGAGGCCGACGCCGTGGTGGCGGTGCTGAGCGCCGACCCTCTCGGGGTGAGCAGATTCCTGCGCGGTTATGCGGAGCTGCGACATCTCGTGGGCGACACGCCCGTGACGGTCGTCGCCAATCGAGTGCGCCCGGGCCCGCTGGGCGTCGACGCACGAGGGCAGATCCGCCGCACCCTGAGCCGCTTCGCCGGCATCGACGAGGTCGCGTTCGTCCCGCAGGATCAGCGATCGGCGGATGCTGCCGCGCTGCACGCGAGAGCGATCGCCGACGTCTCTCCGCGCTCTCAGCTCGTGAGCGCGGTGCGACGCATCGCCGCTGGCCTCGGCGCGAGGGCCGAGGTCACTGCCGATAGCTCGAGAGGAAGTTCCCGAGCCGCTCGACTGCTTCGCTGAGCACACGCGCCTCGGGAAGCGTCACCACGCGCAGGTGGTCCGGAGTCGCCCAGTTGAAGCCGGTGCCCTGCACGAGCAGGATCTTCTCCGACACCAGCAGGTCGTAGACCAGCTTCTCGTCGTCGCGGATCTCGTGCACCTCCGGGTCGAGACGCGGAAACGCGTACAGCGCACCCTCGGGCTTCACGCAGCTCACACCGGGGATCGCCTCAAGACCCTTCCATGCGATGTCACGCTGCTCATGCAGTCGCCCCGTCGGACCGATGAGCGAGTCGATCGACTGCACTCCCCCGAGCGCTGCCTGGACCGCGTACTGCGCGGGCACATTCGGGCACAGTCGAGTCGATGCCAGCAGCGTGATGCCCTCGAGGAATCCGCGCGCATGCGACGTCGGCCCCGTGATGACCAGCCAGCCCGAGCGGTAGCCGGCCACGCGGTATGTCTTGGAGAGGCCGTTGAACGTGAGGCAGAGCAGGTCCGGAGCCAGCGTCGCGGTGGGGATGTGCTGAGCGTCGTCGAAGAGGATGCGGTCGTAGATCTCATCCGAGAGCAGCAGCAGCCCGTTCTCGCGTGCGATCTGCACGAGGCCCTCGAGCACCTCCCGCGAGTAGACGGCGCCGGTCGGGTTGTTGGGATTGATGATCACGATCGCCTTGGTGCGAGGCGTCACCTTCGACCGGACATCCTCGAGGTCGGGCTGCCAGCCGTTCTCCTCATCGCAGATGTAGTGCACCGGCGTGCCGCCGGCAAGCGAGGTCATCGCCGTCCAGAGAGGGTAATCCGGCGCGGGGATGAGCACCTCGTCGCCTTCATCGAGCAGCGCCTGCATGACCATGGTGATCAGTTCGGATACGCCGTTGCCGAGGAACACGTCGTCGGGGTCGAAACGGGGGAAGCCGTCGACCTCTTCGTAGCGGCTGACGACGGCGCGACGGGCGGTTATCACGCCCTTGCTGTCGCTGTAGCCATGAGCGGTCGGAAGCGCCGCGAGCATGTCGCGCACGATCTGGTGCGGCGCCTCGAAGCCGAAGGTGGCCGGGTTGCCGGTGTTCAGCTTGAGGATCTGGTGTCCCTCGGACTCCAGCCGCGCCGCCTCGACCAGCGCCTTGCCACGGATCTCGTAGAGGACGTTCCTCAGCTTCGACGACTGGTCAAGGGTGCGGCGGGTCATTCCGCAAGGATACCGGGGGCGGAATGCATCGATGCCGCGTGAGACAGCCGCTCGCGACGACTGCTCTCGACGTGGGCGTACGCGAGCTCGCTCGCGCGGTCGCCGTCCCGATCGCGGATCGCTTCGAAGAGCGCGACGTGCTCGTCGGCGATGTGAACGAGGTCGTCGTGCTGCACCAGCGACCAACGCAGCCGGCTGCGGATGCTCTGCATGAGCGCCGCCAGGAGGCGGTTGTCCGCCAGCTCGACGACGATCTCGTGGAAGTCGGCGGCCGCGCGACGGGACACGATGCTGTCGCTCTCTGCTGCGCTGTCCTGCTCTTCACGCAGCGCGAGCTGCAGCCGGTCGAGACCGTCGCGGCGATGGCGTTCCGCTGCGAGGCGGAACGCCATCGGCTCGAGAACCTCGCGAACCTCGTCGAGGTCGGCGAGGTCGGCGGCGGTGAACTCCCGGACGATCGCCCAGGTGCGCGGACGCAGCTA
>Ga0308158_10000914_pt1 | contig 36945 bp, 26 predicted proteins | sample PhyBR2_FD_201038 | JGI IMG/M metagenome (GOLD analysis project Ga0308158, IMG submission 201038) | Phyllosphere microbial communities from UC Gill Tract Community Farm, Albany, California, United States - DLSLB.R2 | ecosystem: Host-associated > Plants > Phyllosphere > Unclassified | place: USA... | reverse complement strand
AGCCGCTACCCAACACGCCCAACAGAACACCATCGTCCAGTCGATCGCGCCCGATATGGAGGCCGTCAACACGGTGATCCGCCAGCGGCTGCATTCCGAAGTCACGCTGGTCAACCAGATCGCCGAATACATCATCAGTGCCGGCGGCAAGCGCATCCGTCCGGTACTGGTGCTGCTGCTGGCCAATGCCTACGGCTACCGGGGCACCGCGCACCACGAGCTGGCCGCCGTCGTCGAATTCATCCACACCGCCACGCTGCTGCACGACGACGTCGTCGACGAATCGTCGATGCGCCGCGGCCGCCAGACCGCCAACGCGCTGTTCGGCAATGCCGCCTCGGTGCTGGTGGGCGACTTCCTCTACTCGCGCGCATTCCAGATGATGGTAGGCCTGGACAGCATGCGCATCATGCAGATCCTGTCCGACGCCACCAACGTGATCGCCGAAGGCGAAGTGCTGCAGCTGCTGAACATGCACGATCCGGACGTGACCGAAGCGAGCTACCTGCTCGTGATCCGCTCCAAGACCGCCAAGCTGTTCGAAGCCGCCGCCGAACTGGGCGCGCTGATCGCCGGCGCAAATGATGCGCAGATCGCCGCCGCCGGTGAATACGGCCGCTCGCTGGGCACTGCGTTCCAGCTGATCGACGACGTGCTCGACTACGCCGGCGACGCCGCCGAGATCGGCAAGAACCTGGGGGACGACCTGCGCGAAGGCAAGCCGACCCTGCCCCTGATCTGGCTGATGGAGCACGGCACGCAAGAGCAGCGTGAACTGGTGCGCAGCTGCATCGAGCAAGGCGATGAGGCGCAATTCGACGCCGTGCTGGCCGCCGTAACAACGAGCGGCGCGCTCGATTACACGCGGGCGCAGGCCGAACAGGCAGCGCGCCGGGCGTCCGAAGCCATTGCCGGCTTGCCCGACAGCGTGTTCAAGAACAGCCTGCTGCAACTGAGCAGCTTCGCCGTTGACAGGAACCACTAAGCGCTTTTATATTACGACCATCCCGGGGTGCTTGTACGTACACCCCGAACCGTCGGGGTGTAGCTTAGCCCGGTAGAGCGCTACGTTCGGGACGTAGAGGCCGGAGGTTCGAATCCTCTCACCCCGACCAGACAATCAAAAGCCAGACCGGCAAACCGGCCTGGCTTTTTTGTTGCCCGCCTTTCGGCATCAGGCCGGGATACTGCTGACGCTGCTTATGGCGCGACGCCGACCGTATGCTGCAGATTGTTGAAGCCGGTCGACGCTTCCCACGTGTTGCTGTTGGCCAGCTGGATCGCATACTCCGGGCGATCGCGCAGCGACGCCTGTGGATCCGGCAGGTTCAGCAGCACCGCATACGAACCGGCAGCCATATTGGCCGGCAACGCCACGGTCTGGTTGATCGTCACGGTCTGGTTCGACAGCCAATGGCGTGGATCGGTTGCCAGCTTGACGCGGTAGCTTGCGCCGCTCGCCGTGTTGCGGAATACGAGTTCCACGTCACGGCTGTTGAATGGCGCCGACCAGCCCTCGTTCTGCAGCTGCAGGTTGACGACGAAGCCGCCACCCGGTTTCGCCGTGCGCGAGAACGCGCCGCTCTTGAGCACGAAGCGGTAACCCAGCTTCTGCTTGACCTGGGTGAAGCAGCCCTGCGTTTTCCAGTTGTTCAGCACCGTCGTGTTGTAATCCAGGTTCAGGTACGACCAATGGAAGCGGCCCATCTCGGCAAGCGCGGTGGGGCAATCGCTGCGTGGCGGCGCGTAGTTGCAGGTCTCCCCACCCGATGGGACGTAGTTGGTTTCGGCGGCCAGGTACGGGAACTCCACCGATGGATTGATATAGGTGCCGTAGTCCGACGCGTTGGACAGGAAGCAATCGTTGTGGTGGCCCAGGCGCGCCTTGGCCGAACCGTTGTAGGCCTCGCTGGCGGTCAGTGCGGTCGGGGTGTAGAGCTTGGTCTTGAACAGCGGCATGCGCAACTGCACCATGCGTTCGGCCGGCACCACTTGCAGCAGTTTGTCGACCACCGATTTGCGGTCGGCAATGTTCTTGGCGGTCATATTGTAGCTGTCGCCATAGTTGTTGGTGTTGCCCCACTCGCCCCACGCACCGATCAGGCCGGCCTGCACGACGGCGATGATGTCCTTGTTGGCCGTCAGATACGGTGCCAGCTGCGTCAGGTGGGTGTTGACCATCGCCGGGGTCGCATCGACCGGCGAGTTGTTGTCGTTGTAGGCGAAGCGGACGATGGCTTTCAGGCCAGCCTTGCGCACCGTGTCCATTTGTTGCTGGAACAGATTGAGCGTGGACTGGCTGATCGGCGCGTTGACGAAGCTGCGCAGATAGAACACGCACAGCATCAGCGATTCGCCGCCCGAGGTGCGGAAGCTCGTCAGTTGCGACTGGCTCAGCGGTGTTTCGCAGCCGACATGGCGATAGAAGCCGCGCTCCGGGTTGGTGATGACGGCGGTGCTGGCGGTGTAGTTCACCGGAACCGTGGTGCCCGGCGCTGGTGTCGGCGTCGGGGTTGGCGTTGGTGTCGGCGTTGGCGTTGGTGTCGGCGTTGGCGTTGGCGTCGGCGTTGGCGTTGGCGTCGGTGTTGGCGTTGGTGTTGGCGTCGGCGTCGGCGTCGGGGTCGGCGTCGACTTGATGATCGACAGGCTCAGGATTGGCGAAAGCTGTGCCGGCGGATCGGTCTGGGTAATGACGCTGATGTCAGTGGCGCTGCCGAGATCGGCACGCGTCACGGTCATCGTCGCCTCGTTGTTGGCCAGGGCATACGGGACGGTTTTGACGAACGTCCAGCCCCATGCGCCGTTGCTGCCGCTGTAGCGGTACAGGCGGCCGTTCTCGATCAGGAAGCCGGCGCCGACGCCATTGAATCCGTAGCCGGTGGTAGTGACGGCGTCGTTATCGATGAATACGCGCACCCAGGACGGCGTGCCGGCATAACGGATGCGGATGCTGACATTGGTGCCATCGCTGCTTGCGGTCGTCGGACCGGCCGTGACGAGCGCCGACGCCATGGGCGCAGCGGCAGCAGTCGACAGCAGCAACGGGCTGGAAATGAGTCCGGCGCACAGCAGTGCGAGGCCGATGGGACGGCGGATGGAAGGGATGGAAGGGGTGGAGATGCGGTGAATCTGTGGCATTTGATACTCGCTTTATAAAAAAATCCAACAACCGGCGCGTGACGATCCAGCCGCCGCTTGCAGCACAAGTGGCAGGGAGCATCCGCAGACAAAGAGCGTGACAATCCCGCTGCAGCCCGAATGGGCATGCAGGGATATCCGCAGGACTTGCTGAAAGGACTAGCTGGATCGACTGGCGATCAGCTAGCGGCGGGGAAGCGCGGATCAGGCGCTTGGGTGGTCAACTGGCGACGGGAAGACGGATTGGTCTCCTTGCTACGTGACGCGAAGAAGCTCACACAGAAATCCCCTGCTGGGTTTTCCGTGACTACGACGACGTGCTATCGATCATGGCATCTCCTAATTTCCTGGAATCACTAAATCGTTTGAGTTTCCTCAAAGCGATTGGTTCCAAGAATTAAAAAAAAATTTCCTGAAAAATGTTCTGGAGTTCGCGTCATGGCAAACCAACCACGTGCTTTGGCTCGCAAAAGTTCCGCTCCAACGTTTGGCGTGTGTCAAAAAAGTACCTCTTAAAAATGCACACACTGGCGTTGGAGATGCCTCGCGCCAATAAGTTCCCAAAATATTTTTCTTTGGGAAAACTGAGACGATGCAACATCGCGACATGGGGACGTAACGGAACCGCCGCATGGCGGCGGCGGGTACAGGATCGACCGGGCGGGGGAACAACAGAGAGGTGTTACGGCTTGCGGATCGTCAGGACACTGAATGAATCATTCTGCAACGACGTCAACGGCAGCATCGACGCCCTGCACGCACGTCGACGCGGTGAACACCGCTTCCCACATGCGCGATATTTTCACCATCGAGAACCGCTCGCGCGCATCGACGGCACGCTGCGCGAAGCCTGCCCTTGCGTGAGCGTCGCACATCAGGCGATCCAGCGCCGATGCCATGCCATCGACATCGCCTGGCGCCACCAGCAGGCCATCGATCCCGTGGCGGATGATGTCGCGCGGGCCGGTGTCGCAGTCAAAGCTCACCGCTGGCACGCCATGCGCCATGGCTTCGACCAGCGTGTTCGGGAAACCCTCGAAATGCGAACTCATCGCGTAGAGACTGGCCTGGGCGTACCAATCGCCGATATTGCCGACGCTGCCGGGCAGGAACACGCGCTGCGCCAGTGCGCCAGCGCGCACCTGCGCCGCCAGCGCAGCGCGCTGCGGCCCCTCGCCCAGGATGACGAGATCCCAGTCCGGGTGCGCGGTTGCCAGCCGGGCAAAGATGGCAATCAGCGTCGTGAAGTTCTTCTCGTCGCTGAGCCGGCCGACACCGAGCAGGATCTGCCGGCCGGGCGCACAGGCGATTGCGGGGCTGACCTGCGGCGCATGCTGCGATAACGGCCACGCCACCGGGTTCGGAATCACGGCAACGCACCTGGCATGGGAATGGCGTTCCAGCCAGTGCGCGCATTCGTGGGTCAGCGCGACGACGGCGTGCAAATGGCCATAAGCGTGACGCCGCAAGGTTTCCCAGATCGGGCCCATCGGCGCCTTGGGTGGAAAATTGTGCTCGGAACCGACCGTCCGCACGCCGGGTAGTCCGTGCGCGGCCAACGCCAGCACGACATTGGCCGTGTGCATGGCGGACAAGGCCACAGTGGGTTGCACGTCACGCAGTACCCGGCGCAGCGCACGCGCGCGCCGGGCCGTGCGCACGACACCGGCCAGCACGCCGCCACCGCGGCCAGTGAGGTCGAGGCAGCGGCGCCCGACGCCGGGATCCAGCACATAGAAGTCACGCGCCCGGGGCGCCACGGTCACCACCGTGACGGCCCAGCCCAGCGACGTCCAGTGGTTGGCCAGGTTCGCGACCACACGCTCGGCGCCACCATTTTCGAGGGAGTGAATATAGATCAGCAAGCGCATCGTCATGCCTCCGCGTTCATCGCACCAGCAGCCGCATGTGGCCGGAACGCGCCTGCTGCGCCAGATGACGATCGAGGCAGACCGTGCCGGGGGCGGTGCTCGCCGATGGATTGGCCACGACGCGGCCGTCGAACTCGCCGGTGATCGCGCCGTGCAGCGCGATCGCATCCCACACCCGGGTAGTGGTTGCCTTGACGAAGCGGGCTTCATGGTCGAACAGGAACAGGATCGTGGCGGCGCCGGCATTCACGAGGTGGACCGTGGCGTCGATATTGCGCATCGCGCCGTCAGGCTCGTCGCCCTGGTGATAGAAGTGCACGTAGCTGTCGTGGATGGGCTGGCCGAAGGCCGCGAGCGTGACCCGCACGTTTTCCACATTGCCCACGCTCGCGCCACCACAGATCAGCGCGATCAATCCATTGCTGCCGGGCCAATGCGCCGTACTGGACACGGTCATCCGGATGTCGGCATTGCGCAGCGCGGAGCCGATGATGCCCCGGCGCACGTTGTGGCACACCAGATCGACATCGACGTTTTCCCTGATAAAACTGGCGCCGACCCCGTAATACGCCTGGCGTACTTCGCCGTGCACCCGGATATTCGACAGAAAGCGCTGGGTGGCAGCATTGTTATGCGACGAGAGCAGACTCACGACCCGTTCGGCGTAACAATCGACCAGCGTGAAGCCGCGGCTCGGCCGGTCCGCCTGCAGACCGACGCACACCATGCCGCGCCAGTCCGGCCGGGGATCAAAGCCTGCATCGGTAAAACTGGCGCCGGCAATCGTGACGTTCTGGAAATTGAAAAAGTAAAACAGATTGGGCACGACATTGGCTGCCGTCGTGACCGTAAACAGGGCGCCGTACGCCGAGATGGCAATGTCGCGCGCATCGCGGCACAGGACAAGCGTGGCGGCGTCGGCGCATGGACCGAAATCGTAGACGCCGCGCGGGACGAACAGGGTGCCGCCGCCCTGCCCCGCAAGATCGGCCAGCGCATGGCGAAACGCCCGCACCAGTGCCGCGGCGCGCGCGCCAGGCACACCACCGTAGTCGGCCAGGCTGACAGTGGCCGGCGGCACCATGGCCGCCTTGATACCGCCCAGCCGGCTGCGCCGTGGCTGGCTTCCCGTGGCATCGCCAAGCGGGGCTGGCAACAACGCCGCCGCCGCGCCCAGGGCGACGCCACGCAGCAGCAAGTGACGCCGCTTTGCTGAGCGGCTCCTCAACTGCAGAGCATGCAGGCACGGCGTCATTTGCGGCGCTGTAACAGGTAGAACGCCCTGGACACGAGCCGCGCCCAGGGCGCCTGCTTGTGCCTGTGCACCAGATGCTTGGCCGATCGCATGGCGGCAGCGAGCGCGACGCCAGTAGCATGACCGATATGGCGCAGCTGCTTTGCAGATGAACGGTAGATATGTACTTCGTCCATGTCGAACGGCACGCCCAGCAAGCGCTCCTTGAAGGCGAACACGCCCCCGCCCAGATAGAACCTGGTTCCACCGCGCACGATGCTTTCGCAGATCGTCAGGTAGACGCACAGTTTGCCGAGCCCGAATTTTTCATACTGCGGGTCGTACCCCATGGCGTCGCCGAAGAAGCTGGTGCCCACCTGGTAGTTGACGGAGCCGGCGCAGAGGCGGCCATCGATCAGGATCACGTGCACGAACCCGCACCGCCTGGCCAGCCGGACAAGCCGCGCCACGTCGTAGAAAAACACGGCGTCGCCGGCATTGATCTTTCGTTCGCTCAACGCCACGATCGCCCGGATATGGTCTTCGTCGATCTCGTCGTTGACGAAAAAAAGCGACTGGAACGACGGGAAGTGGCGCCGGATACCATTGCGGCCCTGGTGGATGCTGGCGCGCGTGGACTTGCCGATGCGCGCCGTATAGGCCTCGGGCGTGGCGGGCAGCGTGATGACATAGCTGCTCTTGGCCCGGTATTGTTGCACCGGGAACGGGAGCGCACGCGCCGGGGTCTTGAGCGCCTTGAAGCTGATCACGTCGATCTGCGGGAAATGCGTGAAGACATACGCCACGAAGCGCGTCATCTCGGCCTGCCCGATCTCGATCATTTCGTTGATGACGTCGATCCGGTGACCGCTGAACGTGAACAGCAGGACCGTGCTGGGCGCGCCGGCAGACCGGGCCAGGTAGCAGCTGGCATCTTCGATCGACCTGAACACCGTAAAGAACGCCAGGGACGAATGCAGCGACGCGTAGGTCGTCACCAGCGCTTCTTCGACACCGGCCGGAACCTGCCCGACGTGGCACGTGATGCTGTCGGCAGGGGAACTCAATGCGCTTGCATGCATGCCGGCTGCTCCTGTTGGGGGTTGAGCGCGCTGAAACCACAACGCGCCAGGCTGTCGTCGAGTTCAGCGCTCAGGCTGCCCTGGTAGTAGATCGCCGATTGCGGGTCGCGGCGCCGGATGTCCTGCACGACACCGTCGATAAAGGCATCGACCAGATCGGCCTGCATACACTGCCGATGCACGTATAAACCAGACAGGACCATGGCCGCGCCTGCCGCATCGCTTCTCGCCCAGCACAACAGCGCCAGCCGGTTGTCCCGGACCAGACTGTAGACATGCTCGGCGCGCTCCATCCGCTTCATGACCGTGTTCATGAACGCGCAGTACGCCCAGCCGGTATCGCCGGCGTCAAATTGCAGCACGTCGGGCACGCTGTCGCGGGACGGCAATAGCGTGCCTCGGCCTGCGCCTGTGCGGGCAGGCCCGGGTCGAAGGATGCGGGAGACAGCTTCGGGGCGTATGCGGCGCTGCCCCCATCTGGCGGCGAGGCTCGCCGGGCGCCACGTGCGGACGCGTTGCACGATGGCGCGCAGGTCGTGGTGACGCCAGCCGGCCCTGGTCGCCAGTGCCCTGGCAGCATCGGTCAGGCGCTGGCGCGCCGCTGTCAGCAGCAAGCTGCGCAGGTTACGGTGGACCGTCAGTGCCCGGACGTGATCGTGGCCCGTCGCAAAATGCTCCTTGTAGCCGTCGCCACCCGGCGTCAGGTCGAGCAACGGCATCTGCTGCGCCGCGAGATGCACGCCCAGCATGGCCAGCAGCAGGTTGCCTGGTGAGTGCGCGGCCGTGGCCGGGTGATAGGTATTGATCCCAAGGTGTACCGCGCGGCCTGCGCTCAGCAGGCCGATGTGGGAGGCGGCAACTTCGCCGTCCACCGTCAGGACCGTCACGTGCAGCAGCCCGCGCCGATGCAGCGCGATGTAAAACCGTTTTTTTGCCGCATCGAGCGCGAACGGCCTTGCGCGGTACAGGGCCGCCTGCCTGAAGTCGTACTGGTCGCAGATGGTATCGACCACCCGCAAAAAATGGTCATGCCCGGTGATCTGCTCGAAGCCCACGGCGCCAAGCCGGCCCAGGCGATTGACGTTCTGCCGGTGATTTTTCTTGTTGCGCTGCCGGTTCATCGCGACCGGATCGATCTGCATCAGTGGCCGGCGTACACTGCGCAGCGTGCACCACCGGCCTGCAGTGCGCGCGTCGTCGCGCCACGCATCGAGCCAGGACAACGGCGTGCCGGCCGGCAGGTAACGCAGCGCAAGATCGGCACGCGGCAGATGCGCCCGGATGGCGTGCAGCGCCGCCGTGATGAACGCTGCGCCAGCGTCAGGTGCCTGTAGCCAGCACTGGTATTCGGCGTGGCGTTCGCCGGCGCCGGTAATACGCCGCCCCTTCTCGTCCAGTGCCAGCGCCAGCAGGCCGACCAGGGCGCCGTCGTTTGTTTCCTGGACGACGACCACGGGCATGAACAGCGCCTTGTACAAGTCATACCACGGCACGACAAAATCCGGATGCTGGCATGCCGTGGCCCAGGGGCAGGCGGCATGCAGCGCCAGCCATCCCGCCACGAACGCCTGCGCGCGGACGTGCTCCAGTGCGGCCTCGCCGGTCAGTAATCGCAGCGTCATGTCAGACTTGCGCCGTGGTTTCGAGGCCCTGCACGGCATGCGCCCGCGCATTGGCTTCAACCTGCCGCAGCGCGTGCAGGTAGCGCGCGATCACGACGTTTTCATCGAACTGCGCGACGACCTTGTTCCTGCCAGCCTGCCCCATGATCAGGCGCTGTGCAGGCGTGAGGCCGACCATCTGGATCATCCTGGCGGCCAGGTCGCCCGCATCCTTTACATGGCACAGCAAGCCGTTGGCCTGATGCTCGACGATATCCTTGCAGCCGGCCACATTGGTGGCGATGATCGGGCGCGCCATGGCCGCCGCCTCAAGCAGCGTGTGCGGCACGCCCTCGCGGTACGACGGCAACACGACGCAATCGGCCTGCGCCAGGTAGGGCCGGACATCGTCGGCCTCTTTCAGGTACTCGATCAGCCCGCTGCTCGTCCAGCCCGTGATCCGTTCGAACGGGATCGAGTTCGGATTGTGTGCATCCACCGGCCCCAGCAGCTGGAACTGCACCGCAGGCAACTGCTGACGCACGATGCGCGCCGCGGCGGCGTATTCCTCGACACCTTTATCGCGCAGCATCCTGGCCACCAGCAGGAACCGAAACGCGGCCGGTGCGGATTGCCGCGCCGGATAGGGCTGGAAGTGCTGCAAGTCGATCCCGGAACCCGGCAGCACTTCCACCACGTCAGGCCGTGTCAGGCCCGCATCGACAAACAGCTTGCAATCGTCGGCATTCTGGAAGAACACCCGATGCGATCGCCTGAGCGAACTGCGGTACAGCCGCTTGACGAGGCACGTCAGCAGGGAGTTGTTGATGAAGGTCGCGCCCAGGCCCGCGATATTGTTGATTACCGGGATACCGAGCCCGTGCGCCGCAATCGATCCATAGATGTTCGGCTTGATCGTGTAACCCAGGTAGGCCAGCGGGCGCACCGATTGCAACACGCGCCAATACTTGACCAGCAGCGACAGGTCGCGGCTGGGACTGGTGCCATTGTTGTCCATCGACACCGTCTTGAAACGACAGCCGAGCGAGGCCAGCCGGGGCGCATACGCGTCGGCGGGCGCCATCACCATGACGTCGTAGCCTTGCGCGATCAGGGCCTTGACCAGGCCGGCGCGAAAATTATGGATATTCCAGGCGGTATTAACCGAAATAACGATTTTCTTGTTCATGGTGTCCATCCTCAGAAAGTCGGCGCAGTTCACGAGGTCAGCTCGCCAGCGTAAAGGGCGGCGCCACGGCCGGCGCCGGCGGACAGTGCAGCGCAGCGTCGCCCGCTTCACTGTGCGGCGCGCCCTGCTGTTCAAGCCACGACTGGAACATCAGGACATCCCACAGGTGGTATTGCCAGTTGCGTTGGCCACAGACGTGCTCGTGCCAGCGCGTGCGCAGCAGCGCGGGGTCGAAAAAGCCTTCGCTGCGTAGCCGCGGCTCGGCCAGCAGAGTCTCGGCCCAGTCACGCAGCGGGCCACGCAGCCAGTCGCCAATGGGCACGCCAAAGCCCATCTTGGGCCGCTCGATCAGTGTTTGCGGCACATAGCGATACAACACTTGCCGCAGCGCCCACTTGCCCACCCCATCGCGCAATTTCAGCGCCAGCGGCAGCCGCGTGGCAAACTCGATCACGCGGTGGTCGAGGAATGGCACGCGCGTTTCCAGCGACACGCTCATGGCCGCCCGGTCGACCTTGACCAGGATGTCGTCGGGCAGATAGGTCAGCGTGTCAAGCGCCATCATGCGTTCGACACTACCGAGCCCGGCCAACGCTGGCGCGGCGCCGCGCAGCATTGTGGCCGGTTCATGGCCACCGGTCACGAGTGCGGCCGGATCGTCCCAGTGCGACACCAGACCCAGGTACACAGCGTCGAGCGACCCACTGGCAATGACCTGGGCGCCTTTGTGCAGCTTGTCGCCCGTGTTGGCAAAGCGCATCGCGCGTGGCAACCATGGCGCCAGCGTGCGCGCCAGCCGGTTCCAGGAGGCCACCGGCACCCGCGTGATGCCGCGGGCGGCGAGCCGGCGCACGGGCAACGGCGCCGCGCTGATCGACTTCCACAGATGAGCGGCAAAGCCATAGCGGGTGTAGCCGCAAAACAGCTCGTCGCCGGCGTCGCCAGACAGCGATACCGTGACGTGCCGGCGCGCCAGCTGGGACACGAGGAACGTGGGAATCTGGGATGAGTCGGAAAACGGTTCGTCGTACATCGATGGCAGCCGCGGAATGACGGACTGGGCCTGCGCGGCCGTCACGTACAGCTCGGTGTGATCGGTGCCCAGATGACGGGCCACGGCTTTCGCATGCGGCGCCTCGTCGAAGCCTTGCTCGTGGAAGCCGATGGAAAAGGTCTGCACCGGACGCATGGACCGGGCCTGCATCAGTGCCACGACCGTTGACGAATCGACCCCGCCGGACAGGAATGCACCGAGCGGGACGTCGGCCATCATCTGGGCGCCGACGGCGTCCCTGAGCAAGGCGTCGAGTGCATCGACTGCCTGCGCTGGCGTGCCGGCAAACGGCGAGGACAGGCCCGCCGTGTACTGCTGCGCGGCCGACCAGTACCTGTGCAGCACCGGTTCCGGGCGCGCCGCCGAGACGGTCAGCAGGCAGCCCGGCAGCAGCTTGGCGATACCGCGATAAATCGAATACGGCGCCGGCACATAGCTGTGCCGCAGTTGCAGGCACAACGCCGCGCGGTCGATGTCGGCAACCCATGCCGGATGGACGCGCAGTGCCTTGAGTTCGGAGCCGAACAGGAACACCGCGTCGGCGCCCCTGCCCTGCCAGCCGTAATACAGGGGCTTCTCGCCGATGCGGTCACGGCCCAGTGTCAGCACGCCCGTCTGCCGGTCCCAGACGGCAAAGGCAAACATGCCAATGGCGCGTTCGACCGTGGCGGCAATGCCCCAGGCATCGAAACCAGCCAGCAGCGTTTCGGTATCGGAACGGCCGCGCCATCCGCAGACCCCGGCACTTGCCTCGAGCTCGCGCCGGATGCTCAGGTGGTTATAGATTTCGCCGTTGAAGACCAGCACGAAGCGGCTCGAGCACGACCGCATCGGCTGCTGGCCGGCCGGTGACAGGTCGATGATCGCCAGGCGCCGGTGCCCCAGGGCGATGCCATGCGCGCCATCGCACCAGTAACCGGCATCGTCGGGGCCGCGATGGTCGATCGCGTCGGTCATGCGCCTGAGCCAGCCGATCTGGTCGGTCGCCGGTGCAGCAGCCGCTGCCAGAAAACCAGTGAATCCGCACATTAGCATTCCCCTTTTGCCATTATGCCTTCGTAAATGCGCTCGAAGCGCTCCCGAACGCAGGCCATCGTGTACTCGGCGCCGATGCGCGCCCTGGCCTGCTGCCCCATCTGCCTGCGATGCGCAGGATCCAGCGCCACCAGACCTGCCACACCCTGCGCAAGCGCGCCGGGATCGGCCCGCGGCACCAGCACTCCCGTACCTGCCATCAGGACGGCGACATCGCCGACATCGGTCGCCACGCACGGCAAGCCCATCGCCATCGCCTCGCCCACCACGTTGGGAAAGGCCTCGGTGCGCGACGACAGGCAAAAGATGTCCATGGCAGACAGGCAGATGGCGACATCGGTGCGCTCGCCCAGCAAGACAAAGCGCGCGGCGTACCCGGTGGCATCGATCCAGCGCATCAGTTCGGTGTTGGCGACGTCGACGTTCTTGCCGATCATCAGAAAGCGCAGCCGCGGGTGACGGCCGGCAAGCTGGCCGGCGGCGGCGACAAAGTTGGCGTAATCCTTGTCGAGGTTGAAGCGCCCGAGTGTGCCCAGCACGATATGGTCGGCAGCAAAGCCACAACGCGCGCGCAGCGCGGCGCGCCCGTCATCGCACGGGGTCAGCGCTGACAGATCGAAGCCATTACCCACGACCACCATACGGCTGGCATCGTAGCCAAGCCGGGAATGGGAGCGGCGCGCCGCCTCTGCCACGCACACGATCGTTTGCGGCACCCAACGCGACAACGATGCGCACAGGTGGCGCACGAGCGCCGTACTGCGCGCGGAGCCGCCGTCGACATCGGTCGTGCGAATGCCCCAGATGACATTGCGGTTGCCGGCGAACCGGGCCGCCAGGCCGCCGAGAAAATCGGCGTGATACAGCCAGGTCTGGACGATATCGGGACGCATCGCACGCATCAGGCGAACCAGTCGTACGAGGTCGGTGACGGGTGCACGCCGCACGTCCAGCACGATCAAGGTGATGCCGGACGCGACAAAACGTGGATACATGCCGCCGCCCGGGGTGAGCACGATAACCGTATGCCGGTAGGCGCTGTCGTGAAACGCAAGGATGAGCCGGTACAACGCCATTTCGGCGCCACCTACTGCCAGGCCGGTGATCACATGCAGGACGTGGCGTGTCATGCGCGCTCCCACGCGGCCGATCCAGTGCGCGTGGCCGGAGCAAAATCGGCCATGCAATGGCTTTGCATGCCATGGGTGTCAGCCAGGCGCCGGTAGTGCCGCAGCAGCACCTCGAGCTGCGCAAGATTCTCGTCCAGGTTTACACCGAAATTGTGCGGATGCCACCACAGGTGAAAAATACTGCCCTCGCGCGCTGCCAGCGCCATCCCCTGTTTCAGGCGACGCAGGCGCAGCGGCAACAGGGCGCGGTGCCGGCGCGACCATGGGTAGAGAAACTGGCTCCCCGGCACATTCACGAGGGCGCCATGCGCCTGCGGGCGCACTGTCCGCTTGCCGCTCAGGGGCAGGCAGGCATCGGCAAAGCGCACCGCGCGACCGGCAACGCCGCCGACCACGGCATCGCCATCGCGATACAACGGGTGCTGTGCATTGCCGCGATACACCTGGATTGCCGACTGTGCCAGGATGGGCAGGAAGGCGGCCACAATCTGGTTGCGGGGCAGTACTGCGCTGCGCAGGCAGGCGCCCATGCCGGCGGCCACCGATTGGGCGCATGCCAGATCCGCCGCAAACTGCGCCGGCGATGCGCCCGCTTCATTGCAATAGAAATGGCCGTAGGTGTGCGTCCCCAGTTCCTGGCCCTGCGCCGCCAGAATCTGCTCGACCAAGGGCCGCGCGAAAAACAGCCGCGGGTAGCTGCGCACGACCTGTTCCATGGCATACGGCGACAGCGCTCTGCGCGCGTAGCCCGGCAAGAGCGTGGGACGGGTGGCGCGCCAGTCATCGTAGTTGCGGCACATGATCATTCCCACCGTCGCCCACGTGACGCGCACGCCGTAGCGCGCGAACAAGGCCAGCATCCGGGGCACGGCGTCCCATTCGCCCAGCACGTTGCGCCCGTAGGCAGCAATCGTCTGCGTATCGGCAACGCCCCAGAACAGCTCGAAATCGAGCGAAATGACGAATTTTGCAGAAGCCATGGTTGAATGCGAGGAACACGTTTCAAGCGAATCGTTGCGTTCGTGCAGGCGCACGCGTGATGTGAAAGCGGCCGGACCAGTCGCGTCGTGAAACGCTGCACGGCGCTCCCTTTCAGCGGCAGCGGGCCATATGCTGCCCGGGCCACGGTATCGATGCGCTGGCCGGCGCGCTGCCCGGCGTGGCACATACCAACGCAAAGGTGGCCAGCCAGTACGAGGCGGCATCAAGCATCTGATGCGTGAACAGCGACATGAACGCAAACAGAAATGCCATTGCATACCTTAATCCACGGTCGCTGAAGAACAGGCTTTGACACAGCATGATGAGCATCCATCCCCATAATAAAATGCCGAAGACACCATATTCGGCGGCCAAAAGAAGTAGCTGGTTATGCGTACTGCCCCGGTGCCGCCAAAAATGCGTCGCGCCAGCACCTGCGCCGAGTAAAGGGTTTTGAAGAAATAAGTCCCAGCCCGCCTGAATGACATCCGCGCGCTCTTCGGAACTATCATCATCGAAGGTAAAGCTGGAGAAGAAGTTGAGCCTTGACAGAATATTGTTCGCTGCGTCTTCGAATTCGTCTCTTGACGATATATAGCTTTCAAAGCTGCCGATAAAGACGAGAAGAATAGTCAATGCAATCCCCAGCGAAATGCAGGCTGATTTTGGTAATGTTTTCTTATATATAAAGAGCCCAAGCAATACTAACCACGCGATGATCGCAGCGCGGGAAAATGTGGTCAGGATGGCGATCCCGGCCAACAAGAACAACGGCATCCTGTAACGGCGCCCGAGCACGGCAAAGCCGAGTACGAGGATATGCAGCATCGCTTCCCCCGCCAGGTTCGGATTGATGAACATTGCTGCTGCGCGGCCGAGAACCGCTCCCGTCAGATCTACCGGGTACAATAATCCGGGGCTGGCAAAATCGACGATGACGGCGCACGGCACGCTGACCATCAGAATGATCATGATCCGCAAATACATTCTCGCTGGCGAGATTGCCGCGACAAAACCAAGAAACAGCGCAAACAGAATGTATTGTGCGCGCGTTGCGATCATCGAGCGCCTGGCTTCGGCATGCATATCGATGAACGCTGCACCGCCCACATCGGCACTGGCGTGGAATGCAGCCAGATGAATCATGTTCAACAAAAACAATAGCAGCGCCCACAGGGCAAATGGCGACACCAGATAATGGCGGAGCGCCTGCCACCGCAACAGCATCAGCGGCACAATGAATGCAAAAATGCCGAAATAAATAAATTTCGGCAGAAACCCTGCATCAAGCACATATAGATAGATGGGCAGGTTGGCGTACATCGCACCAAGCGCCGCCGCCATCAACAGCGTGTGATAACGGACGAAGAACCGGCTGTCAGTACGGGGCAACGGCCGGGCTGCACGCCGTTCGAGCAGCCTCGACAGAGTGCCGGGGGCAAGTTCATGGCGCATTGGCTGAGCCTCCGGGCGCCGGCCTGTGGCTGCCTGCATCGCTGCCTGTGTGGGTGACTGCAGCAGGTTCGTCTGCAGGTTCGTCTGTACATTCGTCGGTACGTTGACCTCCATGACTGACTGTGTGGGCATCTTCGACAGCCAGCGCCTGGCTGCCGCACAGATCCAGGAACAACGTTTCCCACATCTGCCCGATCTTCTCGATCGAAAAGCGCTCAATCGCCTGCACCGAACGGGCCGCGAGCTGCCTGCGGAAAACAGCGTCTCCCATGACGCGCGCCAGTGCGTCGCTCAGCGCGGCGGCATCGTTGGGTGGCACCAGGAGCCCGTCGATGCCATGCCGGACGATGTCGCGCGGCCCGGTATCGCAATCGACGCTCACTGCGGGTACGCCGTGCGCCATGGCCTCGGCCAGAACATTGGGGAATCCCTCGGAATGCGAGGTCAGCGCAAACAGATCGGCCTGGCCATACCACTGTGCGATATTGCCGGCCATGCCGGGCATGGCCACGCGCTGCGCCAGCCCCAGGCGGTTGATCATCGATGCCAGACGGGCACGCTCGGGGCCTTCGCCGAGGATGACCAGATCCCAGTCTGGGAACGCGCCTGCCAGGCGCTGGAACGCACAGATCAGGGCGTCGAAGTTTTTCACGGGTTCGAGGCGACCCACGGCAAGCAGACGCTTGCGCTGTGGATGGCACAGCTTGGCGAGACTGCGCCGCGGCGGGTTGTCCGGCAGTGGCCAGGCAATGGCATTGGGAATGACGACAACCCGTGACGCCGATGTCCGTGTTTCGATCCAGTGCGCGCATTCGCCGGTCAATGCCACCATGGCCGAGAGCCGGCCGTACTGGGTGCGGCGCAGGCCATGCCAGAGGCGACCGAGCGGCGCATGTGGCGGGTAGCACCGCTCGGAACCGATCGTGCGCAGTGCCGGCAGCGAGCGGCTGGCAAGGGCCAGCAGCACATTTGGCGTACTCATCATCGCCAGCGCAATCTGCGGCCGCAGACTGCGCAACAGGCGCCGCAGCGCCACCACGCGCCGCACGTTCTGCCACAGGCCATGCAGCGCATGGCGACTTTCCCCGGCCAGATGCAGCGATATGCGCATGATCCTGCGCTCGAGCGGGTAAAAATCAGCGCTGACCGGGGCCAGCGTGACAATGGTCACCTCCCGGCCCTGGCTCGCCCAGAAATTGGCCAGCGTGCATGCGGCGCGCTCGGCGCCACCCGCAGACAGGCTATGCATGAGCAACAGAATTTTCACTGGATGCGCTCCATGGCTCACACACATGGCGCGGGGCGCCGCGGTGACGACCGGCGCCGCAGCACCAGCCAGAAAAACGACGCGTTCAGACCGTACACCACCATCGCCGCCAACGCGATGCCGTTGACGCCAAGACGCGGCACCAGCAACAGGTTGCCGATCACCTTGCCGCCACAGCCAATGACGCCGGACCAGAAAATCAGGCCATGGCGGCGCTGGCTCAGCGCATAGCTCACCAGCACCATCGCCGAAAAATAGAAGGGCAACTGCGGCAAGCCGTAGCGCAGCACCTCGCTTACCCGCGCCGTGTCCGCGGCATCGAACTGGCCCCGCTCGAACAGGACACGTATCGCCCACGGCGCGATCAGATAGCTCAGGAGCATCACCACGATCCCGCCGGCGAACATCAGGCGCGCCCACGACGCGGCGACGCGGTAGACGTCCCCGGTCGCGTCGGCGCCGGCCTGCGAAAACACCGGCAGCGTGGCGCGTGAGACGGCAATGGCTGCCAGGCCAAGAATCAGCGACAGCACGCGGTTCGCATAGCCCAGCATGGCAAGTGCCCCTGTGCCGAGACCGACAGCATGGAACTGGTCGATGATCACCGTAAAGCTCATCAAGGCCTGGCCGGCAAGCATGATGCCGAAGCCTTGCCAGAACCATTGCCAGTGGGCAGATGTTCGGGTAAAGACAGGCGCGACGAGTTCGTGGCGCGCCGTCACGGGTGCCAGCAGCGTGAGCAGGTGAACGGCGCAACCGGCAACGGTGCCCCACACCAGCGGGCCAATACCGCCGCCGGCGAAGGTCAGAACCGCTGCCGCAATGAACAGCGTCGGCACGCATTCGAGCAGGGTATTGACGTGGCGCTGCGCCGCCAGCAGCCACGCCGACAGCAGCGCGACCAGCAGACCGAGCGGCAGCATCAGGAGCATGCCGGGAAGCGCCGTCGCGGCCAGCTGCGCCGAGTGGGCGGGCAAGCCGCTCCGGCCGGTCAGCAACATGATGCCGATGCCCATGCCGCCCAGCAGCGCCAGCGCAACGCCGAGCATGAGCGTGAAGCCGGTCAGTTCTGCGCGAAAGCGCGGGATCGCGTGCGGATCGGACACACGCATGCGCGCGACCAGCGGCACCAGCACTGCCGTCAGCACGCTGGCCCAGATGCCGAGTGGCCAGGACACCAGGTTGTACACGAACTGGTAGGCATCCACCTCGGCCGCCAGGCCGTAGCGGTAGGCGACGACCATCTCTTTCGCGGCGCTCATCAGCTTGCCAAGCAACGTAAACAGCGCAACGGTCAGCATGCCGCGGAAAATGGCGAGATGCTGCGGATCGGCGATGCGGCACCGTGTACCGAGCGCATTGAGCAGGCTCACTTGTGCCCCTCAACGCGACCATGCAGCATCGTCAGCGCAGATTGCAAATACTCAGCCGGCGTGTGCATGGTCCACACCTGCGCTTGCGGTGATATCCGGGGTGATATCCGGGGTGATATCCGCCCTGACATCGCAGGCCGTACCGGTGGTGGCCGCTGCGCTGACACCAGCACTGGCAACAACGGCGTCGGCCGCACCTTCAATAGCGCCCTCGACCACCTCAGCGCCCGGTGCCGGACTGCCGAGATGCTCGCGATACCACGACACCGCTGCTGCGAGGCCGGCATCGATGCGGTACGCGGGCGCATAACCGAGTTCGCGCATGGCCTTGCTCACGTCCGCCTGCGAGTGATGGACGTCGCCAGCACGAAACGGGGTATATAGCGGCTCCATGATTGCCGTCACGCCATGCCCAGAGAGAATGGTTTTGAGTCGGGCGAACAGCTGGTTCAGTGTCGTCGCGTCGTTGACGGCCACGTTGTAGACGGCACTGCCGGCAGCGACCGGCGCCATCGCCGCCAGCAGGTTGGCCTGCACCGCATTGTCGACATAGCAAAAATCGCGGCTCGTGCTACCGTCGCCATGGATGTGCACCTGGCGCCCTGTCATCATCGCCGCGATCCACCTGGGAATCACGGCCGCGTAGGCGCCATCGGGATCCTGCCGCTTGCCGAACACATTGAAGTAGCGCAGACCCACCGTGCGCAACCCGTAACAACGGAAAAACACATCTGCGTACAGTTCGTTGACGTACTTCGTCAGCGCATAGGGCGACAGCGGCTTGCCAATGCGCTCTTCTACCTTGGGCAGGCCGGGATGGTCGCCATAGGTCGAGCTGGACGCCGCATACACGAACGATGTGATGTGCGCATCGCGCGCAGCGACCAGCAGCTGAAGAAAGCCGTTGATATTGGTGTCGTTGGTGGCGACCGGGTCGGCGATCGAGCGCGGCACGGAGCCCAGCGCAGCCTGGTGCAGGACCTTGTCGACGCCGGCGACGGCATGCCGGCACATGTACGGATCACGGATATCGCCCTGCATGAACGTGAAACGCCGCCATTGACCGGCTGTCACGAGATTGCGCACGTCATCCAGGTTGCGCTGGAAACCGGTCGACAGATTGTCCAGGCCGACGACGGTCTGATCGAGCTTCAGGAGCGTTTCAAGCAGATTGGACCCGATAAAGCCCGCGCAGCCGGTGACCAGCCACCGCCGGGGATGTGCGCGCAGCGCTGCCTGCATATCGTCGTAGTTGGACATGGACCGGTTCCTGTCGGAGTGGTAAATAGAATGGCTGTGCGCATTGCACGGGAGACTGCATCGGTCAGATCGCCCTGCTTCTGGGCTGGGGTCGCAAACCAAGGATGACGGCCGGGTGGCGACAGCGGCCCCAGTGGCCACGTACAAGGCGCATGTAGACCGCCACGTAGACCAGCATCTGGAGCAGGACCAGCGCCACTGCCGCCGGCACGGTATCGCCGATCAGCACGGCGGCGATCGTCGCGGCGCTGAGCCATGCGGTGACGAAACAGGCCACGCCGGCATTGCGGCCCCACGCATGGCGGACAATCCCGATCCTGGTGCAGGCAACGCGGCGGTAGAACAGCGAGTGCAGATGCAGGCGGTCCGGCGCGCCGACCAGGGCGCTGCGCAAGAATTTTCTGCGGTACATGCTGAACAGGACTTCGATCACCGGGTATGCGTAGATGGCGAGAATCTGCCACGCGTTGATGCCGGGATTGCGGACGATCGTCAATACCGCGACTTCCGCCGCCCAGAAGCCGATGAAGTAAGCGCCGCCATCGCCCATGAACAGGCGGCCGGTGGGGTAATTCAGCAGCAGGAAGCCAATGGTCGCGCCCATCCCGGCCAGCGCCAGCTGCGTCACCAGGACATCCCCATCCTGCCAGGCCAGAAAACCTGTGCCAGCAAGAATGACGACGACCGTGCCACCGGCGACGCCGTGAAAGCCATCGACGATGTTGATGGCATTGGACACGCCGGCCACTGCGAACGCGGTAATGGCAAACGAGACCGGTACCCAGTGCAAAATGCCGTCGAGCGCCCAGATATCCAGGCGTGGCAGATGCGCTTCGACAAGAAAGGCGGCAAGCATGGCGCTCGTGAGGATCGCGCACAGGCGGATGCGGACCGACACCTGCTTGGTCAGGTCTTCGATAATGCCGGCCAGAAACGCAGGCAGCGCTGCCAGTAACAACAGCAGGATGAGGGTGTTTGTCTCGATCTGCCGCGCTGACGGATAGCCGAACAGGCTGCCGCAGGACGGGACGGCCAGCACGCCCGCCACCATGGCCACGCCGCCAGTGCGTGAAACCAGGGTCTTGTGAACTTTCTGGACACCGTTGACATCGATATCGAATGAAAACTTGCCATGCCAACGTTCGGTCAGAATATTGAGCATACAAATGGACAAGCTCGCAAATAATGCCAATACAAATGTTTCGACAAGCGGGAACAATAATGCTGATAGATACAGCGATTCAGGATTACTGAATGTTTTCTCCAACGCCATCATGCCCTCCGTTCAGCGCCGAAAATAGTCGGCATTCACGCGCACGGCGCAGCATGTCGATGCAATCGCGCGTCGCGATATTCATGCATGCCATTTCGATACAGGCTTTTATTTTAGCAAAAAAGGAAACTGGAAAACGTTGAAAAAATCGATGCATCGATAGTCGGTTATGCTCGACAGATGCATTTTTATGATTGGTTTCATTCACGATTTATCTATTAGAAAATATTGGGAGAGAGATATGTTCGAAGTGACGACCGACGCGCCACGTGCACCTGGATCATCGGCATGGCATCGGCGAATGGAACACTGTGCATGCGGCGCAGGCAACTGCAAGCCGGGTCACCCCTGCGCGGTTGTCGTCCGCGTCTCGCTGTTTGCGGTACTGCCGCCTGCCTTGCCCTGCGTCGCAGCTGGCGGCACGGCAGCCTGGGCGTCATCATTGTCGTCGGCCAGCGGCGCCTGCGTACCGATCGCAAGCCGCCGCATGCCCCACGCTGCGCCCCCCCGGTGCTTGCGCCGCACGAGCGAATTCTTCAGTGCCGATGCGCCGATACCGCTGACCAGACCCAGCAGACAGGCAAGCACAACCATGACCGGCAAGGCCAGTGTGACCGACTGCAGCGGTGTCTGTGCCCGGTCGACCAGACGCACGTTGATGTGATTGGACAGCATCAACGCATCCAGCTTGTGGCGCATATTGAGCAGCTCGAAGCTCATCTGGCTGTGCGCCAGCTTGTCACGGTTGACCGCCAGGATCTCTTGCTGGGCCGCGGCAAAGCCCTTGCGCCTGGTCTCGATGTCAGCCAGGTCACGGCGGATGGAGGCGATGTTCCGCGTCACGACCAGCATATCGGGATGCCGGTCGCCGAAGCGGCCTGACAACGCGATTTTCTGCTGCTCTTTTGCCGTCAGTTCGGCCTGCAGCACGAGCGATTGCTGGGCCAGGATACGTGCGTCTTCGCTCAGGTCCGACGCGCCATGCGTGCGCAAGAGTTCGTTGAGCCTGACATCGAGCTCACCGATGCGACGCTGCGCCTGCGCGACTTGCTGGTCATAGAACACCAGCTGGTTCTTGACCTCGTCGGTTTTCTGGGCAGTTTGCTGCTGGATATACTGGTCGGCAATTTCATTGAGTATCCGGCTGACCAGCTCGGGATTGCCCCCCTGCAGCGACACGCCGATCACATTCGATAAGCGGCCCTTTTCGGCGATCGCCAGCGACCGCTGCAACCTGTCGACTGCCTGTCCTTCGCGACTGCGGTGCAGCGTGAATGCGGCGCCCGGTCTGGCGTGGATCGTCGCGACCAGGATGTCCATCGGCCCGGACGGCGTCCTGGCGCGCAGATGCTGGCCGGCTTTGCCATGCACCCGTATGCCGGTTTCGGGCTGGCTGAGCGTATAGGCATCACGGCCGCTGACGACCAGCCTGAATGGCTGGCCCAGCAGCGCATCGGGCACATCGAAGATGTCCACCCCTACCTGTTCGTTTCCCCAGACATAGCCGCCGAGGCCAAACAAACCGGGATCGGACAAGCCCGGATTGCTACGCGCAATGAACGCGCCAACGACGGGAAACAGCGTCGGCTCGACGGCGATATCGAGGCGAAGCGCATTCACCACCCGCGCCAGGACCGAGCGCGAACGCAGGATCTCGATTTCGGTGATGGCCGGGGTTTCCGTCTGCAGGTCGGCCGACGGGGGCGCATGGCGCGTGATCTGGATCAGGATGTTCGATTCATAGACGGGCTTTACACCCAATGCGACGGCGATGGCGAGAATGGCGACGGCACACGCGACGCCCACGATCAGCCAGCCGTTGCGCAGCACATACCTGATCGCGAACAGCGCTTCGGGCCCCTCACCCTCTCTGCCGCGCCGCGACAGCGGCATGGACACTGGCTGCAGGCCGCGCTTCATGGCTGGCCCGTGCCCGCCTTGAGGCAGTGCTCGCTGCAGACATGCAAGGCGTCGGCAAACTGCCTGGCCACCGACCCCGCCGCCACCGACTGCGCGCACATCAGGTACAGGCGCGTATGGTGATGGTGCCCGCCCGTCACCGGCAAGGCACACAAGTGCCGGGCATCCAGCGCCTGTTGCACCTGCAACCTGGGCAGCCACGCATACCCAACACCCTGTCGCAGGATGCCGATGGCCCGGTCCGGATGACACACGCGCCAGGCGCCCGGATGATGCGACGCCGACTCGGCCGGGCCGGCAACGTCCCCGTGGTGCGCCGGGGCAATGACGATCTGCGAATGCGTGACGAGCTCATCGTAAGTGATCGCACGCTTGCCTGAAAACAGTGGATGCGAAGGATGTGCTACAGCGATGTGTTCAACCTCCAACAGGAACCGGGCAGCAAAGCCCGCGACCGGCTGCGCGCCAATGGCGATATCGACCTCGCCACCATGCAATGCGCGCCGGGCGCCGTCGGATGTGACTTCGCTGACGCTCAGGCGCACGTCGTGCAGCGACGGCGAGCAATGCCGCACTGCCTGGATCAGCAGTTCGGAGGGGAAGCCGGGGTCGATTGCCACGCGCACGTCAGGGCCCCAGCCCTGGCGCAGCTGGTCTGCCAAAGCCTCGAGCGCATTGGCGTGCCTGACCAGTTCGCGTGACCGTTCCAGCACCTGCAGCCCTTCGGCGGTGATCTGCGCCTTGCGGCCTTTCAGTTCCAGCAGAGAGATGCCGAGTTGCTCCTGTAACTTGGCAACGGCGTGGCTGACAGTCGATTGGGTCACGTGCAGGCGATCGGCGGCGCCATCGAAACCATCGTAGTCAATTACCGCATGAAACATTCTCCATTGCTTGAGACTGATACGCGGCATTCTGTTCATCAACGACGTAACCGTGCCGGGTTTCGCCGCAGTGCCGATATCGATGACCTGTGATATATGCGGCGCAATATCCAATGATTCAACCAATTTCATGGCGCATCTCACCCACATTATCCGTGCAGATATTTAATTGAGAAAATCTTTTGAAAAGCCTGCTCGCACGCGCAATACGATTAAATGGTAGGCAGGATATCCGGGACGGATTCTGCGTACCATCAATGCATTGGAGCGATTGGAAAGTGAATGAGGAATTCAGCGCCGACTGAATTGCACAGCAGGCATTGCGCCTGCCTATATACTTAAAGAAAATTCCTTATTAGATATTGTGCCTGAAATATTTTAATAAGGAATCAGTGTGAAAGGCGACTACCGACGGCAGCCGCCTTTCATCAACCACCCGCCATCAGGCGCCGGCCAGCACTGACAGATCCAGCACGGCCAGGCCGCCCAGATCCTGCTCGGTGTTACCGGCGAACGCAGCGCGGCTCGCAGTACCGTTTTTCAGGTACTTCTGCACGACTGCCTTCACCTGCGCCTGCGTACAGCCAAGCACGCCCTGGCGGAAACGCTCGCGCGTTGCCATGTCGGTGCCGCGCCGGAACATGCGCCAGCCCAGGCGCACCGCATCCCACGGCGCTTCCGGCTTGTCGAGCTTCTTGATGACGCCGATGATGGCCTCCTCGACCTGCTCGTCGCTGTAGTCGGACGCCAGGATGGTGTCGACTGCCGCGTCGAAATCGCGGTAGGTGGCGGCCAGGCGCGGGTCGCGGAACGAGGCCATCAAGAACACGCCCGAATCGCCCGCATACGACGCGCTGCCGCCATACGCGCCACCTGCCTCGCGCAGCGCCGTGTGCAGGACCTGGTTGGTGAACAGCTCGGCAGCCACGCTCAGGGCGCCGGCGTCGTCGTCGTGCGACATCGGCACCGCCCATGCGATATTGCAGTGATTGACCTGGCCTGCCGCGTGCAGCGCGACATTCGCGGGGGCCTGCGGTGCGGCTTCTGAGGACGCGCCAGGCGCCACAGCTGCACCAGTGGTGGTGCCGGACGTCGGCCAGGCCGCCGCCAGCAGGCGCGCCAGGTCATGGCCATCGTCGCCACTGCCGGCGCACAGGATGCTCGGGCGTCGGGCCACGATGGCAGCGTGGATGCGCGCCAGTTCGGCCGCGACCTGGGCCACGCCTTCCGGCGTTGCGGCCAGGGTTTTCAGGCGGGCGTTGAACGCCAGCGCCGTCGGTCCGGCGATGGCATCCTGGAAGCGCCGCACCTGCGCCAGCGGCGCGCTCACGGCCATGGACGCATAGTGGCTGCCGGCCTGGGCCAGGTCGTCCAGCGTGTTTTCCACCTTGCGCTCAAGCAGATAACGCAGGCGAACGGCCTCGTCGAAGCGTGGCCGCGCCATGTAGGCATCGAGTACTGCGACGATGTTGGCATGCTCTTCGCGCAGGGCGTTGGCCGATACCGTCAGGTCGATGCGCAGCGCGCCGTCCGGCATCTGGAACGGCTGCAGGTCGAAGCCGAACGACGGCACCATCCGCTGGCGCCAGGCGCCGGCCTCGGCGTAGTCCTGGCCTTCCAGGCCCAGGTCGTCGCGCAGCTGCGTGTACAGCGCCAGCCAGGGCCAGTCGGCGGCCGGGATGGCCGACACGTCATACACGATGCTGGCCGACGAAATGCCGTTCGAGCCGATGCTGAACGCGTGGATGTCGTCAGCGGCCGGCGCAAACGCGGGCAAGGCGCGCGGCTGCGTGCTCACGTCGCCGGGCCGGATGCGCGGCAGCACCTGCGTATCGAACGCCGTCTTCTGGTGCGCTTCGAGGGCCACGGTATCGGCCGCGATGCGCGCGCGGTCGGCGTCGGTCAGCCGGGCCGAGGCCTGCGCCAGGCGCGCGCTTTCCACCGCATCGCGGTCGGAAAAATAGGCGGCGTCCGGCACGATCGTCGAGACCAGGCGGCCAGGCGAACTCAAGAGGTTGCGCACGAGCGACTTAAAGTAAGCCGGATCGGCGATATCGCTTTCCATTGCCTGCAGGATCGCATCGCTGTCGAAGGCGGTAACGACGTCGCCGTCGCGCATCGCGACCGGCAGCGCCACCAGCAGGCGCTCGAGCACGTTCGGCATGCTGCCGCTGCGCGTGTTGCGCTGCTGGTATTTCAGGTCGCGCAGTGCAGCCTGCAGCGTGGCGTGCTCCACGCCCTGCTCGGCCACCTGCTCCAGCGTCGACCAGATCAGTGCTTCGGCCAGCGGCGCCTGGGCCTCGGTGAGACCTTCCATGCCGACGTGGAACAGCATCTGGCGCGCACTGTCGTCATGGCCATTGAAACCGGACGGCCGGCCATAACCTGCCGTCTCCATCGCCTTCATCAGTGGCGCAGCGGCGTCACCCAGCAGGCCGGCCGACAGCAGGCTCGCTTCGAACGCCACTTTCGGGATCGCCGACTCGCCCATCAGCCACGTCATTTGTAGCCCGAATTCGTTGTCGCGGCCCTGCTGCGACGGGATGCGCACGGTATTGCGCTGCGGCGCCGCGAAGGCGCTGGCCAGTTGCGGGACGCGGCGCGTTGATGCGTCAATCTGGCGCGCCAGCACGCGCTCGGCGATGCGGGCCTGGACCGCGGCAGCGGGCAGCGGCCCGGCCGTCATGAAGACCGCCTGCGACGGGTGGTAATGGCTGGCGTGGAAGTCCTTGAGCATCTGGTGCGTGAGCTCGGGGATGGCCAGCGGATCGCCGCCCGAATCGACCTCGTAGGTGGTGCCGCTCAGGATCGTCGAGGTCAGGCCCTTGTACAGCGCGTGGCCCGGGTCGGCGAACGCGCCCTTCATTTCATTGAAGACCACGCCCTGGTAACCGAGCACGCCATCGGTGAGCGTGTAGCGCCAGCCCTCTTGCAGGAAGTTCAGGTAATCGAGCTTCGGGAAGAAGGCCGCGTCGAGGTACACGTCGAGCAGGTTGTAGAAATCGTTTTCGTCGGTGCTGACGAACGGATACACGGTGCGGTCGGCATAGGTGAACGCATTCATGAAGGTCGCGGTGGAGCGGCGCAGCATGGCGAAGAACGGATCGCGCACCGGATAGCGCTGCGAGCCGCACAGCGCCAGGTGTTCGAGGATGTGCGCGCGGCCATCGCTGGCGTCGGGCACGGTAGGGAACCCCACCAGGAAGGCCATGTCGGCGCCGGTGGTGGTCAGGTGGATGTGGCGCGCGCCGGACGCCGGCGCGACATACTCTTCCATCGTGGCCTGGAGTGCAGGAATGGCGTGACTGCGGAGGTGCTCGAAATGACTCATGTACGGTTCTTTCAGAATATGGCAATGGTCGTGGTAAGCCATGAAGACGTTCGACGACGGCATGACGACCACAATGCCCTGAAATTCTACCGCGTGCCGGGCACACGCGTTGGCGCCCGCCAAACCAGGGTCGCGGACTCATCAATATATTAAAAGATATTTTGTTTTTCGATATAGTGTGGTTCAATGGAGTCTGACGAAAGCGACGCCATGAACCCGCATCCAGAAACCCTGAACCTGCCCGAAATGCAAGCCGCCGCCGTGCGCGCCTGTGCATTGCTCAAGACACTGGCCAATCCGGACCGGTTACTGCTGCTGTGCCAGCTGACGCAGGCCGAATACTGCGTCAGCGAATTGGCAGCGGCGTCCGGCATTGCCCAGCCCACCCTCTCGCAACAGCTGGGCGTGCTGCGCGAAGAGCGTCTGGTCACGACCCGGCGCGACGGCAAGCAGATCTATTACAGCCTGGCCAGCGACGCGGCAAGCGCCGTGCTGCAGGTCCTGTACCAGCAATTCTGTGCACAACCAGCGGGAGGCAGCAATGACCGTCAACTGGACTGACTTCACCCCCTGGACCGCGCTGGGCGGTGGTCTGCTGATCGGCCTGGCGGCTGCGCTGTTCGTGCTGTTCAATGGCCGCATTGCCGGCATCAGTGGCATCGTCGGCGGCCTGCTGCGCCCGGCCCAGGGGGACCGCGGCTGGCGCATCGCATTCCTGTTGGGCCTAGTCGCGGCGCCTCTCGTGTACACGCTGGCCGCCCCGTTGCCGGCCATGCGCATCGACGCCGGCACGAGCACGCTGATTGCCGCCGGCCTGCTCGTCGGCGTGGGTACCCGCTACGGCGCCGGCTGCACCAGTGGCCATGGCGTGTGCGGGCTGGCGCGCGGCTCGGTCCGTTCGCTGGCGGCGACGCTGGCGTTCATGGGCGCAGGCTTTGCGACCGTGTTCATCGTGCGTCATCTACTGGCTTGAGGAGAACGGCATGCGCATCCTGATGGCATTGATCACCGGACTCGTGTTCGGCATTGGCCTGATCGTGGCCGGCATGACGAATCCGGCCAAGGTCCTGGGTTTTCTCGACCTGGCCGGCCACTGGGACCCCTCCCTGGCGCTGGTGATGGCCGGCGCGATCCTGGTGGCGCTGCCCGCATTCCGGGTCGCCGCCAGGCGCCGGCAATCGCTGCTGGGCGAGCCCATGCATCTGCCGACAGCCACCCGGATCGACCGCCGGCTGGTGCTGGGGAGCCTGGCCTTCGGCGCCGGCTGGGGGCTGGCCGGCTTCTGTCCTGGTCCGGCACTGGCCTCGCTCGCGACGGGCGGCGTGCAGCCACTCATTTTCTGCGTCGCCATGCTGGCCGGCATGGGCATCTTCGAACTGCTCGAACGACGCAGGTCCTGATCCAACGATCTCCGGAGGCACCATGATTTTCAAGCAACTCTTCGAACCGCTGTCGAGCACCTATACCTACCTGCTGGGTGATCCGCAGACCGGTCAGGCCATCCTGATCGACCCGGTGATCGTCAGTATGGAGCGCGACCTGGGCGTCCTGCACGAACTGGGACTGACACTGGCCTACACGCTCGACACCCATATTCATGCCGACCACATCACTGCGGCGCTGGCGTTGCGCAACGCCACCGGCAGCAAGATCGCTGCACCCGCGTTCGACTGCCTGCCGTGCGCCGATGTGGCGATCGAGGAAGGCCGCCCGTTCGAGGTGGGCGGCCTATCCCTGCAGCCGCTGCATACGCCCGGCCATACCGATGGGCACTTTTCCTATCTGCTGGGCGAACGGGTATTCACCGGTGACGCCCTGCTGATCGACGGCTGCGGCCGCACCGATTTCCAGAACGGGGATGCCGATGCGCTGTATCGCAGCGTGACCGAAAAACTGTTCGCACTGCCGGATGAGACGCTGGTCTATCCGGCTCACGATTACCAGCAACGCCATGTTTCCTCGATCGCCCAGGAAAAACAGCGCAACGCCCGACTGGGCGCCGGCAAGACGCTGGAGGCGTTTCGTTCGATCATGGCCGAACTTGCCCTGCCCTACCCGACCTTCATCGACTACGCCGTGCCGGGCAACCGGGCGTGCGGGGTGTGTCCTGAGGATCTGCCCGAACGCCTGGCCCAGTATTGCCGGCAAATGGGTGTCAGTCTGCAGGGCTGACGTCTGCGCGCACGCGGGGGCTGGGCCGCAATCGTACTGGTGGCAGCATCCGTCCCATTCGTCTTATCATATGCCTTGCTACGGCCGCCCATGCAAGCCGGCCGGCACCCTCCCCGTCAACCAAAAGGAATTCCATGTCAGAAACACTTACCGTCTCCACCGCCGAACGCGGTTTCGATTGCTACGTGGCCCGTCCCGACGTCGTCGGCACCTATCCGGTCATCATCGTGCTGCAGGAAATCTTCGGCGTGAACGCCGGCATCCGCAGCATCGCCGACAACTACGCCGCCAAGGGCTATATCGCCGTCGCCCCCGACCTGTTCTGGCGCGAAGAGCCAGGCGTGGAGTTGTCCGAAGCGAATGAAGCCGACGTCGCGCGCGCATTCGCGCTGTACAAGAGCTACGATTTCGACCATGGCGTGCAGGACATCGCCGCCACCATCAGCGCAGCGCGCACGATGGAAGGCAGCAACGGCAAGGTCGGCGTTACCGGCTACTGCCTGGGCGGCCTGATGACCTACCTGAGCGCAGCGCGCACCGATGGCGATGCGTTCGCAGCCTACTACGGCGGCGGCACCGACAATTACCTGTCCGAAGCAAAGAACATCGGCGCGCCGTTCCTGTACCACCTGGCCGGTGCCGATGAATACATCGGCCCTGAGGCGCAGGAAAAGATCAAGGCAGCGTTCGCCGACAGCAACGACGCCGAGATTCATGTCTACCCGGGTTGCGACCACGCGTTTGCCCGTCCGGGCGGCGGTCACTACGACCATGACGCGGCCACGCTGGCCAACAGCCGCACCGACGAGTTCTTCGCACGCACGCTGCGCTGATCCGGCGCCTGGCGCAATGGTCCTCTGCCGGCGCCATGCCGGCAGAGGACGTCTTCTCCGGTGTCGGCTGACACGCTATCTGACAAACTGGCGTCTGATGTGTGGCATGGCCCAATACGGAAGGAAGTAGCGTTTTCAGCCCACGTGAGCTGGACACTGACCATGGATGGTTTGGCGCAACCCGTCGATCGTCTGCTTATCTCCAATTGCGTTCGTTCACCCTCAAGCGCAGAAATCCACCGATCCGCACTAGCTGGTGCCGTCGAGCGAAAGCACGAACCGATAATCGTCTTCCGCTCCTTGCTCTTGGAGTACGTGTTCGATCAAGAATCCACAGCGTTGGAGCACTTTTGCCGATCCAATATTCCCAGCATAGACATTGGCGACAAGGCGCGTCAGGTTCCAGCGTGACCGTGCCTCCTGGATCAACTGCCTGACTGCCAGCGTTGCCAATCCTTGCCCGCAAGCGCTCTCCGCAATCCGGTAGCCGACTTCAGCAGATCGTTCCGCCGTATGAATATCCTTCAAGTTCGCCCGACCAACTATATTTCCTCCAGAATCTTCGATAACCAGCGGATGCCAGGTTCCGTTATCAAGACCGGATAAACAAGAAGCGACATGGTCGGTGACGCCTTCGAATGAGTAGAACGCAGCGCTGCGGGCGTCAATATGCCGTTCAAACCATTGACGATTTTCCATTTCAAATTTCAGCAGCAACTCAGCGTCACTACTTTGCAAAGTACGGATCTGAAAAGGCCCCATAGGATCATTTACTCCCTAATGAAAAACAACAACAAAGCCGGGGTCAGGTCTGACATTTGGACACGGCCTCAGCGTTGCACGATTCCAGTTCGTTCAGACTTGACGTTTTCATCGATCCAGTTTTGGGCGACGGCGTCCGGAACGAGCCCATACTTCCTCAGCAATGGTGTTGGAAGGCGAACACGTTTGACTACGTTAGAGTCCGTGTCCAAATGTCAGACCTGACCCCGAACGAATTTCAAGTATTGTTAAGTTCGGTGCTTCAATATCTCGACTGAGCCCATTGGGGCGGGCCAAAGCTGGAGGTGGTACTGATCGTCGCCCTCCAGCCCATCGGCTGATACGGCGTCAAGGCCGGTAAAGCTGGCACGGACACGATAGGGTCCAGAGGGGATGTTGATGCGTGCCGCGTCGGGTACATAGTCCGTGCAGCCGGCCGCGACGATCGTGCCGCTCGTCACCGCGATGGAACACTCGACGATGTGATCGAACTTGTCGATATCAAGTACCGGCTCTCGCGCCAGAACGGCGATCGTAACGGGCACCTCGACATTTCGAACTGTGCCGATTCCTACCGTGCCTGGAGCAACCGCCAACAGGCGTTCGACAGCGTCACCCGTCCAGGCGTCCGAAAGGTTGCCGTCGACGTTCTCGTCCTGAATGTAGAACTGGTAGTAATCGGCAAACAAGGTCAGCTTGTAATGGCTCATCGGCACCTCGATCAGATTGATAAACACACTGCATTGAACAATCAACTTGCACGGCTGAACCGAGCACCTGCTATCGGCCCGAAGCATAAGCTCACCCAGTGTACGGCAGCCGTTGCCCGTCTCGCAAAAATGCCTCTGGCTGGACTGACTGCACGATCAATCCGCCACGCCGGTTTCACTGACTTCACGCGCCGATACCTGCCCCGATACCTCCCCAACCAGCGGCTGTTTCCCCTCCCGCCAGCGTCATCAACAGCACCGCTCAATGTCCCCCATGCGTGCGGCATTCCCCTAAAATTCATGCTGTAATGACATCGCGTGCCAGTCAGCACGCTCACCCAGCGTCCATTGCCACTCCACGGAGTCAACATGCTCGAATCGGTCGGCACACCCACCCTCTATCTCTCCTTCTCCGCGTTCGTCGTCATCATGCTGGCCATCGATTTCTTTGGCCTGAAAACGTCGGGCGATCACAAGGTCAGCACGAAAGAAGCGGCTATCTGGTCGCTGATCTGGATCTCGGTGGCGCTGGCCTTTGGCGCCTGGTTCTACTGGTATCTCGAAGGCATTGCCGGCCCGGTCGTGGCCAAGGCGAAGTCGCTTGAATACCTCACCGGCTACCTGATCGAAAAGTCGCTGGCGGTCGACAACGTGTTCGTCTGGATCACCCTCTTCAGCTTTTTCGGCGTGCCGCCGCAATACCAGAAGCGCGTGCTGCTGTATGGGGTGCTGGGCGCCATCGTGCTGCGCGCGATCCTGATTTATCTGGGCGCGCTCCTGCTGGCCCAGTTCCACTGGATCCTGTACGTGTTCGGGCTGTTCCTGCTCTACACCGGCATCCAGATGCTGATCTCGGCCGACAGCGAACCCGACCTGGCCGACAACAAGGTGCTGAAATGGCTGCGCGGCCACATGCGGATCACTGACGAATACCACGGCGAACAGTTCTTCATCATGCGCGACGGCCTGCGCTTTGCCACGCCGATGTTTGTGGTGCTGATCATGGTCGAGATCACGGACGTGATCTTCGCGGTCGATTCGATTCCGGCGATCTTCGCCGTCACGAGCGACCCGTTCATCGTGTTCACGTCAAACGTGTTCGCCATCCTCGGCCTGCGCGCAATGTACTTCCTGCTGGCCGACATGGCGGACCGCTTCCACCTTCTCAAGTACGGCCTGGCGGGGATCCTGATCTTCATCGGCGTCAAGATGCTGCTGCTCGATATCTACAAGATCCCGACCGGCATCGCGCTGGGCGTGGTCGGCGTGATCCTGGCGGGGTCCGTGGTGGCGAGTCTGCTCACCTCCAAACCGGCCCCGAAAACGCCGCAAGGCTGATCACGCCGTGGCGGCAGCGGCGAAGCGCACCTCGTGCAGCAGCGACTTGATCTCCGGGATACACGAGCCGCAGTTGCCGCCCGCCTTCAGGCAGGCCGTCACCTGACCGGGCGTCTGCAGATCTCCGGCCCGGATCGCGGCGCAGATCGTGTTGCGGCCAACGCCGAAGCACGAGCAGACCGTCGGCCCCGGGTCGGGGCCGGCTTGCACGGCGCGGCCCGCCAGCAGCGTGGCCCGTTCGCGCGGGCCCAGTTCGGGGGCGGCGAACAGTCCACCCAGCCATGCGCGCGCCGGCAGATCGGGCGCGCGCGCCACGAACAGGCAGGCTTCCAGGCGGCCATCGACCAGCAGCGCGGCGCGCAGCATCCCCGCCGACTGGTCCTGATACTCGATCCAGTCAGCATCCTCGCCAGCACCCAGCAGCGCGCGCGCCATATCGGGCGTGACCGGTGCACGTCCGGCCAGCTCATAGCGAACGAAACCGCTGCCACGCACGCGCGTCCAGTGCGCCACCTCCTCTAGACCGAGATCGCGCCGGCTCATGATGAAGCCATACCAGGCCACGCCGAACGGTTCGATCCGCACCGGCGTGTGCTTGAATTCCGGCTCGCCCGAGACCGGGTCGACGGCCGGATTGACCAGCGCCCCCACCCGCGCATCAGACGCCGTTTGCCCGTTCCAGTGAATCGGCACGAACGCGGCGCCGCGCGCGATACCGCCGCCGTGCGCCACGCGCGCCACCATCGCGCCCCAGCGTGAACTGATGCGGGCCAGCTCGCCCTCGCGCACGCCGGCCAGCAGCGCATCGTGCGGATGCAGGTCGACAAACGGCTCGGCCGCGTGGCCGGCCAGGCGCGGCGATTTGCCGGTGCGCGTCATCGTGTGCCACTGGTCGCGCAGGCGGCCCGTGTTGAGCACCAGCGGGAAGTCACTGCAAGGCAGATTGGCCGGCGGGCGCACGCCGGTCGCGATGAAGCGCGCTTTGCCGTCCGGGCACGAAAAGCCGCCGCTGCCAAACAGGCGCGCGGTGCCCTCGCCCACTGCGTTCACCGGCCACTGCACCGGTTGCAGCGCGTCATACGCAGCGCTGCTCATCCCCACCAGCGGATCGAGCCGGAACGCGCGGCGGTGGCCATCGTCGTCATTCTTCCAGGCCGACAGGCGCGCGTGTTCGTCGAAGATCGCATGCACGCTGTCGAAGTCGAAACCGGCATACCCCATGCGCTGCGCGACATCGCACAGCGCGCGCCAGTCGGCCCTCGCCTCGCCCGGCGCCGGCAAAAAGGCGCGCTGGCGCGAGATGCAGCGTTCGGAATTGGTGACCGTGCCATCCTTCTCGCCCCAGGCCAACGCCGGCAGCGCCACATGCGCGTACGGCGCCAGGTCGGTTCCCGCCACGACGTCCGACACTACGACTAGCTCGCAAGCAGCCAGTGCACGCCGCACCTGGTCGGCGTCCGGCATGCTGACCACCGGATTGGTCGCCATGATCCACACTGCTTTGACGCTGCCCGCTTCGATCGCGTGGAACAGGTCCACGGCTTTCAGGCCCGGCTTGTCGGCGATGCGCGGCGCATTCCAGAACGTGCGCACGGCGTCGCGGTGCCCGGCGTTGTCCAGGTCCATGTGGGCTGCCAGCATATTGGCCAGGCCACCCACTTCGCGCCCGCCCATCGCATTGGGCTGGCCGGTCAGCGAGAACGGGCCCATGCCGGGGCGGCCGATGCGGCCGGTGGCCAGGTGGCAGTTGATGATCGCGTTGACCTTGTCGGTGCCGCTGCTGGACTGGTTCACGCCCATCGAGAATGCGGTGACCACTTTATCGGTGCGGGCGAACAGATCGTAGAACGCGTGCAGGTCGTCCGGATCGAGGCCGCAGACACGCGCCACGTCGTCACCTGCGTTGGCGACATCGAGCGCCGCACCCAGGCCGGTCGTGTGCGCTGCGACGTAGTCCGCATCGAACGCATCGCTGCGCGCCAGGTGCGCCAGCAGGCCATTGAACAGCGCCACATCGCTGCCGGGCTTCAGCGCCAGGTGCAGGTCCGCCAGTTCGCAGGTGGCCGTGCGGCGCGGGTCGAGCACGACGATCTGCATGGCGGGGCGCGCTTCCTTGGCTTTCGCGATGCGCTGGAACAGCGTCGGATGGCACCAGGCCGCGTTGGAGCCGACCAGCACGATCAGGTCGGCCAGTTCAAAATCCTCGTAGCAGCCCGGCACCACGTCTTCGCCAAAGGCGCGTCTGTGGCCGGCCACGGCGGACGACATGCACAGGCGCGAATTGGTATCGATATTGGCGCTGCCGACGTACCCCTTCATGAACTTGTTGGCGACGTAGTAATCCTCGGTCAAAATCTGGCCCGACACGTACAGCGCCACCGCGTCCGGCCCGTGCTCGGCGATGATACGGGCGAAGCCGGCCGCCACGGCATCCAGCGCCTCGTCCCAGCTGGCGCGCGCCAGCACCGCGTTCTGCCGCACGGCCGGATGCAGCAGGCGGCCCTCCAGATCGAGCGTCTCGCCCAGCGCCGAGCCTTTTACGCACAGGCGGCCGCGGTTGGCAGCGTGCTCAAGATCGCCTTCGATCGTCGCGCCGCCACCGGGTAGCGCGGTCGCCTTCACGCCGCAGCCGACGCCGCAGTAGGGACACGTGGTGCGCACAGCGCGGATCGGAATGGTCATGGGGTAGCTTTCTATGCAGCCTGCGCATCGCACAACGCAGGGCCGAACAACAGGCGGTCGCGCATTGCCGAGATGTCGACGCCGCGCCCGATCAGGTCGAAATACCAGGGGCCGTCGGCGACGTCGCCATACAGCACGGCGCCCGTGAGGCGATTGCCATCCAGGACCAGGCGCTTGTACATGCCGGAACGGCGGTCGCGCAGCACCAGGTCCTGCGTGCCCGGACCGCCGACGATGTTGCCGGCCGAGTACAGGTCGATCCCGGTGACCTTGAGTTTGGTCGCCACCGCCTGCTGCACGTAGCGGCGGTGGCCGAAGCCGGCCAGGTGCGCCGCGCAGACGCGCGCCTGCTCCCAGATCGGCGCGACCAGGCCGAAGGTCGCGCGCCGGTGCTGGACGCATTCGCCGACCGCATACACCCGCGGATCGTAGCTTTGCAGCGTGTCGTCGACAACGATCGCGCGCTCGACATGCAGGCCGGCCGCGCGCGCCAGCGCCACGTTGGGCCGCACACCGGCCGCCATCACCACCAAGTCGGCCGGCAGCGTAACACCGTCGGACAGGCGCACCGACGCGACCTTGCCGTCACCCAGAATGGCCTCGGTCTGCACGCCGAGCAGGATGCGCAAGCCGCGCCGCTCGAGCGCGCCCTTGAGCAGCAGCGACGCATCGCCATCGAGCTGCTGGTTCAGCAGGCTGCCGGTCAGGTGTACGACCGTCACGTCCATCCCGCGTCGCAGCAAGCCATTGGCCGCCTCCAGTCCCAGCAGGCCGCCGCCGATCACCACCGCGTGCCGGCCGTCGCGCGCCGCCTGCAGCATCGTGTCGACGTCATCCAGGTCGCGAAAGCCCACCACGCCCGGCAGGTCCGCGCCCGGCACCGGCACGATGAATGGCTGTGAGCCGGTGGCCAGCAGCAGGCGGTCATATGCCACTTCCACACCCGATTGCGAGCGCACGCTGCGACGGCGGCGGTCGATGGCCACGACCGGGTCGCCCGTGTGCAGCGTGATGCCATGCTCGGCGTACCAGGCGCGCGGATGCAGCACGATGTCGTCCTGCGTCTTGTCGCCCGCCAGCACGGGCGAGAGCATGATGCGGTTGTAGTTCACGTGCGGCTCGGCGCCGAACACGGTGATGTCGTACATGCCAGGAGCCAGCGCAAGCAGTTCCTCGACCGTGCGCATCCCGGCCATGCCGTTGCCGACCACCACCAGCGCGGGCCTGTGCACGGTGCTCATGCGGCAACCCAGACGACGGCGCCATCGATCCGGGCCGGATAGCTCGCCACCGACTGCGCCGGCGCTTCCAGGCACTCGCCGCTGGCCAGGTCGAAGTGCTGCTTGTAGATGGGCGAGGCCACGACGATGCGC
>Ga0308158_10000911_pt1 | contig 36963 bp, 27 predicted proteins | sample PhyBR2_FD_201038 | JGI IMG/M metagenome (GOLD analysis project Ga0308158, IMG submission 201038) | Phyllosphere microbial communities from UC Gill Tract Community Farm, Albany, California, United States - DLSLB.R2 | ecosystem: Host-associated > Plants > Phyllosphere > Unclassified | place: USA... | reverse complement strand
ATGGATTTAAAAGAAATTCAGAACCTAATCAAATTTGTATCCAATTCTGGAGTTGCTGAAGTAAAGTTAGAAATGGATGATGTTAAAATTACGATTAGAACGACATTAGAAAGTAGTACTCCTGAGCCAACTTACGTGCAACAATTGCCAGCTCAAGCACCGGTACAACAAATTATAGCGGCTCCTGCAGCTCCTGCAGCGACACCGGTTGCAGCAGCTCCTGCAGCAGATGATTCAAAATATATCACTATCAAATCGCCAATGATTGGTACTTTCTATAGAAAACCTTCTCCGGACAAACCAATGTTTGTTGAAGTAGGTAGTTCTATTGCTAAAGGAGATGTACTTTGTGTTGTTGAAGCAATGAAATTATTTAACGAAATCGAATCTGAAGTTTCTGGAAAAATCGTTAAAATATTAGTTGATGATATGTCTCCAGTTGAATTTGATCAACCATTATTCTTAGTAGACCCGTCTTAATTATAAATTATGAATTTAAATTATGGAATGATTTAAATCAATCCTAATTTTAAAAAACTCATAACTCATAACTCATAACTCAGAATAGATGTTTAAAAAAATATTAATTGCAAATAGAGGGGAAATTGCGCTTCGCGTAATTAGAACTTGTAAAGAAATGGGCATTAAAACAGTAGCAGTTTACTCTACTGCCGATGCTGAAAGTTTACACGTGAAATTTGCAGATGAAGCAGTTTGTATAGGGCCTGCGCCAAGTAATCTGTCTTATTTGAAAATGTCAAATATTATTGCTGCAGCCGAAATTACTAACGCTGATGCAATACATCCGGGATACGGATTCCTTTCGGAAAATTCTAAATTTTCAAAAATTTGTCAAGAACATGGTATTAAGTTCATTGGAGCTGCACCTGAAATGATTGACAGAATGGGAGATAAGGCTTCGGCAAAATCTACTATGATTGAAGCTGGTGTTCCTTGTGTTCCTGGTTCTGAAGGAATTTTAGAATCTTTCGAGCAAGCACAAATAGTAGCTAAAGAAATAGGATATCCTGTTATGATGAAAGCTACTGCCGGTGGTGGTGGAAAAGGAATGCGTGCTATTTGGAAAGAAGAAGAACTTCATAAAGCTTGGGAAAGTGCACGTCAGGAAGCTGCTGCTGCTTTTGGAAATGACGGGATGTACATGGAGAAATTGATTGAAGAACCACGTCATATCGAAATCCAGGTTGTTGGAGATGCTTACGGAAAAGCTTGTCATCTTTCTGAAAGAGACTGTTCAGTACAAAGACGTCATCAAAAATTAACTGAGGAAACTCCTTCGCCATTTATGACAGACGAATTACGTCAAAGAATGGGTGAAGCAGCGGTAAAAGCAGCTGAATATATTAAATATGAAGGTGCCGGAACAGTAGAGTTTTTAGTGGATAAACACCGTAATTTCTACTTCATGGAAATGAACACGCGTATTCAGGTAGAACATCCTATTACTGAGCAAGTAATTGATTACGATTTAATTCGTGAGCAAATTATGGTAGCTGCCGGAATTCCAATTTCTGGTAAAAATTACTTACCACAATTGCACGCTATTGAATGTCGTATCAATGCTGAAGATCCATACAATGATTTTAGACCTTCTCCAGGAAAAATTACTACTCTTCATATGCCAGGCGGACATGGGGTTAGATTAGATACTCACGTGTATTCGGGTTATACTATTCCACCAAATTACGATTCGATGATTGCCAAATTGATTACTACTGCACAATCTCGTGAAGAAGCAATCAGCAAAATGAGAAGAGCATTAGACGAATTCGTAATTGAAGGAATCAAAACAACAATACCTTTCCATAGACAATTAATGGATGATCCTCGTTATATAGCGGGCGATTATACCACTGCTTTTATGGATACTTTCAAAATGAACGAACCAGAATAAAAGTTTTTATACAAAATCAAAAGCCGTACAGTGATGTGCGGCTTTTTTTGTGGGGTAAAGTGTGTAAAAAAGATACAGTTTGTTGCGCTTTTACACAGTGCTATACATGATTTGTAAATAGCTGAACTTGTTTAAACCCTTGTAAGACAGCTGTTTTTCGTGATTTTTTATGTTCGAAAAAATATTGGTATAATAATTTCATTATCACAAGTGTAAAACAGTAACAATATTTTAAAAATAAGAAATCATGAAAAAATTAATTTTATCAGCAGCAATCGTATTAGGAAGTTTAACAACATTTTCAGCTCAGGCACAAGAACAGGCTTCGGCTCCTGCCGCTGAGCAAACCGCTCAGGCAGCTCCTGCAACAGATGGATACAAAGAAATTAAAGCAGACGAAGTACCGGCTGCCGTAATTGACGCTTTAAAAAAAGCATATCCGACGGCAGTGCTAACCAAGGCTTACGTAAATGATAAAAAAGAGTATAAATTAGAAGTTAAAGTTGGTGAAACAGCAGGTGCTTTATTTGCTGACGAAACAGGAAAATGGATTAAAAAATAATTAAATAGACTATTATGAAAAAGATAATTTTATCAGCCGCAATTGTATTAGGAAGTTTGTCAACATTAACAGTCCATGCCCAGGCACAAAATTCAGTTCATAAGGAACATACCGTTCCTGGAGGGTATACTGAAATTAAAGTAGTAGAATTACCAACAGCGGTAATTCAGGCTTTAAAAAAATCTTATCCGGATGCAGTGCTTACTAAGGCGTATATAAATGAAAAAAAAGAATATAAATTAGAAATATCAGTTAAAGACCAGAAGGCTACTGTTTACACAGATGTTGATGGAAACTGGTTGAAAAAATAAGTTGGTGAATTAACTTATTGTTTTTTGGAAAGGAGGTTGTACTTTACAACCTCTTTTTTTTGCATAATTTTATGAAAATCCAATAATATAAGCCTTATTTTAGCATAAAAAGTGCTTGTCTGATGTTGAAGATTTTAATCATTGAAGATGATATTTCGTTTTGTAAATTATTAGAAAAATTTCTAATCAAAAATAACTATGCTGTTCTTATAACTTTTTCGGCTGCCGAAGCGCGTTTGGCAATCCAAAACGAAGATTTCAATTTGATTCTAACTGATCTGAGACTACCGGATGCCGATGGAATTGAATTGTTAGCTGAATTTAAAGCTAATTTTCCGCAGATTCCGGTGGTGTTGATGACAGGTTATTCGGAAGTGAGTACTGCCGTTAAGGCCATAAAAAATGGAGCTTCCGATTATATTTCAAAACCTTTCAATCCTGATGAAGTTCTGGCGGTTATTACGAATGCTTTAGCTTCAGAAACGACTATAAATACAACTAAAAAGCAAACTACAAAAACGGTTAAAGCTGTTGAAGCAACAGAATATGTTCAGGGGATTTCTGAAGCTTCTAAAAAATTATCAGAGCACATCCAGCTCGTGAGCCCAACCGACATGTCGGTTTTAATTATTGGCGAAAGTGGAACCGGAAAGGAAATAATAGCCAAGAGTATTCACCAGCAAAGTCGCCGAAAAAACAATAATTTTATCGCTGTAGATTGTGGAGCTATTCCAAAAGAACTGGCCGCCAGTGAATTTTTTGGGCATTTAAAAGGTTCTTTCACCGGAGCCATTTCAGATAAAATAGGTTATTTTGAAGCTGCTAATGGAGGAACTATCTTTCTGGATGAAATAGGAAATTTGTCTTATGAAAACCAAATTCAATTGTTGCGTGCTTTGCAAGAGCGAAAGATAAAAGCGGTTGGAAGTAATAAAGAAATAGAAGTTGATATCCGGATAATTACTGCAACGAATGAAGATTTGCGAGAAGCGGTTAAAAATGGAGATTTTAGAGAAGATTTGTACCATAGAATTAATGAGTTTTCGATTCACTCGCCGTCGCTTACTGAGCGTGAAGAGGATTTAATATTATTTGCCGAATTTTTCCTGGAAAAAGCCAATGCGCAATTGCATAAAGAAGTTATTGGTTTTTCTAAAGAGGTAGTGGGGATTTTTCAAAATTATGACTGGCCCGGAAATTTAAGGGAATTGCAAAACTGTATCAAACGCGCTACTTTACTTACTCAGGACGATTTTATTGAAAGTTCGGTTTTACCTGTTGAATTTTTTCATCAAAGTGAAGCTAAAAATGATTCTTTTTCTTTGTCTGAAAATGAAAAAGAGGCTATCGAAAATGCTTTGGCTAAAACCAGGAATAATAAATCAGAAGCTGCAAAATTGTTAAAAATCACACGTAAAACCCTTTACAATAAATTGAAATTGTACGATATAAATTAAAACTCTTTTTCAAGAACGTCAAATAAAATTTTAATCTTAGATTTTAAATTAGATAAGTGAACAGTTAATTCGGTTTCGTTGAATTCCTGTGATTCGAGAGCGTTTAAAATTGCTGCAATTTCAGTTGCTTCAATTTGTTTGAACATAGGCGCCATTTTATGAGCCAGTTCTTTTATTTTTTTGTGTTCTGATGCTTGAATTGCATTTTCGAGTATGGAAATATTCGAATTTGTAGATGCTGTAAAAGATTCAAGTACTGTTTTTATGGCTTCGGAATCATTTTTTAAAAATAATTTTAAGGAATCCAAAGAGAATAGTTCTTCCTGATTTCTTGTTTTTTGGATCTCGTTATTTTGAACAGGAAGTGCTGTTTTATTGAAAATCGCAGCAATAGTTCGCAACAGCATATTAGGCGTAAATGGTTTTTTGAGTACCGCAATAAATCCTGCTTTGGTGTAAACTGCTTCAGCCAAATCAGTTCTTCCGCTTACTGCAATTAGTGGTTGATTGTTGTAAGTATTCTTTTTTTGTAATTCCCCGATGAATTCAAAGCCATCTTTTACAGGCATTTGGATATCAGTAATCAGTAAATCAAAATGGTCTAATGCCGGATTTTGTAATGCCTGTTCAGCATTCGAAAAAGAAATTACCTGATAATATTCTTTTAAAACTTCGGTAGTGAGTTGCAATAAATTGGGGTCGTCGTCTACCACAACAATAGTTTTATTTTGCTGGATAGGAGTATAAATTGGGGTTGTTGTTCGAATTTGTTTTTGTTTATCAAAGGTGATGGCTAAGCTTATTTCGAAACAGCTACCTTTTTTAGAACTGTTTTTTAAATACAATTCGCCGCCTAAGAGAGCAATGATTTTTTTCGAAATTGCTAATCCTAAACCCGTACCTCCATAATTTTTTTCAATGCTTTCATTAGCTTGGGTAAACTCTTCAAAAACCAAATCCTGACTTTCTTTTTCAATTCCAATTCCGGAATCTTCAATACTTATCAAAGCTTTGTTTTCATCTGAATCCAGAGTAGCATTTATTTTTATGTAACCCTCTTGAGTAAATTTATAGGCATTTCCAATAATATTTATTAAAACCTGCTTTAATCTAAAAGCATCTCCAATAACAGGATTGTTGAGTTTTTCGTCTATCGAAATTTGGAGTTTAATGTTTTTTTGTTGGTTAACCGACTGTATATTTGTAGCGACTTCTTTTATTGTTTCAGCTAAGGAAAAAGGATTTTTTTCTAAGTTGATTTTGCCGGCTTCAATTTGCGAAAAATCTAATAAATCCTGAACTAATCTCGAAATGTATTCCGAAGAATTTTTGATATTATCGGTAAAATAAGTTTGCTTGTTTGTTAAAGTCGAATTGCCTAATAATTCGGCATAACCCACGATTGTACTTAGTGGTGTTTTTAAATCATGACTCACTGTCGATATGAGCTGTTCTCTGCTTTCAAGTAGTTTTTGAGTTTTAAAATTGGCTATTTCCAGTTGTTTTTTATACAACTGTGTTTTCGAAAAATCGCTGGATATCAATATCGAAAAAAAGAGGGTTAACAGTAAACCTAAAATGGCGGCATAAGTAACAATTTGGTTGATTTTTTTTAGTGACTTTTCTTTTTCGGTGTTGTTTTTTATTGAAGAAGTCAGGATTTCCTGTTCGATAATACGGAGTACTTTTCGGAGCTGGTCGGAAATCAAAAGTTCATTAGTAAGTAGTTTGTTCTCTTCAATACTTAAGGATTCTTTTTTCTTTTCGGTTTCCAGTTTTACCTTGCTAAGCAATCTCTTGGAAGCCGATAAAATCGAATCGGTTTCTTTTTTTGTTAGCGTATTACTAGTGTCATCAGGAATGTTTTGATTGAGATAGTCAATATAATTTTTTAATACATTTTTTTGATGTGAATCCAGTTTTTCAGGGTTTTTGACAAAATCTTGAAGTTGTAATTTTCGAAGAGAAAACTCTAATTGGGTTAGTTCGTGAATAGCATTATTGACAGAAGCTTCATCAGATGTACGGCTTTTAATGGATTTGAGTTTTTTAATGTTTTTGTTTTTCTCAGTTAACAAAACCATTATGCTGTCTAATAATTTAGTCTGGTATTCGCTGGAAACTACTGTTTTTAACGAATGAATACGCATTCGCAAAGAATCAGTTTCCTGGATGTAATTTTTATAGTCGGTTTCCGAATTGGATTGAATGGTTTTTCGGGCTAAACTTTCGGTTTTATAAACATTCGAAAAGAGCTGGCTGACCTTTAAAATCTTAGTTTTTTCAAAGGCTATTTTATTTTCTATTTTCGAAAAATCCCTGTTTTCAGAATATAAAATCCAGCCCACAGCAGTTACAAGCGCCACTAAGACAATGTAACTGATGAGTACTTTTACAGGAATGTAGCTGTTTTTATTTCCCATTTTTTCAATTCTGTAATTGTTTTATTTTATAAAGTTTCTTTCAGCCATTTAAAAAACTCTCTTTGCCAAATTTGTGCATTTTGTGGATTGAGAACCCAGTGGTTTTCGTCCGGAAAATAGAGAAAACGACTTTTAATTCCGCGTAATTGTGCTGCCTGAAAGGCTTCCTGTGCCTGACCAATAGGTACACGAAAATCTTTTCCTCCCTGAATAATCAATATAGGCCTATTCCAGTTGTTGATTAAATTTATCGGGTTGAATTCGTTGTAGGCTTTTTGTGCAACGGCATTGTCTTTTTCCCAATAAGCACCGCCAAAATCCCAGTTGTTAAAGAATACCTCTTCGGTAGTTCCAAACATACTTTGCGTATTGAAAACCCCATCATGCGCAATGAAAGTTTTGAAACGATTCTTATGAATTCCCGCCAAGTAAAAGGCGGAATAACCGCCATAACTGGCACCAATACAACCCAAACGGTTTTTGTCTACATAAGTTTCCTGAGCTATTGCATCAATGGCCGAAAGATAATCGTCCATTACTTGTCCGCCCCAGTCTTTGCTAATTTGTTCGTTCCATTCTATTCCATGTCCCGGCATTCCTCGACGGTTAGGAGCTACAATAATATAATCATTGGCAGCCATTAACTGGAAATTCCATCTGAAAGAGTAAAATTGGGTCAATGCACTTTGCGGTCCGCCTTGGCAATAAAGTAAAGTGGGATACTTTTTAGAAGCATCAAAATCAGGTGGAAAAATTACCCAAACCAACATTTTTTTTCCGTCAGTGGTAGTTACATATCTTTTTTCGGTTTTACTTAAGGCTAACAATTGGTAGATTTCGGTATTGACATTACTTAATTGTTGCCAGATTTTTTCATCTAAATCAAAAGAGAAAATTTCTGAAGCATGATTGGTGTCTTCTCTGGAAACGAGAATTTTATTGTTGTTAAAACCAATAAGTTTGGTGATATCAAAGAAGCCATCGGTAATTTGTTGGACTTGTGGTGGTGTTCCAACTTTTTCAGGAAAATTAACTTCAAATAGTTGTTTGGTTCCATCAATTGGGGCAATAAAGTAAATTTTTTGGCTGTCTTCACTCCAAAGAAAACTGTCTACCGTTCCGTCCCAATGTGCAGTTAGGTTGATTTTTGTTCCATTGTAATTAACAATGATATCGTTTTTATCGGCTTCGTAGCCATCGCGTTGCATTTGCAGCCAGGCTAAAATTCCTGATGCTGAAAATTGCGGAGCAACATCATAACCTTGATTGTCATTGGTAAGATTAGTAGTTTTTGTCGTTTCTAATTCGTATTGATAAATGTTGCTATTGGTAGAGATAGCGTATTCAGTTCCTGTTTTTTTCTTGGATACGTAAAGAATGCTTTTGCTGTCCGGCGACCAAATGTAATCTTCATCATCGCCAAAAGGTTTTTGTGGACAATCAAAAAGTTCTTTTTCCATGATGTCAATTTGCGGAGCATCTTCTTTGTTTTCTTTATAAAAAACATGGTTGAATTTGCCTTCGTTCCAAGTATCCCAGTGGCGGTAATTTAGAGAATCATAGATTTGAACTTCGGCTTTTTCCAGTTCCGGATAAAAATCCTTGCCCAAAACGTTTTGTAGTTTTACTTCCTGATGTGAAAGCAGATACTTGCCATCAGCTGATAAATTTTTGTTTGCTAAAATGCTATCGGTATTTTCAATTTCGGTTGGGTTTCCACCATCTATCGGAATAAAGTAGTGTTTAGTTTCTTGTTTGTTTTCTTCGACTGAAGGTGTACTGACTTTGTAAACAATATTTTTCTTGTCATTAGATAATCCCAGAGCGGTTATTCGTCCTAATTGCCATAGTAATTGGGCAGTCATTTTATTTTGTGTCATTATTTTTAAGGCTACTTGTTGTTATGGGAGTATAAAAATAGTTAATTTAAAATTGTCTGTTTCTGTTCTTCGACCTGGAAAATAATCAAAATTCGTAGTTCGATTTCAAACAACATAGAAATAAGAATAAAATTATTGGATGATTAGTTAAAAAAAGTAATTTTACTTCATCTAAAAATTCTAATTGATTTTAAGCGTTAGAAGTTTTATACGGTTTAAAAATAGCATACAATAAATGGCAACAAAAATCACTTCAAATTCGGCAAACAAAAGACCAGCAAAAAAACAATCTCATGGTTTTATGGCTCAATTGAGAATGCTGTTTCTTAAACTGATTCTGTGGTTTTTTGGACTTTCGTTGCTTTCAGTGGTCTTTTTTAAATTTGTTCCGGTGCCATTTACCCCTTTAATGATTATTCGTGCCATAGAAAATAAAACGGCAGGTAAACAGGTTTATTTTAGTCATGATTGGGAACCTTTGGAGAATATTTCGGTTAATTTACAAAAAGCAGTTATCGCTAGTGAAGACGGTTTGTTCTTAACCCATAATGGTTTTGATTTTAGAGCCATGCAAAAAGCCTATAAGAATAACGAAAGAGGCCGAAGAATAAAAGGTGGTAGTACCATTTCGCAGCAAACAGCAAAAAATGTTTTTCTGTGGCAGGGACGAAGTTATATCAGAAAAGCTTTAGAAGCTTATTTTACTCTTTTGATTGAATTGATCTGGGGCAAAGAACGTATTATGGAAGTGTATCTTAACAGTATCGAAATGGGTGACGGCGTTTATGGCGCGCAGGCAGCAGCAGAACATTGGTACCGAAAAGACGCTGCTAATTTAACCAAAAAACAGGCGGCCGGAATTGCTGCGATTTTGCCAAATCCCAGAAAATATACCGCAACCAGTTCGTCTTCGTATATCAATAGAAGAAAAGATAAAATTATGCGTGTGATGCGTACGATTGGGAAAATTGAATACTAGATGCGACTAAAAACAGTACTATTTATTTCTTTTTTGTTGCTGTTTTCGGCTAAGATGGCGAGCCAAAGTTCCAGTGTTGAAATAGGTATTGTTACTGATAATGATTTGTATACTTCTTCTAAAAACGATCAATATTACACCAATGGTTTAGAGGTTTTTTGTCGGTATTTACCTCAAAAGAATCAACCACAATTTCTAAAAAAAATCAATGAAATAAGAGTAGGGCAGTATATGTACAGTCCCCGATTTATTTATAAGAATAGTAAAGAAGAAATGTTTGACAGACCCTTTGCGGGTTATCTTTTTGCTCAGTTTGCCAGTAGTAATTTTTATGCCAATCAGGCTGTTTTAAAAAAGTATATTCAAATAGGTTATGTTGGTCCAAATTCTTTTGCAGACGAAGTGCAATCAGGAACCCATAAGTTATTTCATTATAAAGCTTTTGAGGAATGGGATTATCAAATTAAAAATACTTTGGGGATACAAACGTATTTAATGTTTTCTAAACCACTTTTAGCTTCAGTAAAGAGTAAGAGAATTGATTTTCAATGGCAATCGGAAGCTAAATTAGGAACGATATTTACGTCACTTTCAACAGGATTTGTTAGCCGAATCGGAATCAAAAAATTAGTCCCTTTTTCGGATTCTAATTTTTATGGTGCCTCATTAAACAGAGACGGAACACCTTTGGAGAAGGAATTTTATTTTTATGTAGCACCTTCTTTTCAATGCCAAATTTACGATGCCACTATACAGGGAGGTTTATTTAATGATAATAGCCCCGTTACTTTTGATATTATTCCATTTCGGTTTAATGGCGAAGCGGGTTTGAAATACCGAAAGAACAATCTGAACCTTTCTTATGCTTTTGTTTACAGGGGAAAAGAACTAAAATCAGACAGGAGCATTGGCTACTTTTACGGTTCTATAGGAGTTTCATATATTTTTAGGTAGGAATTAATTAATCTAATTTTTGATATGAAGAAATATAAAATGCTTTTAGGCTTGATTGTGGTTTTGTTTTGCGCTTGCAACAACAAAGAGCAAATTATTAGAGAACAGCCAGAAAATGTTGCTACACCAAAAAATATGGTTTGGGTTCCGGGAAATACTTTCACCCAGGGAGCAAAAGAAAACGATCGATTGGCATTAGAGCATGAAAAACCCGCTCATAGTGTGAGTGTAGATGGTTTTTTTATCGACATCACCGAAGTTACCAATGCCAGTTTTAAAAAATTTGTTGATGAAACTCATTATGTAACTACTGCCGAAAGACCGATTAATTGGGATGAGTTTAAAAAAAGCCTGCCCGAGGGAACGCCAAAACCGGCCGATTCATTATTGCAACCGGGTTCTTTGGTTTTTAATGATAAAGTAAAAAATGTTACCGATTATACTGATTTTCGCCAATGGTGGAAATGGCAAACAGGAGCTAATTGGAGACACCCCGAAGGAAAAAATTCGAACATCATAGGAAAGGATAATTATCCGGTAGTTCATATTTCTTATGAAGATGCGCTGGCTTATTGCAAATGGGCAAAACGCAGATTGCCTACAGAAGCTGAATGGGAACTGGCTGCTATAGGGAATTTAAAAAATCCTGTTTATACCTGGGGAGATGAAATATCAAAAATGGATAAAGAGGCGAATACCTGGCAAGGGAATTTTCCGAATTATAATAGTAAAAGTGATGGCTATTCTGCTTTGGCAGCCATAAAATCATTTGCTCCAAATTCTTTAGGAATTTATGATATGGCCGGTAATGTTTGGGAATACACTCAGGATTGGTATAATGTCAATTATTATCAAGAGTTACTTTCTAACAAAGAAACGGTTAGAAATCCGCAAGGTGCAGCTCAGGCTTTGAACCCCAATAATCAATATGAAAAAGAAAAAATCATAAAAGGAGGTTCTTTTTTATGTAATGAATCTTATTGTTCCAGTTTCAGGATTTCTGCCCGAATGGGAATGGCTGAAGGTTCGAGTTCGAACCATGTTGGTTTTAGAACAGTTGTTGATTTAAAGATGCTTCAAAAGAATTGATTTTGAAGAGCTAAAACTATAAAACCGTCCCGTTTTAAAAAAAGCGAGACGGTTTTTTTGTAGTTTCGTTATTGATTATCCTATTTTGGATTTTTGCATTCACCAATAGTATTTATGAATAACCATTTTTGTCGATATATTTTTCTGGGATTGTTTTTGTGTTTATGTATGCAGATAAACGCACAACAATCTTTTGTATTTTCTTCTATCGATTCTAAAAATGGACTTTCGGAAAATAGGGTACGCACTATTTTGCAGCTTCAGGATGGGCGAATGGTAATCACTACCGAAGGCGTAACGAATATTTATGACGGCACTTCTTTTAAATACCTGCATCTAAAGGCTAATGCCATTTCCAGGTTAAGCAGTTATTCCGGTTTTCATCATGGCTATGTCGATAAAGATTATGTTTGGATAAAAGACAAAGGAAAGTTGATGGGTATCGACATTAAGCAGGAACGTTTTGTGTTGAAACCGGATAGTGTTTTATCGTTGATGGGAATTCATGAACCCATTGCCGATTTTTTTGCGGATGCTTATCACAATTATTGGGTACTTACTTCTTCCGATAAGTTGTTATTGAAGGATGCTAAAAAAAGAAAAGCTTCAGTTTTTCTTAAAAATGGTTCTATTCCTAATGGAACAAAAGACCAACTTTATGATGTAGCTGTTATCAGGCAACAGCTTTTTTTATTCTATAAAAATGGATTGATTGTTTGTTATGATTTAAAAACAGCTAAAGAGTTGTATCAGACCAATTCTTTGTCGTATCAGGATCAACAAAGATATAATCGCACCTTAATGGTTGCTCAGTCGAATAATTCTTTGTTTCAAATACGCAATGGCGCTTCCGGAATCATGCTGGCTTATGATATTAAAAAGCGAACGCATACTAAAATCCTTCAAACCGACTATTGGCTCAATACCATTTCTGTTGATAGTAAAGGCAATTTATGGGTGAGTTGTGCCATCGGATTGTGGTTTATTGACAAAAATCTGAAAGAAAAACATTTTATTCCATCGTTCAAATTGGTTGATGGAACTGACGTAAATACCGAAGCCAGTACGCTGTACAACGATTCACAGGGCGGACTCTGGATTGGGACATTCAATCATGGGCTATTATATTATCATCCCGACCGATTTAAGTTTAAGAATGTTGGAAAAACTTTTTTTGGAACACAGCCAAAAGATATTGATGTGACTTGTTTTCAGGAAACAACGCAAAATACAATTCTGGTAGGAACTAAAAATGGACTGTACAGCTATTCGCCTGAAACTTCTAAACTTTCTGTTTTTTCTGAATTTCCAGTTGATGCTGATTGTCTTTCGATGACTAAAGATTCCCAAAATCGAATTTGGATATGCACCCGGAATAAAGGAGTGTATTGTTTGCAAAACAATCAGATTGAACGCATTGATTCACTTGGCGGAAATTGCTCTTCCATTTTGGAAAAACAAAATGGACAATTTTTAGTAGCTACATCAGAAGGTTTGGCTGTTTTTAATCCTGTGAATGGTGTTTTTCAGCCGCTGCAATTGACATTAAATGGCGAGCGATTAGCTTCAGTTTCTCAGTTAATTCCGTTTGACAAGAACTCTTTTCTAGGAAGAAGCAATGCTGGATTGTTTGTTTATAATTATAAAAAGAATAGTATTAGTCAGCCTTTAAAAGAACATTTGCAGAATGAAAATCAACGATACAGCTGTATTTTTAAAGACAGTCGTGGGGTTGTCTGGATTGGCACTAAGGATGGGTTAATTGTTTGGCTGCCTCCAAAGAACGAACTGCGTACTCTTTTTACAGATGATGGTTTGGTAAATAATAGTATTAAAGGCATTCTCGAAGATAAACAGGGTAGAATTTGGGTTACAACCGCAGGAGGTGTTACCCGTATTGTAGTGAATACTAACGAAAAACAGCTTCGTTTTTCGATGGCTAATTTCAATCATTTTGATGGTGTAATAGAAAATGAATTTACCGCTTCGGCAGTTTTTGCATCTGATAAAGGGCAATTGTATTTGGGCGGTGTAAATGGTTTCAATAGTATTGATTTACAAAAGCCCTGGTCATTCAAACAAGTACAAAAACCATTGTTTACCGGTTTAAATCTTTTTGGAACGAAAGTGAAATCAGGTGAATCTTACGATGGCAATAGGATATTAAAAAATGCAATTGCTGCGACTAATAGTTTAGAGCTCAATTACAATCAGAATTTTATAAGTGTTGATTTTTCGGCATTGAATTATGTTAATCCCACGCAGACTTATTATCGTTATCGTTTGGAAGGAGTTGATGAAAATTGGCGTGAAATAGTAGCTCAAAACGGTACCGGAAGTACTTCTTATACTAATTTGGCTCCCGGAAATTATGTGCTGAAAGTAAATGCTGCCAGCAATAGTAAGGAATGGTCGAATGAATATGCCCAAATTATTATTGTAGTCCATCCGCCTTTTTGGAAAACACCTGTAGCTTATGCGTTGTATTTGCTAATCGTCGTATTATTATTTTATTTATCACTGACTTATTATAAACGATGGACAAAGCAAAAATTAATTCGGGAAAATGAAGAAAAACTAAATGAACTAAAGTTTAATTTCTTTACCAATATCAGCCACGAATTCCGTACACCGCTTACCTTGATTATTACCCCGTTGGAATCCATTTTAAAAGAAATAAAGGATTCCAGAATTAAATTAGTCTATCGTCATGCACTGAATTTACAGCATTTGGTGAATCAATTATTGGATTTCCGACGCTTGGAAATTTCAGGTGAGAAACTGAATCTGACTTTTGGTGATTTGGTAGATTTTGTAATGCAGTTCGAAGATTTGTTTGGCAAATTAGCCGAAGAAAAACAAATCGATTTTTCGATACAATCTGAAAAATCGGAGCTGTTCCTGTATTTTGATAAGGATAAATTGTACAAAGTAATCAATAATTTACTGTCGAATGCTTTCAAGTTTACTCCTGCTGGAGGAACTATTAGAATACGATTGTTACTGCCCAAAACAACTCTAAAATCGGATATTGTTGAGTTGGAAGTTATTGATTCGGGTTCGGGTATTGCTGAAAAAGATTTGCCTAATGTCTTTAATCGCTTTTATCAGGCTTCAACAACCCAAGAAGGAAGCGGTATCGGTTTACATTTGGTAAAAGAGTATGTGGAATTGCATTTGGGAGAAATCACTGTTGAAAGTGAGCCCAATGTAAAAACAGTATTTGCTTTTACAATTCCATTAGATCTTGCTCCGGAAAAAACAAATTTTGAAACTCTTGTTGTCCCAAAAGATACAATCGATAATCAGTTAATAACAACATCAAAAAAAGAAACACTTTTAGTTGTAGAAGACAATGACGATTTGAGACGTTTTTTGCTAACGGAGTTATCCCATAAATACGAAGTTTTTGAAGCTGCTGATGGTGAAGTAGGAGAAGAATTAGCTTTATCAAAATCTCCTGATTTGATTATAAGCGATGTGATGATGCCTAAAGTGGATGGATTCGAATTATGCAAACGCATAAAATCGAATGTGCAGACTTCACATATTCCAGTGATATTATTGACAGCCAGAACATCCGAAGAGCTCAAAATGACAGGCTATCAATCGGGAGCGGATGAATATTTGGCAAAGCCATTTAATCTGGAAATACTGTTGCTTCGAATTGAGAAATTGATTATTCAAAAAAATCAAAGACAATCAGTCTTTTCGAAAAAATTAGAGGTGAATCCAAAAGAGATTACCATTACTTCCATTGACGAGCAATTGATAGAAAGAGCGCTCGTTTGCATGGAAAAAAACATGGATAATCCGGATTATTCTGTTCAGCAGTTTAGTCAGGATTTGGGGATGGATCGCACGGTATTGTATAAAAAAATGCAATTCATAACCGGACTTGCTCCTTCGGAATTTATTCGTTCCATCCGATTAAAAAGGGCTGCTCAACTTTTAACTCAGGGAAATTATCCAGTAGCTGAGGTAGCGGAAAAAGTGGGTTTTAATACGCAGAAATATTTCAGCAAATACTTTAAAGAAGCTTTTGGAGTCTCTCCGTCAAAGTATGCGCAAAACGATAAAAATGCTCATAATGAGTTGTTATAAAGGGATAAACAACGAAATGTACCAATGAAAACAACATATCGTACCCATTCATTTAAGTGAATATAAATAGTTTTGGTTCTTATTGATTAACTTAAAATAAACCAAATGAAAAATGCATTTCTGAGTAGAAACCGCCAGTACTTGTTGTTACTCGCGCTGTTTTCTTTTTCGTCATTAGCAGCTCAAAATTATCAAAAAACGGCTTTAGGGCTAAAAACCAAATTGCAGTCCATGGATGTTGAGGTACAGTTTTACAGTCCAGCTATTGTTCGTGTTTTAAAATCACCCGAAGGCGTCGCTTTCAAAAAAGAGAGTCTTTCGGTTATCAAAAAACCACAGCAAACTAAATTCACCATCCAGCAGCAGGGAGATGTAATTTTGCTAAAAAGCGAAAAACTAAAAGTAGCTATTGATGTCAAATCGGGTAAAGTATCTTTCAATACTCTTGCCGGAGCATCTCTTTTAAGTGAGACAGCATCTGGTGCAACTTTTACTGATTTCAATGATGCAGGATCTAAAACTTATAGTATCAATCAATTATTTGCACTGGATAAAGACGAGGCTATTTATGGTTTAGGACAACAACAACGAGGAAAATTATCGCTACGAAATGCAAAAATCAACATGGTACAAGGTAACGTTGATGATTATGTTCCTTTCCTTGTTTCTACAAAAGGCTACGGATTGTTCTGGGATAATTATTCGCCTACTACTTTTGAAGATAAACCCGAAAGTACTTCATTCAAATCAGAGGTGGGTGATTGCATTGATTATTATTTTATGGTTGGTGGAAATATTGATGGATCCATTGCGGGTATGCGTGAACTTACCGGGCAGGCTCCCATGTTTCCATTATGGACATTTGGTTATTGGCAAAGTAAAGAACGTTATAAAAGCCAAAATGAATTGGTAGGCGTAGTGAGTAAATACCGTGAACTGGGTGTTCCACTGGATGGGATTATTCAGGATTGGCAATACTGGGGAAATAATTATTTATGGAATGCCATGGATTTTCTTAATACTGAATTTCCAAATCCAAAGAAGATGGTGGATGATATTCACAATATGAAGGCACACCTGATTATTTCTATTTGGAATTCTTTTGGACCACAAACCAAGCAATTTAGAGAAATGCAGCCAAAAGGAATGTTGTTGGATTTTGGCACCTGGCCTCAATCCGGATTGGAAACCTGGCCTCCCAATCGCGACTATCCATCAGGTGTTCAGCCTTATGATCCGTACAATCCGGAAGCTCGTGATATTTATTGGAAATATTTGAATAAAGGTCTTTTCTCGGTAGGAATTGACGGTTGGTGGATGGATTCATCAGAACCGGATCACATGGATTTTAAACCTTCTGATTTTGATATTAAAACTTATTTTGGTTCATTTAGAAAAGTGCGTAATGCTTTTCCTTTGATGACCGTAGGTGGCGTTTCAGAACACCAGCGTGCAGCAAGTGCTGATAAACGTATATTCATTCTAACCCGTTCAGCATTTGCCGGACAACAACGCTATGGAGCGAATACCTGGTCCGGTGATGTGAATTCCTCCTGGCAATCGTTACGCAATCAGATACCGGCTGGCTTGAATTTTTCTATGAGTGCCATTCCTTACTGGAATACTGATATTGGTGGTTTTTTTGCAGGTGCTTATAAAAGAGGATGGGGTGACGGAACTAAGAATCCATCGTTTCAGGAATTGTATGTTCGTTGGCTTCAGTTTGGGGCGTTTACTCCTATGATGCGTTCGCATGGTACAGATATTCCCAGAGAAATATATAATTTTGGAAAAAAAGGCGAAACAATCTATGATGCGATAGTCAAAACAATTGATTTGCGTTATTCATTGTTGCCCTATATTTATTCTGCTTCTTGGGATATTACCAATAGTCAATCCACTATGATGCGTGCTTTGGTAATGGATTTTAATGATAAGAAGGTGGTTGACATGAACAATGAGTATTTATTTGGTAAATCAATATTGGTTGCACCAGTTGTTAATGCTCAATATACTCCGGAAACTATTGTAAAATCAAACGAAGAAACAGGTTGGAATAAAGATAATGAAGCCAACGGATCTAAAACTCAAGCTGTAACTTTTTCCCAGGCTAAATCAACAAAAGTGTATTTGCCGGAAGGAACAGCATGGTATGATTTCTGGACAAACGAGAAAATTAATGGCGGTCAGGAAATTGAAAAAGCAACAACTATTGATATTATTCCTTTGTACATTAAAGCAGGAAGTATTATTCCTTTTGGTCCAAAAGTACAATATGCTACTGAGAAAAAATGGGATAACTTAGAAATCCGTGTTTATTCTGGAGTTAATGGCGAATTCACTTTATACGAAGATGAAAACGACAATTACAATTATGAAAAAGGAGCCTATTCTACAATAACTTTTAAATGGAATGAGCAAACCAAAACATTAACTGTTGGAAAAAGAAAAGGAGACTTTAAAGGAATGATAAAAAACAGAACGTTTAATATTATACTTGTAACTAAGGAAAAAGGAACTGGAATGGCTAATACAGCCAATTTTGATAAAACAATTAGCTACGACGGAAAAGAAAAATCAGTGAAATTGTAAAGTTTACAATTTTTCGAATAAAAAAAACCTTAAACAATGTTTAAGGTTTTTTTTGTGGAGAATACCGGATTCGAACCGGTCGCCTCTACGCTGCCAGCGTAGCGCTCTAGCCAAATGAGCTAATCCCCCATTTCAGGGGCAAATATAACATTTTATGGGATTCAAAAAACAACTTTTGAAAAAACTATTGTTTCTGTTGAATATTTTTAACTTTACCGTAAACTAATAAATGGATATGGAAAGTTCTAATGGCTCATTAAATACCACTATTGAAAATAATATTGCGACGGTTGAGTTTGGACATCCGGCGAGCAATTCTTTCCCTCGTTCTTTATTGGATTTGTTGACTTCCGAAATCAATATTTTAAGTGGTAATGATGCCGTGAATGTGATTGTTTTAAAGAGCAAAGGAACGGCTGCGTTTTGTGCCGGTGCCTCTTTTGATGAACTTTTGGCTGTTTCAAATCAGGAAGAAGGTCTGGAGTTTTTCTCAGGATTTGCCCATCTAATTAATACTATGCGCCGCTGTTCTAAATTGATTATTGGGCGTATTCATGGAAAAGCGGTTGGAGGAGGAATAGGTATTGCCGCAGCTTGCGATTATGTTTTTGCGACGGCAACTGCTTCGATAAAATTATCCGAATTAGCTATAGGAATTGGTCCTTTTGTGATTGAACCTGCTGTGAGTAGAAAAATAGGCAAAACGGCTATGACCGAAATGACTTTGGCAGCTCATGAATGGAAATCGGCGGCTTGGGCGCAACAAAAAGGATTGTATGCTGCCGTTTTTGAAACTGCTGAATTATTAGATAATGCGATTGCTGATTTTAGTTCGAAATTAGCTTCATATAATCCGGAAGCTTTATTCGAAATGAAGAAAGTTATTTGGGAAGGAACCGAAAATTGGGAAAGCCTTTTAGTAGAAAGAGCTGCAATTACAGGAAAATTAGTGTTGTCATATTTTACAAGAAAAGCACTGGAACAGTTCAAGCGTAAGTAATTGATTTGCCATATAAGGTATATAAGTTTTTCTTTTTGAATGTGTTTACTTAATCATTCTTAATTCCTAAATTTTTCCAATCTGTATAAGTTCATAGAAGCAAAGGTATTTCTCGTATCAATTCCTTAAATTTGCAGTCAAAATAAATCCACGATGAGTAATATCCGAATTACAAAACAATTTAGTTTCGAAACAGGTCATGCCTTATACGGTTACGACGGAAAGTGTAAAAACGTACACGGTCATAGTTATAAATTGTCAGTAACGGTTATTGGTAAGCCAATTACCAATAGAGATGATGTGAAATTTGGAATGGTAATCGATTTTTCTGATTTGAAAAAAATTGTCAAGGAAGAAATTGTAGACCAGTTTGATCATGCTACCGTTTTTAACGAAACGACTCCGCACATTGAGTTGGCTCAGGAATTGAAAAACCGTGGACATCACGTAATTTTAGTCGATTATCAGCCTACCAGTGAGAATATGGTTGTTGATTTTGCACAGAGAATTATTGGCAGATTACCTCAGGGAATCACGCTTTTCTCTTTAAAACTGCAGGAAACAGAATCTTCATTTGCAGAGTGGTTTGCCAGTGATAATCTCTAGAAGTTAAAGGTTAAAAGTTAGGCGTTAAATGGAATTCCTAATTTATAACTCTTAACACATAACTTATAACCCTTAACGAATAAATGAAAAAAGTCTATTTTGCATCCGATCAACATTTTGGTGCGCCAACTGCCGAATTGAGTTTTCCCAGAGAACAGAAATTTGTAGCCTGGCTTGACGAAGTGAAAAAAGATGCCGAAGCTATTTTTCTTTTAGGCGATTTGTTTGACTTTTGGTTCGAATATAAAACCGTTATACCTAAAGGATTTGTGAGAGTCCTTGGGAAATTAGCCGAAATAAGAGATAGCGGAATCCCGATTTATTTCTTTGTTGGTAATCACGATTTATGGATGGAAGATTATTTCGAAAAAGAATTAAATATTCCCGTTTATCACGATAATCAGGAGTTTAGTTTTAACGGAAAAACTTTTCTTATAGGTCATGGCGATGGTAAAGGGCCTGGTGATTTGGGTTACAAACGCATGAAGAAAGTGTTTACGAATCCTTTTTCAAAATGGCTTTTCAGATGGCTGCATCCTGATGTTGGAGTTCGTTTGGCACAATATCTTTCGGTAAAAAACAAGCTCATTTCAGGTGAATCAGATGTGAAATTTTTAGGCGAAGACAACGAATGGCTGATTTTGTATGCCAAACGTAAACTGGAAACCAAACATTATAATTATTTGATTTTTGGTCACCGTCATCTGCCAATGATTCATCCAGTAGGTAAAAACGCTGAGTATGTAAATCTGGGTGATTGGATTTCATATTTTACCTATGGTGTTTTTGATGGGGAAAATTTCGAAATTAAAAAATTTGAAAATTAATTTTTTCCTTCACCGTTTAAATAACTTTCCATATTTATTCTGAACAAAGTTCCGTTTACTAAATCTTTTATCTTATTTAGTTCTTCCATAGAAACGGACAAATCAATTTGATGCATAGGGGTTTTTAGTAAAAATTTACAATTGCTGTTTTTTAACGTACAGGCTTCGCAGCAGCTGTTTTTGGCAATACTTTCATTGATTAAATATTCAAAATCTTTGAGTTCGTGAATAGAAAGAAACAATCCAATTTCTTTGAATATCAATTGGACTCTATTAGGAATACTTCCTTCTTCTTTTTCCCAGAAAAAAGCAATCCCCAGACTGTTGAGATAGATTTGGTGTATCTGTTCCATAATTTCGAATTTGAAACAAATATAAATATTTTATTTATATTAATTCTAAATAAAAATAATAAAAACCAAGAAAAACTTTATTGTTAAGCAAGCTTGCTTTTGATAATGTTTATCATGGATTCCAGATTGGTAGTATTGGTATCAATAGCGACACTGCCATTTCCATAAGGTTCATATTTTTCAGGAATTGTAACCGAAAATAAACCTAAAACGGGTGTTTGAGAGGCACAGGCTAAGTGCATAATTCCACTATCGGCACCAATAAATAGAGAGGTGTTAGCAATCAAAGCAGCTATTTCACGAACATCTTTACTGTAAAATGAGGGTGCTGCAAAATTAATTTGCGATACATTTTCTACGGGTAATACTTCGACAATATCATAATCAGGAAAACTTTCTTTTAATTTCTCATAAACAGGATTCCACCATTGTGGGGTATAACATTTAGCTCCGGTTGCAAATGTAAAAATGGCAATCGTTTTTTTGTCATTAGGTACAATTTGGTTCAAAACTAATTTGGCATCCTGCAGTTCTTTAACACTTAATTTGATGTTTATTGTGGGAACTTCTTTTTGTTGATCAGGAAAACCAAGCTGTTTTAAATAATGGCGAAATTCATAAATAGGGTATTTGGCCATGTGTTTGTAATCAGGATATTCCTGAACTATTTCTTCGTTTAATTCTCCAAAAAATTTAAAATTAGCATTTGCAAATTGGGTTGACAAACGGCCTGATGAAGAGCCTTGGTCTATATTAATAACTAAATCGTATTTCTTTTCTTTGATTTTAAACCAAACTTGAAAATATTTAATTAGGTTATCAAATGGTTTTTTGGGTAAAATGATATAATTTTCTACCGTGGGATAATTTTCGAAAATAATAGGAGCCAAGCCGCCTTTTACAAATAAATCAATCTTGCAATCAGGGAAAACGGAGTTGATTTCCTGAACGAGAGGAGTAATCAATAGCAAATTACCCAAACGGTGGTTAGGACGGCTGATTAAAACATTTTTGAAGTTGATCTTCGAATTTGGATTGTAGTTTTTATCTATTTTATTACTTCCAATATTTTTAGTCAGGCTACGTGTAATTTTTCTTCTTACAACATTAATTTCCGATTTGAAGCTCATAGTATCTTTTTAAAAAAAGTGTGAATTTAGTATAAAAAACAATAATAAAATTAAATTATTGTTAAGCTTCGTTTTTTGCTTAACAATCATCCGTTTTTTAAGAAATTACTTTGTTTGTTTAATGTTTTTTAATTTTGTTTTTCGTGTTCTTCAATGTCTTTAGTCAGGTCTAATTTTCTAAAAGAAGGAGATATAATTCCGGTAGTTAAAACAACCAAAAGGGTCATGCTTCCGCCAAAGACAACTGCTGTTACAGTTCCCATTAATCGGGCAGTTAATCCACTTTCAAAAGCACCTAATTCATTGGAAGACCCCACAAACATGGAGTTTACAGCCGAAACCCTTCCGCGCATATTGTCGGGAGTTTTGATTTGTAAAATAGTTTGACGGATTACAACCGAAATTCCGTCAAAAACACCACTGAAAAACAGCGCTAAAAGAGAAACCCAGAAAAAAGTAGAGAGACCGAAAACAATGATGCAAACTCCGAATCCAAAAATGGCTGCCAGAAGTTTCATTCCTGCATTTTTACTCAAAGGAACATAAGCGGTGATTAACATGGTCATGAAAGCTCCAACGGCCGGTGCAGCTCTTAAGAAACCAAAACCTTGCGGTCCTACTTTTAAAATATCCTGTGCAAATACCGGTAATAAGGCTACTGCACCACCAAAAAGCACTGCAACCATGTCAAGTGTAATAGCCCCTAAAACGGTTTTATTGTTAAAAACAAATTTGATTCCTTCGGATAAACTTTGCATTACAGGTTCGCCAATTTTTGGGTTTAAAATTGGTTTTTCACTGATTTGAGATAAGGCTAGTAAAGCCATAATCGAACAGGCAAAAACCAGGCATAATGACCAGTGCACTCCCATTAAAGTAATCGAAAATCCTGCAACAGCCGGACCTACAACCGAACCAATCTGCCAAACAGTACTGCTCCAGGTAGCGGCATTTGGATATACTTTTTTAGGTACAATTAAAGATAAAAGCGAGAAAATTGTAGGTCCAAGAAATGCCCTTACCAATCCGCCTAAAAATACCAGAAAATAGATGAGGTATAATATAATTTGTTTTGAAAATCCATCAACGACAACGGGCCAGGTCAGTAAAAAAAGTCCAAAACTAATTACCGAAAAGCCAAAAATACATTTCATCAACAAGCCTTTTTTTTCTTTTTGGTCAACTATGTGTCCCGCAAATAATGCCAATGAAACGGCCGGAATTACTTCCATCAAACCGATAATTCCCAGAGAAAGTGCATCTTTAGTAATACTGTAAACTTCCCATTCGATAACGATAAATTGCATTGACCAGGCAAAAACCATTGCAAAACGCAGGAATAAAAAAGTATTAAATTCTTTGTAACGCAAGGCTGCGTAGGGATCTTTTTTGTCTAATTTTTTTGAAGTCATTATTGAATGCTTTTTAATCGTAATTGGGTTGTAACTTTACCATTCCATTCATTTTCATCAATGCAATAGGCAACTTGAAATGGTTTTTGATTCGTTGTCAAATCGATTTTATTTCCCAATCCAAAACCGATGGCTCCAATGCCTTCGATACTGGGATTTCGGGATTGTTTTACAAATAATTTTAAATGTTCTTCTCCTGAGCCTAATTTTTTAGCATAACCGGTGTCGATTACATCTTTGGTCAGGAAAACCGGTGTCATATTCATGGGGCCAAAAGGTTCAAATTGTTTTAAGATTCGAATGAGTTTTGGTGTAATGTCTGAAAAATTGATTTCGGCATCGATTTCTATTTCGGGAATGAGTAAATCAGGATGAATGGTTTGCTGTACCTGTTTTTCGAAAGCTTCTTTAAAAATAACATAGTTTTCAGCTTTCAAAGTCATTCCCGCAGCATACATGTGTCCGCCAAATTGCTCCAAATGTTCCGAACAGGCTTCCAAAGCATTATACACATCAAATCCTTTTACGGAACGCGCCGAAGCAGCATATTTATCACCGCTTTTTGTGAAAACAAGTGTGGGACGATAGTAGGTTTCAATCAATCGGGAAGCAACAATTCCAATCACGCCTTTGTGCCAGTCTTCCTGAAAAACTACGGTTGTAAAACGATCTTGCTCCTGATTTTGTTCAATTTGCTGAAAAGCTTCTTTGGTAATGTGCTTGTCTAAATCTTTGCGGTCAGCGTTGTATTGTTCAATTTCAGAAGCAAATTGTTGGGCTTGTTCAAAATCAAATTCGCTTAACAATTCCACAGCGTGATTTCCGTGTTTGATGCGTCCAGCTGCGTTAATTCGGGGAGCAATTATAAAAACAACATCAGTAATGTCTAGTTTTTGTTTTTTTACCTGATGAACCAAAGCTTTAATTCCCGGTCTTGGATTGTTGTTGATAACCTGTAAACCAAAATAGGCCAATACTCTGTTTTCACCTGTTATTGGAACAATATCGGCAGCAATGGCTGTAGCAACCAAATCCAGATAAGGAGCTAAATCTTCGATGCTTTGTTCTCTATTCCTACCTAAGGCCTGAATGAGTTTAAACCCAATTCCGCAACCGCATAATTCGTCATAAGGATAGTTACAATCGGCTCTTTTGGGGTCGAGTACGGCAACGGCTTCTGGTAGATTTTCTCCCGGACGGTGGTGGTCGCAGATGATGAAATCAATGTTTCGTTCTTTGGCGTAAGCGACATGATCAATGGATTTGATACCGCAATCCAGTGCAATAATTAACGAAAATCCATTGTCGTCGGCAAAGTCAATTCCTTTAAAAGAAACGCCATAACCTTCGTCATAACGATCCGGAATATAAGTTGCCACATGAGGATAAAAACTTTTTAAATAGGAAGAAACCAGAGAAACAGCCGTAGTTCCATCTACATCATAATCGCCAAAAACCAGAATGCGTTCCTGGTTTTCAATCGCGTTTTCAATCCGTTCAATTGCTTTTTCCATATCTTTCATCAAATAAGGATCATGCAAATGGTCTAGAGAAGGACGAAAAAAATGTTTGGCTTCTTCAAAGGTTTCAATACCGCGTTGTACTAATAATTGGGCCACAAAATTTTCTACATTTAAGGCTTGCGCCAAATGTTTGATTTTGTCTTCCGAAGGTTTGGGTTTAAGAGTCCAACGCATTTGATTTTAGATTTTAGTCCCGATAGTATCGGGATAGATTTCAAAATGTAGCAATCTAAAATCTACATTCTGAAATCTAAAATATTTTTATTTTAATTCTAAAGCTTCTCCTTCAAACTGAATTCCGTTCCAACCATGAACCATAAAGTTTCTGATATTTTGGTGATTCGTCCCTTCAGGATCTCCTAAAACTTCGTCACGATAAAAAGCACCAAAACAAGCTAAGGTTTCCGCCTGTGATAAGTTTTGCAATTTTGCAAAAGCAAATAATTTACAAGAACCTGAATTAGTTCCTGCTGCATTATGTGTGTTTCCGTTTTGAAAAGCCGTTGGAGTAAAATCGTAATTTTCTTCGATTACAGCAATGGTTTCAGGGAAAGTGATTGTTTCGGGAGTTTGTTTTAATTTTGAGATAAAAGCTTCTATATTCATTTTGTATAATTGTTATTCTTCTTGTTCTTCTTTTTGAAATTTACTTTTCTTCGCTTCTTTAACAACTGTTTTTCCGGCTACTACCACAACGATTTCACCTCGTGGAGCTGTTTTTTCAAAGTGAGTCAAAACTTCTTTTGCAGTTCCTCTGCGGTTTTCTTCGTGTAATTTAGAGAGTTCTCTTGAAACACATATTTGGCGGTCTTCACCAAAATAAGTCACAAATTCAGCTAGTGTTTTTACTAATTTATGAGGCGAAACATAGAGAATCATCGTTCTGGTTTCTTCTGCTAGTTCTAAATAACGGGTTTGGCGCCCTTTCTTTTCAGGTAAAAAACCTTCGAAAACAAATTTATCGTTTGGCAAACCGCTGTTGACTAATGCAGGAACAAAAGCCGTTGCGCCCGGAAGACATTCTACGGCAATTCCGTTTTCGACACAAGCACGGGTTAACAGAAAACCGGGATCAGAAATGGCTGGTGTGCCGGCATCTGAAATCAATGCGATATTTTCACCCGCTTTGAGTCGTGAAATTAGATTTTCTATTGTTTTGTGCTCATTGTGCATGTGGTGACTGTGCATGTGAGTACTAATTTCAAAATGTTTTAAGAGTTTTCCGCTGGTACGCGTGTCTTCGGCAAGAATCAGGTCGGCTTCTTTTAGAACCCTAATGGCTCTAAAAGTCATATCCTCAAGGTTGCCAATGGGCGTGGGAACGATGTATAATTTTGACATAAGTTATTTTAAAACTTAAACAGTGATTTACTGTTTGTGTGTTTTTAAAGGAATTTTTTTTCGATAATTTCCATAAAACGTTCTTCGTATTCTTCTTTTCCTTCCCAGTTGTTGTAATCTGGTTTTACCATTTCGTCTATGAAGCTTTTTGTTTCATAAAAATTATCATAGGTAATTAACTGATTCATCACACGGTTGTAATCTTCGTTGCTGTTGCCAAAAAGATGTTTTACAAATGCAATGCGATCGTTTAAGTCAATGTCTATCCCTTTTCCTTTAGAGAATTTTTCGTTTAATGAAGCTGTTTTTGAAGCCGGTTTTTCGGTAGTTTCTATCTCTTTTTGTAGTGGAGTTTCAATTTCTTTTTCTTCTTCAACAGGTTTAAAAACAATGTCTTTAGCAGGAGCTACAGCATCATTATCTACTTTTACAAATTCAGGTTCGTTAAAGCTTAAGCCCAGTAAATCTTCAAATGAAATTTGTACCGCTTCAGTCTTTTTAGCATCTTCTGTTTCGGTTTCCGCTTCTTTGTCAAGTTCAAAAGCAGCTTTGAATTCCGGTATTTCTACTACTTCGTCTGCTGTTTCTTCTTCAACTTCTTCTTCGGTATCAGAGTCAATTTCAGGTTCTTGTTCCTGAAATTCTATGTTGTTGTTTTCTAATTCAGCTTCTTCAATAGCAATTATCTCTTCAGAAGGAATTTCGTCATCGGGATTTTCGCCTTCAATTATTGTTTCATCAGCAACAATTTCCTGAGTTTCTTCATGCGTTTTTTCAATTACTGCGTTGTTTTCAGGAATTTCTATTTCAGTTGCAACAGCTAAAGAAGCTTCTTCTTTGTCATAGATATTTTCAATCTCTTTTTCAATTTCGCTGTAGCTTCCTATAGTAGGTTTTGTGTCAGCATAATTTTCGTCTATAAATTTTAAAACAGATAGTTTTTCATATAGCTTTTGGGTTTCCAAATACAATTGATTGATGTCAGATTTATCTTTTAGTTGTAAAATTCGGTGAGCAATGCTAATTAAATCGGCTTCTAATCTTTTTTTCATAATAGTTAAATTATAGTATGTATTTTGGCGAATGTCTTTTAGTTTATTGAACAGGGGAAGAGTTTAAATGATTGCTTTTTAATAAAGCAGTCATAAACCTTCGAATTGCTAAAAATTTTCTACTTTTGAGAAAGTGTAAAAGTATAAAATCTTAAGGCGATTTATAAGTTTACAAAGTAATAAAAACTATTCATTTTTTAAGTTAGAAAAATACAAAATGTTTCTCGAAAATACAGTAAATCATAAAGAGCAATTTGGTTGGATTGAAGTTATTTGCGGTTCGATGTTTTCGGGCAAAACAGAAGAATTAATCCGTCGGTTAAAAAGAGCACAATTTGCCAAACAAAAAATAGAAATTTTTAAACCAGATGTTGATACCCGCTATAATCAGGACATGGTGGTTTCCCATGATGCCAATGAAATTCGTTCTACACCGGTTCCGGCAGCGGCTAATATTGCTATTCTGGCTCAGGGTTGTGATGTAGTAGGTATTGATGAAGCGCAGTTTTTTGATGACGAAATTGTGACCGTTTGCAATGATTTGGCTAACCAGGGCATTCGCGTTATTGTTGCCGGATTAGATATGGATTTCAAGGGAAATCCTTTTGGCCCCATGCCTGCTTTGATGGCTACAGCTGAATATGTGACGAAAGTGCATGCAGTATGTACCCGAACGGGTAATTTGGCGCATTATAGTTTTAGAAAAACAGCTAATGATAAATTGGTGTTGTTAGGGGAAACCGAAGAATATGAACCTTTAAGTCGTGCGGCTTATTTTGAGGCGATGCAAAAAAATCAGGAGGAATAAGTTTTTGCAAAAACTAAAATTTGAATTCTATAACAAATAAAGAAAATGATATAAGAACAAATGATAAGTCTTGTTAGTATATTTGTATAGTAGTAACTTTTAAAATTGTAAGTCATGAAATATTTTTATGTATTGTTAGCTTCTTTAATGATTATTTCCTGTAAAAAAGCAGATAAAGAAGGAGTAATAAATGACAATAAGGCTAGTGTTGATTCGATGAAACAGGCCAGTATTGATTCTATGAAAATGGAAATGGTAAAACAAAAAGCTATTGATTCTATGAAGATAGAAATGGCTAAGCAGGAATCGGCCAGTAAAGAGAAACAGGTGGTTGTGGTGAATAAAACTACAACAGCTCCGGCAGCAGCAGCTCCGGCAAAAAAGAAATGGAGTAGTACTGCCAAAGGTGCTGTTATTGGTGCAGGAGTAGGTGCGGCAACAGGAGCTATTATCAGTAAGAAAAAAGGCGAAGGTGCGATTATAGGTGGTTTAGCCGGTGCAGGTGTTGGTGCAGGTACAGGTGCTATTATAGACAGTAAGAAAGAATAATAGATTATATTTTATATAGAAAAAGGCTGTTTCAAATCCATGAAACAGCCTTTTTTATTTTCGAAATAAACGAGTTAATTATATCTTTTTTCGCATTCTTGCTACGGGAATATCAAGTTGTTCGCGGTATTTAGCAATGGTTCTTCGGGCGATAGGATAGCCTTTTTCTTTTAATAATTCGGCTAGCTGATCGTCGGGAAGTGGTTTTTTCTTGTCTTCTTCTTCGATAATATTTTGAAGTATTTTTTTGATTTCCAATGTCGAAACATCTTCTCCCTGATCATTTTTCATTGCTTCCGAGAAAAATTCCTTAATCAGTTTTGTGCCATAAGGAGTTTCAACATATTTGCTGTTGGCTACACGGGAAACAGTCGAAATATCAAGACCTACAATGTCGGCAATGTCTTTTAGAATCATCGGTTTCAACTTGGTTTCGTCTCCATCAAAGAAATATTCTTCCTGATAATGCATAATGGCATTCATGGTCACGAATAGCGTTTCCTGACGTTGTTTGATAGCGTCAATGAACCATTTAGCCGAATCTAATTTTTGTTTAATAAACTGAACGGCTTCTTTTTGGGAATTCGATTTGTCCCTTGAATCCTTGTAAGTCTGCATCATTTCCTGATAATCCTTAGAAACATGAAGCGAAGGTGCATTCCGGCCATTTAAGGTTAATTCCAGTTCATTATCAGTAATTCTAATGGCAAAATCCGGAACAACATTTTCAGTAACTTTATTGTTTCCGGTAAAACCGCCTCCCGGTTTAGGATTCAGTTTTTCGATTTCGTAAACGGCTTTTTTAAGCTGTTCATTCGAAATGCTGTATTTCTGAATCAGTTTGTCATAATGTTTTTTTGTAAAGGCATCAAACTGATTTTCGATGATATCTGCGGCTAATTCAACCGAGTCAGTAGGCGTTTTGTGTTTTAATTGTAATAGCAAACATTCCTGTAAGTCGCGTGCTCCCACACCCGAAGGTTCTAATTGGTGAATAACCTGCAACATACGTTCTACCATGTATTCATCGGTATAAATCCCTTGGGTAAAAGCCATGTCGTCTACCATATCCGGAATGCTTCTGCGGATGTAACCCATGTCGTCAATGCTGCCCACTAAAAATTCGGCAATTTCTCTTTCGTGATCGTCTAAGATAAAAGTATTGAGCTGATTGATTAAATCCTGATGAAAACTGATGGGAGCAGCCAGTGGCGATTCGCGGGTTTCGTCATCGTCGCTGTAATTATTAGCCTGAGTTTTATAATCGGGAGTGTCGTCGTCGCTTAGATATTCGTCAATATTGATATCATCTGCATCAATGCTTTCGGAGTCATCGTAATCATCATAATCATCGTTTTCAAACTCATCTTTTTCGTATTCTTCTTCTTCTTTTCCGGTTTCTAATGCCGGATTTTCGTTCATTTCTTCTAAAAGACGTTGTTCAAAAGCCTGCGTAGGCAATTGAATTAACTTCATCAGCTGAATTTGCTGTGGAGATAATTTCTGTGATAATTTTAAGTTTAAGAATTGCTTAAGCATATATTGGGTTATGGGTTATGAGTTATAGGTTATGAGTTTAGACTTGCTTCATTCATAACTTCTAACATCTAACTTTTTTTATTTTTAATAGCGAAATTTTCCCGCTTAACTTTTAACAAATAACGTATAACTTCTTCCTAGAATTCAGCATTCATTGGTGTTCTTGGGAACGGAATTACATCACGAATGTTAGTCATTCCCGTTACAAATAATACCAGTCTTTCAAACCCGAGTCCGAAACCGGAGTGAACCGCACTACCGAATCTGCGGGTATCGAGGTACCACCATAATTCTTCTTCATTAATTCCTAAGGCTTTCATTTTTTCGACCAAAACATCAAAACGTTCCTCTCTTTGTGAACCGCCAACGATTTCTCCAATTCCTGGGAAAAGAATGTCCATAGCGCGAACGGTTTTTCCGTCTTCGTTTAAACGCATGTAAAAGGCTTTTATTTTAGCCGGATAATCAAACAGGATTACAGGACATTTAAAATGTTTTTCTACCAGATAACGTTCGTGTTCCGATTGTAAGTCGGCGCCCCATTCGTCAATGCTATATTGGAATTTTTTCTTCTTGTTTGGAGTCGAATCTCTTAAAATGTCAATGGCTTCGGTATAAGAAACACGTTTGAAATTGTTTTCTAAAACGAAATTCAATTTCTCGAGTAAACTCATTTCGCTTCTTTCCGTCTGAGGTTTTGATTTTTCTTCTTCTAAAAGTCGTGTTTCCAGAAATTTCAAATCATCAGCACAATGGTCTAAAGCATATTTGATTACGTACTGAATAAAATCTTCAGCCAAATCCATATTGTCATTCAAATCATTGAAAGCTACCTCAGGTTCAATCATCCAAAATTCAGCCAAATGGCGGGAAGTATTCGAATTTTCGGCTCTGAAAGTTGGTCCAAAAGTATAAATCTGACCCAAAGCCATCGCAAAAGTCTCTCCTTCCAGCTGTCCTGAAACCGTTAAGTTAGTATGTTTTCCAAAGAAATCTTTTTTGTAATCGATGTTGCCTTCTTCATTTTTTGGCAAATTGTCAATGGGCAGCGAAGTTACCTGAAACATCTCTCCGGCACCTTCGGCATCTGCACCTGTTATAATTGGCGTATTGACATACACAAAACCTTTTTGTTGAAAATAGCTGTGCACCGCAAACGATAAGACTGAACGAACCCGCATAATAGCTCCAAAAGCATTAGTTCTTACACGTAAATGTGCATTTTCACGCAGGAATTCTAATGAGTGTTTTTTGGGTTGCATTGGGAATTTCTCAGCATCCGAATCGCCTAAGATTTCTAATTCAGAAACCTTAATTTCATATTTCTGACCAGCTCCTTTGCTTTCAACCAAACTTCCGGTAACCGAAATTGCAGCTCCGGTAGTAATTCTTTTTAGAATTTCATCGGGTGTATTTTCAAAATCAACCACGCATTGAATGTTGTTGATGGTAGAACCATCATTCAATGCAATAAACTGATTGTTTCTAAAAGTTCTCACCCATCCTTTAGCATTTACTTCCTCAAGCGTCGTGGTGCTGTTCAGTAAGTCTTTCACTTTTGTATGTCTCATTTTATATATAGAGTTGACTTTAAAATTGTCTTGTGTTCCATTGCAAATATAAAGGATTTGTTTGGAAATGCCATTGTTGGAGAGAGTCTATTAGGGAGCTTAATCCCGCTATCCGCTATATCTTTTATCCCGTTCTTAAAAACGAGATAATAGGATGCCGCTACTATCGGGGCTAGGGAATAGTGGAATTAGGTTTTCACAAAGCTGTTTTATTTCACTAAGATTTAAAATGCCGATTTATATGTCGTCCCTATTATTTCCCCCGAAATAAATTTCGGGGCTACAAAATATGTCGTTCCTACGGAACTAAATGATTGAATCTGTATGGGAAATCATTTTTTTTAAATTAAAGAAAGAGCCGTAGGCTCGTTATATTTTGTAGGGATGGATTTTAATCCATCCACAATTGACGGTAATTTGTTGGAGTGCCGTAGGTACGGAATATAATGTTTAAAGTTAATTATCTTTGAATAATCGTGTTGTAAATGCTATGATTTGTCTATATAATTAAAGAAGGTACTCGATTCTCGATTCGATGAAATCGATTAGCTGTTGGTAATGAAATTATCGCTTTTCAAGACAAAATTTTCTAAAACGGTTAGAGGATATTGTTTGTAAGATTATTTTGTTAATTTTATGGGTTTTTTTAAATGAAATAAGTAAATGAAAAAAATGAAAACTTTCTTTATTGTGTTGGTTCTTTTTGCTTTTCAATTTGATCATAGTCAAAATTTAAATGGTTATGAATTTCAATTGGAGCAAAAGCCCAAGTCTCAATTAATTTTAGATAGAGATTATTTTTTGCTTGGAACTTTATCAGACTATTTGGGAAGAGAGAAGACGTATAGGAATGATGATTTTGTTGATAATTATTACAAAGGTGAATATTTATTGATGAAATTTATTGTCGAAATGTACAGTGATGAAGCCCCTAATTTTGTAGTTGAAAAAAATCAATATCCATATAATAGCGTGGAAGATATACTAAGATCAAAAAAAATAGCCGAAAGAATAAACGCTTTTTATAACTATAAATTTGATGGGGCTTTTAAGTATTTTATAGATACTAAAGATAAGGAATGGAGGAAAAAATATGATGATTATTATAAAAGTAAAGAGCCAAAAGATACTGTTTATCAAGGTACAATGAAGGATGATTTATTTAAAACTGATACACAAAAAATTTCGTTCATTGTTGGAGCGTATTCACGTTATGGAGTGCCAAATCAAACGAGATGTTGTATGAGGATGTTTAATTCTCTCAGTAAATTTGATTATTGTATATCTGTTTTAAAACAATTACAATGTGAGAATGTAGAAAAGGAAATTATAGAAAATATTCCAACTAATCAACTAATCTATTTCAAACCCAGTCGAGAATTAAAAGAGTATCTTGACGAATACAGTTTTTTAAGTGTAAGATAGAGAAATTTAAAAAAAAAACTATTTGAATATAAAATCCCATCTCGTTCCTAAAAACGAGACGGGATTTTCAATATGAATGTTCTGAAATTTTAACTATTCTTCTCTAATTCCAGAATCAAATTAGCAATAAGAGCCGTCCATCCTGTTTGATGGGAAGCACCAAGACCTTTACCATTATCGCCATCAAAGAATTCATAGAAAAAGTGTTCGTTTTTAAAATGTTCGTCGTTTGCAAATTTATTTTCCTGATCATCGGCGTGGTATTGAAATTTGCCTTCTTCATTTCTTTCAAAAAGTTTGATGAGTCGTTTTGTCAATTCGTTGGCAATTTCTTTTAGGTTCAGTTTGTTACCGGAACCTGTTGGGAATTCATAGATGTATGTTGGCCCATAAAAAGTATAGTATTTTCGCAGGGATTGAATAATCATATAATTCAATGGCATCCAGATAGGACCGCGCCAGTTAGAATTTCCGCCAAACATAGCCGAACGGCTTTCGCCCGGTTCATACTGAATTTGGTGCGAACCATTAAATACAAAAGGATGGTCTTTGTGGAATTTAGAAAGTGAACGAATTCCAAACTCGGATAAAAACTCATTTTCGTCCAGCAAGCGTTTTAACAGATTTTCCAACCTAAAACCACGCATAATCGAGAATAGAAAATTCCCTTCCTCATTGGCTTTTTCTAAATTAGAAATCAAGGAAGCCAAATCAGGACGTGTTCTTATGATCTCGTTGGCTCGTCTTCTAAAGTCTTTTAATTCATCGAATAAATCTTTATGCATGATTTCGACTGCAAATAATGGAATAACACCCACTAAAGAACGGACTCTCAAACGCTCGGTTTTACCATTTGACATTTCGACAACATCATAATAGAAATTGTCTTCGTCGTCCCAAAGCGAAATGTCTTTTTTACCAATATGGTGCATGGCCCAGGCGATGTTTAAAAAGTGTCGGAAAAACTTAGCGGATACTTCTTCGTAGATTTTGTTGGTTTTTGCCAATTCGAGCGACATGCGAAGCATATTCAACGAGAACATAGCCATCCAACTCGTGGCATCAGCCTGTTGCATTTTCTTAATTCCTTCCGGCATGTGATTGCGGTCGAAAACTCCAATGTTATCCAAACCTAAAAATCCACCTTCAAATAAGTCGGTTCCACTGGTATCCTTCTGGTTTACCCACCAGGTAAAATTGATAAGGAGTTTTTGGAATGCTTTTTCCAGAAAAGGGGTATCGGCTTTGCCAGTACGAATTTTGTCTTTTTCATAAACAGTCCAAACTGCCCAGGAATGAACAGGAGGATTTACATCGCTAAAATTCCATTCGTATGCAGGAATTTGACCATTAGGATGCATATAGCTTTCCTGCAAAACTAAAAGCAGTTGTTGTTTTGCAAAACAAGGGTCGATTTCGACAAATGATGCCATGTGAAATGCCAAATCCCAAGCGGCATACCAAGGATATTCCCATTTGTCGGGCATAGAAATCACGTGACGGTTATTAAGATGTTGCCAACTAAAATTACGCGGATTGCTTCTATTTGCAGGGGTTTCTTCGGTTCCGCCAAATAGCCATTTGTGGATATTGAAATAGTAAAACTGTTTCGTCCATAGCAAACCTGAAAAAGCACTTTTTGCAATCGCGCGATGTGCTTCGGGTATTTTTTCGTTTATGGTTTCGTTATAAAAGGCTTCACATTCCTGTTTTCTTTGGTTAAATAGCGTTTCAAAATCTCCCCAGGGATTTTCTAAGGCAACATTGCTTAGGCGTAAATTAATAGTTTTTTCTTCGCCTGCTTTTAAGTCTAATTTGTACCAAATGGCTGCTTTAGTCCCAATTTTTTCCGGATTTACAGTAGATGCTCCGTTTACAACATGATTGTTAATTCCGTCTTTAACATATTCATATTCGTTAGCGAAATTATAAATGCGCTCATTATTGGTTTCGTTTTCACAAAAAAGTTGTTCACCATGTTCATGATAGAAATAATAATTTCCGTTTCTGCTGCTTTTAGAAAGTACTGCATTATTAGAAACAGATTCCATATTAGGTCGCGGATGTCTGTTGTTGTGTTTCCAGAAATTCCTAAACCAAAGATGCGGAAGCACATGGATTTCTGCCTTTTCGTTTCCTCTGTTTACCACGGTAATTTTCATCAGGATATCGTCAATACCAGCTTTGGCATATTCGATAAAACAATCAAAATAGGCATTGTCCTTAAAGACATTGCTGTCCAGAAGTTCAAATTCGGTTTCCTCCCGACTTCGCTTATTATTGTTGACTAAATCGCCATAAGGAAATTCGTTTTGTGGATATTTGTAAAGGTATTTGTTGTAGGTGTGCGTAGGTGTAGAAAGCTGATGAAAATAGAGCTCTTTCACATCTTCACCATGATTTCCCTGATTGTTGGTAAGACCAAACAAACGTTCTTTTAAAATAGGATCTTTACCGTTCCAAAAGGCAGGAGCCAGACACAAAATCTCACGGGAATCACAAAAACCACCAATACCTTCTTCTCCCCAGCGGTAGGCATTGCTGCGTGCTTTGTCGTGGTCGATAAATTCCCAAGCTTCTCCGTGTTCACTATAATCTTCGCGAACGGTTCCCCATTGTCTTTCGGCCAAATAAGGACCCCATTTTTTCCAATTTTTATAGTTGTTAGGAACAGCTAATCTTTCTGTTTCTGAATTGGTATCCCCCATATTGTTGTGTGCTAGTTAGTGGTATTATTAATGCTAAGACCTGTTCTAAAAAAACTCATTTTCAATGTGATTTTTCAGGTGGTCTTTAGTAAAAATAAGATTTTTTTCCACAACAGCCCATTCGATGAAGAAGTATTGCCTAATTGTTGGTATTGTTAAGAATCTTTTTGTTATTCGAAAAAAAATAGGTGATTTTTTTGATGAAGTAGTAGTGTTTATTCTATTAAAACACCATCGCGATAGCTGGATTTTTGTTCTCCATTACTTTTATAAAGAATTCCGCTAAATTCCTTACTGTCTTTCCATTCGCCAACAAATTTTTCTCCATTGGCATAGGTCATAGTTCCCTGACCTTGTTGTTTGTTTTTTTCAAAATGACCAGTATAAGTATCTCCGTTAGGCCAGCTGTACGTTCCTTGTCCTGCTCGATAGCCTTCTTTCCATTCTCCGGAATATTTTTCTTTATTTTCGTATGAAATTGTTCCATATCCGTTCATTTGGGAGTCTTTAAATTCCCCAATGTATTTTTGTTTCGTATCAATGTAAGTTCCTTTGCCGTTATGCTTTCCGTCCTTCCAATAACCAATATAACTTTTTCCTGTAATAGAATTCGTAATTGTTCCTAAGCCATCAAATTTACCTTCTTTCCATTGGCCACTATATTTCCAGCCATCTTTATAAGTTTCTATTCCTTGACCATTTGGTTTTCCATCTTTAAATGCACCTGTATAAACGGTTCCATTTGGGTATTTTCTAGTTCCTTGACCATTTGGTTTTCCATCTTTAAAATCACCTGTATAAACATCTCCATTTTGGTTTATTCTGGTTCCTTTACCGTTATATTTGGTGCCGG
>Ga0308158_10000905_pt1 | contig 37026 bp, 39 predicted proteins | sample PhyBR2_FD_201038 | JGI IMG/M metagenome (GOLD analysis project Ga0308158, IMG submission 201038) | Phyllosphere microbial communities from UC Gill Tract Community Farm, Albany, California, United States - DLSLB.R2 | ecosystem: Host-associated > Plants > Phyllosphere > Unclassified | place: USA... | reverse complement strand
CCGTGCGGGTAGAACGTCCAGTCTTCCGTCAGGGTCTCGCCATTGGCCGTCTCGCGCGCCAGACGCTCGGTGCGAGCCAGGACGGCGGGGGAGACGTTGCTGAAATCGCGCGCCAGAAGGGCGTCGAGATTATCGGAGCCCCAGAGGTCGAGCGCGGCCGCATTAGCGTAGACGCCGCGCAAGGCGACCGGATCGAACATCCAGATCGGTCGTTTCAGCGCGTCCCAGGCCTGCATCGACGGCGTGCCCTTTCCAGCGACGGCGTTACGGATTTTATCGTAACGCCAAGGGCTTAAGCTTCGGCTAAGCTTTCGGCCGATCCTGGGTTGTCACCGCATATCGCGCGACGACGCCGTCCGGCTGGAAATCGTGTTCGGCCAGCCGGTCGAGGGACATCAGGACGCGGGTCGTGAAGGCGTCAGGGTCGCCATCCTCGATCGCCGGGCGCAGCCAGTCGGTGACGACGGCGCGGGCGGGATAGGTTCCGACGGGGCCGGGAATGCTGAGCGCCACCTCGATCCCTTCCGCGATCCAGCCGGCGACGGTCACGAAGAAGTCGGGCGAGGCCAGGAAGTCGGAGCGGCGCAGGACATACAGGGTGATGACCCCGTCCTCCACGCCGTCGGGGCGGACGATGACGCCGCTGCGATCGGGCCGCCAGTCGTCCGACAGCTCGACCACGCGCCACAGGCAGAACCAGATGCGGCAGGTGTTCGGCCGGATCGCGTGGACCGAACAGCCGGCGCCGTCGACGCAATAGGCGCACAGTTCGCCCGTCGGCTTGGCCAGTTCCGGCAGATCCAGCGGAATGACCCGGCAGCATTCGACGCAACCGCCGCAGGTCCGGCCGGGGAGAAGGGGCAGGCTCACCCGGCTGAACGCTCCAGCCGGGCGATGCGGCGATCCATGTCGGCGACGACGGCCTCCAGCCGGGCCTTTTCGGAGGCCATGTCGATGGGCGTGCCGTCTTCGTACGAAATCGTCGCGCCCTTGGCGATCAGGTCCAGCCGATAGATGGCCGTGACGCGCTGGGCCTTGAAGCGTTCGAGGGCGGCGGCGGCTTCTGTATCCGGGGCGGCGTCGGGCGTCTGGCTCATCCGCGTCGCTGTAGCGCATGGGGCCTTCCTGTGGAAACACGCGTTTGGCGCTGAACCGCAGATAGAATCCCTGTATCCGTCAACGGATGATCGGGCGGTTTCCCATCCTGTACATCGCCGAGGCGGACGCCGAGGACGCCGTGCTGTCCTCGGGCGTGCTGGCGCATCTGGTCGAGAGCCTGCCGCACGCGACCTTCACCATCGTCGGATCGGCCGCCAGCGCGCCGCTGTTCGCCGATACGCCGCGCCTGACGAAGTTGATCGTGCTGGAGCGCGAAGGCCATTTCGAATGGATCGCCCTGTGGAACCAGGTGCGGGCGACCAAGTGGGGCCTGGTCGTGGACATGCGCGGCTCGGACCTGTCGGGCAAGCTGAGGCGGCACAAGCGCGCGGTGCGGGGCAAGGATCAGCCGGGCCTGCATGCGGTCGAGGCGGCGGCGGCGGTGCTGAAGCTGGAGCCCGACGAGATTCCGGCGCCGAAACTCTACGTCTCGGAAGAAACGCGGGCCCAGATCGAGGCGTTGATCCCGGCGACGGGCGGAGAAGGGCCGATCCTGGCGGTCGGGCCGGGCGTGGAATGGATGGGCAAGCGCTGGCCCGCCGAACGCTACGCCAAGGTCGCGGCCAAGCTGCTGGCCGACGACGGGCCGCTGGCAGGCGGGCGGCTGATGATCGTGGGCGAGGAGATCGATCGCGAGGCGGCGCACACGATCCGCTACGCCGTGCCGCGCGCGCGGGTGATCGAGCTTCAGGGCAAGCTGACGCGCCTGCAGACGGTGGCGGCCCTGTCGACGTCGGTGCTGTATATCGGGGCGGACTCGATCTGGACCCAGCTCGCCGTAGCCTCTGGCGTGCCGGTGGTGGCCGTGTTTGGACCGTCGGACGAGACCGTGCGCGGACCCTGGAAGGGCGAAGCCGTGCGCGGGCCGCGGACCTATGACGAGTTCAAAAAGCTGGATCCGCGCCTGAACCAGGCGATCCAGCATATGATGGACCTGCCGTGGGAGCGTGTGCTGAAGGCTGCCCAGAGGATGTTGAAGGCGCGGGGCTAACCCTATCTCCCTCCCCGTTCGGGGAGGGAGAGCGTTTAGCGGCTTTCATGGTCGACGCTGCATCCGCTAGAACCGGGCGACCACCCGTCGGAGCCCGCCCCATGACCCAGACCTATGACCTGATCGTCCGTGGCGGCGAGGTGGCGAACCATGCGGGGCGGGGCATGGCGGATGTCGGGGTGATCGACGGCAAGATCGCCTTCATCGGCGACCTGTCTCAGGCGTCGGCGGGCGAGGTCTTCGACGCGACGGGCCTGACGGTTCTGCCGGGCGTGATCGACACTCAGGTCCATTTCCGCGAGCCGGGGCTGGAGTGGAAGGAAGATCTGGAGACGGGAAGCCGCGCGGCGGCCCTGGGCGGCGTCGTCGCCGTGTTCGAGATGCCGAACACCAACCCCAACACCACCGACCCCGACACCATGGCCGACAAGCTGGCGCGGGCGAAGGATCGGATGTGGACGGACCACGCCTTCTACGTCGGCGGCACGCATGAGAATGCGGACTACCTGGGCGAGTTGGAGCGGCTGCCGGGCTGCTGCGGGGTCAAGGTCTTCATGGGCGCCTCGACCGGGGACCTGCTGATCGCCGACGACGAGGGGGTGCGTAAGGTCCTGTCCAATGTGCGCCGACGCGCCACCTTCCACTCCGAGGACGAATACCGGCTGGTCGAGCGGCGCGGCCTGGCCCGCACCGGCGATTGGACCAGCCACCCCGAGGTCCGTGACGCCGAAAGCGCCATCCGCTCGACCCGGCGCCTGGTCGGCCTGGCCAAGGAGACGGGCGCGCGCATCCATGTGCTGCACGTCACGACCAAGGACGAGATGGAATATCTGCGCTTCCACAAGGATGTCGCCACCGTCGAGATCACGCCCCAGCACCTGACCCTGGTCGGACCGGAAGCCTATGAGCGGCTGGGCAGCTATGCCCAGATGAACCCGCCGATCCGGTCGCAGGAGCACGTGGACGCGCTGTGGCTGTGGGGGATGCAGCAGGGCGTCGCCGACGTGCTGGGCTCCGACCATGCGCCGCACACCAAGGAAGAAAAGGCCAAACCCTATCCGGCCTCGCCGTCCGGCATGCCGGGGGTGCAGACGCTGGTGCCGCTGATGCTGACCCATGTCGCCAATGGGCAGCTGTCGCTGGAGCGGTTCATCGACCTGACCTCTGCGGGCGCGCAGCGGGTGTTCGGCACGGCCAACAAGGGGCGGATGGCCGTCAGTTACGACGCCGACCTGACCATCGTCGACCTGAAGGCCAAGCGGACGATCACCCACGACCAGCAGGCGACGCGCTGCGGCTGGACCCCGTTCGACGGGGTGGAGGCGACCGGCTGGCCGATGGCGACGATCGTGCGCGGTCGCGTGGTGATGCAGGACGGCGAACTGATCGGATCGGCGCACGGGCGGCCGGTGCGGTTCATGGAGACGCTGTGAGGGAAACGCTCGGCCTGATCGGCTTCGGCGCCTTTGGGCGGCTGACGGCGCGGCATCTGTCGGCGGGGTTCGATATCCTGGCGCATGATCCGGCGGCCAGCGATGGCCAAGGCCTCGCGACCCTGACCGATCTGGCGACCGCCGCCGCCTGTCCAACGGTGGTGCTGGCCGTGCCGGTCGAGGCGTTAGAGGCGACGCTGATCGCCATCGGCCCGCACCTGAGGCCCGACGCCTTGGTCATCGACGTGGGCTCGGTGAAGGTAAAGCCGGCGCAGGCGATGAACGACCTGCTGCCGCCCGGCGTGCGGATCGTCGGAACCCACCCGCTGTTCGGCCCGCAGAGCGGCAAGGATGGCATCGCGGGACTGCGGATCGCCGTGTGCGAGGCGAGGGGGGCGAAAGACGCCCGCCGCGTCGCCGCCTTCTGCCGCCGGGCGCTGGGGCTGAAGGTGTTTCAGGTCAGCCCCGAGGATCACGACCGTGAGGCTGCGACGGTGCAGGGGCTGACCCACCTGATCGCCCGCGTCCTGATGGCGATGGAGCCCCTGCCGACGCGCATGACCACCGCCAGTTTCGACCGGCTGATGCAGGCCGTCGACATGGTCCGCCACGACAGCCCCGCCGTCTTCCGCGCCATCGAACGCGACAACCCGTTCGCAGCGGAGGTGCGGGAGCGGTTCTTCGCCCTGGCGGATGAAGCGCGGGGTGGCTCAGAGCATCATCTCCGGCCGTCCGATCAATCACAGAACTAAAGCTGGTTGTGTTCGCCGTTCTCTGTTTGGAAGAATGGGATGATCGACATGAGGTGGCGAACATAGACATATGGCGTCCGGAGGATGCCGATGTCTTTAATCTTAGCGCTCATGTTGCAGGCCTCCGTGGCGGCCACGTCGACTGCGAACTGCACAGGGGCGAGACACGGTGAGGTGTGTACCGAAGAAGGGCGCGCCGCACTGAGGGCCGCATTGGACGTGAAGCCATTGCAGGCTGAGACAGCCGACGGCGTCGAGGTCTATCGCGCCTTCTACCTCGAGGGCGGGGGAGGCTTACCCGCCGTCGCCTTTGTCAGACGTCCCGGTCACAGCCCATCGGTGGAAGTGTCGTCTGGAGCCAACCGCAAGATGACTGCCGATGTACCGCAGGAGGCTTGGCGGCAAATCCAGCAGGCTGGCGACGAGTTGCTCGTTCCCGTGGAGGTCAGAACGCCTGCGCCCATCGATGTCTGTATGGATGGTGGAGCCATCTTCGCCGAGATCGGGCTGCCCTCTCCTGACAATCGATCGCGGGCGAGGATCAAGCAACTGTCGTCAAGCAGCTGTGAGAGCAATGCGATCGTTTCTTTCGCACGACTTGCAGCCAAGCTTGCTGAGCCGCTTTTCCCGGCTTGCGCTGCGATTTCAGGAGAGGCCGCGCCCGACGGCGTGTTCCGACTGTCGAATTGTTTTCGATTTAGCGGCGACAAGATGGCGGCGGCTGAGGTCTTCAGTCGCGCGAGGCAGAATTTGCGAATTCTGGACGATGACTCGATCACCCGCAAACGACTGGAGTGGCGGCGGGTTACAGGGGTTGATCCTTGGACCCGTCTTCAGTGGGCAGGGCGCGATATTCCAAGAAACCGCGTCGGCCATGATGAAGGCGGTGCAACCGACTTCTTGATCACCCGGGAAGGCGAATGTCCTGGATTAAGTTTCGAGCCTGGCAGGGTCCATGGGGTCTCATCGACGGTCGTCGAAGTCGATGGCTTTGCCTCCTGCCGACCTACTGATCGCCAGGGGCAGAGCGTTTACGCCACCTATCGCCAGGTCTGGCGACGCGCGCCTCACAGCGACTGGCGTGTGATGGAATGGGTGGTCGGACCGTTCGCTCCTGTCACATGACGGTCGGCCAAATCATGGCGTTGAAGGCTTAGACCTAATGAGGGCTGTCTGTTTCTCGAATGAACGCCGCCACATCCTGCGCCACGCCCGGCGCTAGCGGCAGCGCCGGATCGGCGTAGGTGGCCAGATTGGCGGCGCGGTCGGCGGGGGCGGTCTTGAGGAGGTGGTTGACGCCGTCCCAGAGTTTCAGCGTGGCCTTGGGGTCGGCGGCGGCGAGGGCCTGGGCGTCCGTGACGCCGATCTGAAGGTCGGTGGTCCCCTGGCCGATGAAGACCGGGCCGTCGTAGGCGGCGAGCAGGGCGGCGGGGTCCAGCGCGAACCACGAGATCAGATAGGGCTGGACCGACGGGCGGAACAGGGCCGCCAGCGCGGGCGGCGTGTCGGCGACGGTGCGGCCGGCCTCCAACTCGCTCAGGACGGCGAAGGCCTGGGGCTTCATCGGCTCGGGCAGGCCGGCGTCCAGTTGTTCTCGGATGCTCGCGCCGGCCGGGCGACCGGCGCCGGACAGCAGGATCAGGCCGCAGACCTTGTCGTCTCCGCCCTCGACCGCCTTCAGCGCGACCAAGGCGCCTTCGCTGTGACCGATCAGCCAGGCGCAGGGCTGGCCCGTGCGCGCGGCGGCCTCGGTCGCCCAGGCGCGGGCGTCGGCGGCGTAGGCGTCAAACCGCAGATCGGCCTCGGCGGGACCGGCGGCAGCGCTGGTGGCGATGCCGCGTTTGTCGATGCGCACGGTGGCGACGCCCTGTTCCGCCAGGCCCTCGGCCAGCAGGCGATAGGTGGAGGCGGCGACGCCCATCGGGCTGTTCCCGTCCCGATCGGTCGGGCCTGAGCCGGGCAGGATGACGGCGACGGCTGTGGGCGCCTCCGGCGTCAGCAGCGTGCCATGCAAGGGCGCCGGCTGTGCAGGCAGTGCGATGTCGGTCGAGACCGGGCCGGCGAGCAGGCTGGCGGCCAGAAGGGCGTGGGTCAGCGTCAGCATGATAATCTCCTTGGCGGCGAGGTCAGACGAGAAACTGCTCGAATGCAATATGTCGCGGGCGCGGCGGATTGCATTGCACCGGGCGATCGGGCTAGGGACGCGCAACTTGATTTTGAGAATGCGTATCAAAATGCCCTGCCTTCGCCGTGCCTCCGTTCTTTTGACCGCCAGCGCCCTTGCGCTGACGCTCGCCTCGCCGGTGCTGGCGCAGCAGGCGATGGCCCCGGCGGAGCTGGGCGAGATCGTGGTGACGGGATCGCAGGTGCGGCTGACGGCGCCGGCGGCGGGCGGTCAGGTGGCGCGCGGCGGGCGCATCGGTCTGCTGGGCAATCTGGGCCTGATGGACACGCCGTTCTCGACCGCCAACTACACCGAAAAGCTGGTGCGTGATCAGCAGGCGCGCGGCATCGGCGACGTGCTGCAGAACGACCCGACGGTGCGTGTGTCCAAGGGCTTCGGCAACTTCCAGGAGCTGTATGTCGTTCGCGGCTTTCCGGTCTATTCGGACGACATGAGCTACAACGGCCTCTATGGCGTCTTGCCGCGCCAGTTCGTGGCGGCCGAACTGGTCGAGCGGGTCGAGGTGTTTCGCGGGGCCAGCACCTTCCTGAACGGCGCTGCGCCGGGGGGGACGGGGGTCGGCGGCGCCTTCAACCTGACGCCGAAGCGGGCGGGCGACGCCCCCCTGACGCGCCTGACCGGGGGCGTGTCGGGCCGTGACGAGATCTACGCCGCCGCCGACCTGGCTCGCCGTTTCGGCGACGACCGCGAATGGGGCGCGCGCCTGAACATCGTCAGCCGTGCGGGCGAGAGCGCCGTCGAGGACGAAACCGGCCAACTGCGGGTCGTCGGCCTGGGGCTGGACCGCCGAGGCGATCGCGCCCGGTTTTCGGCCGATCTGGGCTGGCAGGATCACCGGATCGACGCGCCCCGTCCCAGCGTGACGCCGGGAACCGCCATCCCGGACGCGCCCTCGGCCGACAAGAACTTCGCCCAGCGCTGGACCTACACCGACGAGGAGCAGCTGTTCGGCGCCGTGCGCGGGGAGCTCGGCCTGACCGACAGCATCAGCGCCTGGGCCGCCTTCGGCGGGCGTCAGGGCGAGGAAGACAACAGCCTGGCCAATCCGCGCGCCGATGCGGCGGGCGCGATCCGCGGCTATCGCTTCGACAATATCCGCGAGGACACTGTGTGGTCGGGCGACATCGGCGTGCGCGCTGACCTGACGACCGGCCCGATCAACCATCGTCTGGTCGCCTCGGCCTCGCAGATCCAGTCCAAGTCCAAGAACGCCTGGGCGGCGTCGAGCTTCGCCGGCTATGCGATGGGGACGCTGACCAATCCGCTGCTGTCGCCGGCGCCGACCATCACGAGCGTCTCGGGCGATCTGGATGATCCCAACGTCACCGAGCGGGTCAAGAACACCAGTTTCGCCGTCGCCGATGTGCTGTCCTTCCTGGATGGACGGCTGCTGGCGACCGTCGGCGTCCGCTATCAGGAGATCGAGACCCGCTCCTATGCCTATGCCGACGGCGCATTCACGTCGGGCTATTCCAGCGACGCGACGACGCCGGCCTTCGCCGTGGTCTACAAGCCCAGTGACACGATTTCACTGTACGCCAACTATGCCGAAGCCCTGGTTCCGGGCACGACCGCGCCGACAGTGGTCAATGGCGTGACGGTGGCGAACGGCGGCGAAGTGCTGTCGCCGTTCCGCGCCGAGCAGGCCGAGATCGGCGCCAAATACGACGCCGGTTCATATGGCGGCACGCTGAGCGTCTTCCGCACGACCCTGCCCAGCGCCTTTTTCGATCCGAATACCGCCGTCTACACAGACGGCGGCGAGCAGGAGAACAAGGGCGTCGAGCTGACGGTCTATGGCGAACCGGTCGCCGGACTGCGTCTGATCGGCGGCGCGACATGGCTGGACGCGGAGATCAATCGTTCGCTGACCCCCGCCAACGCGGGCAAGTCGGCGATCGGGGTGCCGGACTTTCAGGCCAATCTGAACGTCGAATGGGATGTGCCGATGGTCAGCGGTCTGACGGTCGAGGGCCGGGCGGTCCATACCGGCGCCCAGCCGGCCAATGCGACCAATACGCTGGAGCTGGAGAGCTGGACCCGGTTCGACGCCGGGGTGCGCTACGCCTTAGTGGCGGGCGACAAGCCGGTGATGCTGCGGGCGCGGGTCGAGAATGTCGCAGACGAGGATCAGTGGGTCGCGGTCGGCGGCTATCCGGGATCGAACTATCTGACGCTGGGCGCGCCGCGGACCTTGCGTCTGTCGGTCTCGACCGAGTTCTGATCCGCGCCGGCCGATGCACGCCCGGACGATCCGCGCCTGGACCTGGACACACAAGTGGTCGAGCCTGATCTCGACCCTGTTCCTGCTGATGCTGTGCATCACCGGACTGCCGCTGGTGTTCAGCCACGAGCTGAACGAGGCGCTGCTGCATGAGCCGTGGGCGCCGAAGAATCCGGACGGCCGGCTGCTGACGTTGGACGAGGTGCTGGCCGCCGGTCTGGCCAAACATCCGGGCGAGGTTCCGGCCTTCATGAGCTTCGACGAGGACCGGCCGGTGGTGAACGTCACCAGCCGCGCCCCCGACGCCCCGGCCGGCAAATACAGTTTCGAGCCCATCGACCAGACCAGCGGCGAGGGCGCGCCGCTTGTCGCCGGTCATCCGGTGATGGAGTTCCTGCTTCAACTGCATACCGACATGTTCCTGGGTCTGCCGGGAATGCTGTTTCTGGGCGCGATGGGGCTGTTGCTGGTCGTGGCCGTGGTGTCGGGCGTGGTGCTGTATGCGCCCTTCATGCGTCGGCTGCCGTTCGGGACGGTGCGGGTCAAGAAGGCGGCGCGGACGCGGTGGCTGGACTATCACAATCTGCTGGGCGTGGTGACGGCGGCCTGGGTGCTGGTGGTGGGGCTGACTGGGGTGGTCAACACCCTGGCCACGCCCATTCTGGCCTATTGGAAAGAGACGGCGCTGAAGGAGTTGACGGTCGCCTACGATGCGCCCGCCCCCGCGCAGGGCCGGGCCTCGCTGGACGCGGCGGTGGAGCGGGCCAAGGCGGCGCTGCCGGGCATGAAGCTGCAGTTCGTGGCGTTTCCGGGAACCGACTATTCGACCGATCACCACTATGCCGTCTTCTTCCACGGCGACACGCCGCTGACGACGCATATGACGACGCCGGCCTTGATCGACGCGCGGACGGGGGAACTGGCGGCGGTGGCGCCGATGCCCTGGTATGTGAAGACCCTGTCGCTGTCGCAGCCGCTGCATTTCGGCGACTATGGCGGGCTGGCGCTGAAGATCCTGTGGGCGCTCCTGGACATCGCCACCATCGTGATCCTGGGGTCTGGTCTTTATCTGTGGCTGGGCAAGGGGAGGCGGAAGGCGTGAGCCGTCGCCGTCATAACCCGAGGGATCTGACCCTGTGGGCCATCTTCCGCGCGCCCATCGTCCTGTTTGCGCTCAGCCTGATCGGGCTGGTGGGCGCGCTGTTGCAGGATGGGGTGTGGGACTGGGCCTTTGCGGCCTTGCTGGCCTCGCCCATCCTGGCGACCGGCTGGGCCGTCGTCAGATCGAGAAGCTGACGCCGCAGCCGCAGCTGGAGGCCGCGTTCGGGTTCCTGACCACGAACTGGGCGCCGGCCAGTTCATCGACGTAGGCGATCTCGGAATTCTTAAGGAAGGGAACCGAGACGGGGTCGATCAAGGCGGTCTGGCCGTCGGCATGGATGCGCAGATCGTCGTCCTGCGCCGTCTCGACCAGCTCGAACCGATACTGGAAGCCTGAGCAGCCGCCGCCGTCCACCGCGACGCGCAGCATCAGGGTCTTGCCCTCGGCCGCGCCCAGCTTGGCCAGGCGCTTGGCGGCGCTGGCGGCCAGGACGATGCCTTCCGGCGCGCGCGTGGCGACGGTGAAGGCGGGTGTGGACGGTTCTGTGGATTGGACGGTGCTCACGGCTGTCTATATGAGGCGGGCACGGCCGTTCGCAAAGGCCCCCCGCATCAAAGCAGCCTCAAAGTTGATGACTTGAGCCACACAGACCTCGCTTCCTACGCCGAACGCGCCGACCTGACGCAGGGCCGCCGCGTTTTCGAGCCCGCCAGCCGCACGCGCACCGCTTTCGCTCGCGACCGTGATCGCATCATCCATGCGACGGCGTTTCGGCGGCTGAAGGAGAAGACCCAGGTCTTCGTGGCGCATGAGGGCGATCACTACCGCACCCGCCTGACCCATTCGCTGGAGGTGGCGCAGATCGCACGGTCGCTGGCCCATGCTCTGAGGCTGGATGACGACTTGGCCGAGACCATCGCCCTGGCCCACGACCTCGGCCATCCGCCCTTCGCCCATGCCGGTGAGGACGAGCTGGTGGTGCAGATGCGCGATCACGGCGGCTTCGATCACAACGTCCAGAGCTTCCGCGTCGTGACCGAGCTGGAGAACCGCTATCCGCAGTTCGACGGGCTGAACCTCAGCTGGGAGACGGTCGAGGGCGTCATCAAGCACAACGGCCCGGTATCGCACCGGCTGGACGAGCCGGCCTGGTCGGTGGTGCGCCCCTATGCATCAGGTGGCGAGGCGGGGTGGGACCTGCGGCTGGGGACGTTCGCCTCGCTGGAGGCCCAGTGCGCGGCCATCGCCGACGACATCGCCTACAACAACCATGACGTGGATGACGGGGTGCAGGCGGGTCTGATCACCCTGCGCGATCTGGATCAGGTGCCGCTGATCGGCCCCATGTTGGCCGAGGTGCGCAGCGAATATCCCACGATCGACGACCGGATGCTGCGGATCGAGGCGGTGCGGCGGATGATCGGCGTCATGGTCGAGGACGTGCTGGCCGAAACGGCGCGGCGGCTGGAGGAAGACCGGATCGTCACGACCGAGGACGTGCGGATGGCCAAGCGCACGATGGTGGATTTCTCGCACGCCATGCACGTCGATCTGGCGGTGCTGAGGAAGTTCCTCTTCGAGCGGATGTATCGCCACTACCGCGTCAACCGAACCCGCAGCCAGGCGCGGCGCGTGCTGTCGCAGCTGTTCGAACTGTTCATGGCCGAGCCTGAGGTCATGCCGCCGGAGTGGGGCGAACCGGCCATGACCCCGGACAAGACGCAGCGGGCGCGCGCGGTGTGCGACTACATCGCCGGGATGACCGACCGTTACGCCATAGAAGTGCACCAGAAGCTGTTCAGCCTCGACCTCGCCCTCGATCTGTGATTCGAAAGATGCACGCGGGGGCGTAGAGTGATCGTTCGGCGCGCCGATTCGCGCCGACAGACGGCGGAGCGCGACCATGTCCTTTGAAGACGACAACAAACCCGGCCGGGGCGCCTATACGCCGCCGACCGACGACGACCTGCCGTTCCGCCGCAACAGCTATGACCCGCGCAGCGGCCGCAATGCCGGCGCGGGCGGGGGCAAGGCGCCGCCGGTGACGTTGATAATCAGCGCGGTGGTCCTGCTGCTGCTGATCGTGGCGGTGATCTTCTTCTACCGTTCCGGCATGCGCGCCTCGACCGACGCGCCGCCGGCTGTGGGTCAGCCGGTCGGCGAGATGAAGACCGCCGCGCCTATCGACGCCCAGCCGATCGACCCGGCCGAGGGCGTGCGCGTGTATCGCGACGAGACCGAGACGACCGATGCGCCCGTGACCTTCACCCCGCCGCCCGAGGCGCCCCAGCCGCGTCCGGCCGCGCCGCCGACCGCCGCACCGACCGGACAGGGCCTGCCGCCCGCCAATACGGCGACGCCGGCCGCGCCTGCGCCGCGTCCGACGACTCCGACTGCGCCCGTCGCTGCGCCGGCGACCAAGGCTCCGGCCGCGACCGGCGGATCGGCCTCGGTCCAGATCGGCGCCTTCTCCTCGACCGAGATCGCGGACCGTGAATACGCCGCCGTCGCCGGCCGTTTCGGCTCGTTCGCCTCGGGTGCTGAAAAGCGGGTGACCGAAGTGACCTCGTCCAGCGGATCGACCCTGTACCGGACGGCCTTCTCGGGCCTGTCGCGCGAACGGGCGGTGGCCTTCTGCAACGCGCTGAAGGCGGCGGGCCGGGACTGCATCGTCCGGTGACGTCCGCCGCCATCTATGGCTGCCTGGGACATCGGCTGACGGAGGCCGAAAAGGCCTTCTTCGCCGAGGTCCGACCCTGGGGCTTCATCCTGTTCCGGCGCAATATCGACACGCCGGAACAGGTGCGGGCCCTGACGGACGAACTGCGGGCGTCCATCGGCGATCCCGACGCGCCGGTCTTGATCGACCAGGAAGGCGGTCGGGTCCAGCGGATGGGGCCGCCCCGCTGGCCCAAATATCCGCCAGGTAACGCTTATCTGAAGGCGACGAACGAGCTGGCTCAGGCGCGTGAGCTGACGCGCCTGGGCGCACGTCTGATGGCGCACGATCTGCGCGAGGTCGGGGTGACCGTTGATCTGCTGCCGGTGCTGGACGTACCGGTCCCCGGCGCCCACGACATCATCGGCGACCGGGCCTATGGCGTCGATCCCGAGACGGTCGCCGTGTTGGGCCGGGCGGCGGCGGAGGGACTGCTGGCGGGCGGGGTTCTGCCCTGCATCAAACATATGCCGGGCCATGGCCGCGCCTTTGCAGACACGCACAAGGATCTGCCGACGGTTCATGCCGATCTGGACACGCTGGACGCCTGGGACTTTGCCCCGTTCAAAGCTCTGTCGGACATGCCGATCGGCATGACGGCGCACATCGTCTTCACTGCAATCGATCGCAAACATCCGGCGACGCAGTCGAAGAAGGCCATTCGCCTGATCCGCGAGCGGTTGGGATTCGGCGGCCTGCTGCTGTCCGACGATCTGGTGATGAACGCCCTTTCGGGCTCGCTGACCCAGCGCGCTCACAAGGCGCTGAAGGCGGGGTGCGATCTCGTCGTCCACTGGAACGGCGATATGGACGAAATGCGCCAGGTCGCCGAGGGCGTCGGACCGCTGAAGGGCGGGGCGCGCCGCCGGGCGGAAGCCGCGCTGGCCCGGATCGTGCGGACGCCCGAACCGCTGGATCCCGTCGCGGGCCACGATCGCTTCTTCAAGGCTATGGGCGGTCGGATGGACGCCGCCAAGGGGCCGGATGTGGGTGAGGCGCAGGCCTAAAGACCTATGACGGAGTCTTTCCAGCCGAACCTGGATTTCAACGCCGAGGAGGTCGAGGAGCGCGAGGCCTTCGTCGTCGATCTGGAGGGCTATGAGGGACCGCTGCACGTCCTGCTGGCCCTGGCGCGAAACCAGAGGGTCGATCTGCTGAAACTGTCGATCACCCAGCTGGCGGAACAGTATCTGGCCTTCGTGCACGAGGCGCGCAGGCGCAACTTCGCCCTGGCGGCGGACTATTTGGTGATGGCGTCGTGGCTGGCTTATCTGAAGTCGCGCCTACTGTTGCCGCGCACCGACAAGGGCAAGGCCGAAGAGCCGCCGGCTGAGGAAATGGCCGCCGCCCTGGCGTTCCGGCTGCAGAAGCTGGAGGCGATGCGAAAGGCCGTCGAACAGCTGATGGCACGGCCCCAGCTGAAGCGCGACGTCTTCACGCGCGGCGATCCCGAGGCGACGGTGATCGTGCCCTCGGATCGCATCGACGCCAGCCTCTACGAACTGATGAGCGCCTATGTCGTCCAGCGTCGGCGCGAGGAGGCGCGGCGCTATGCCCCCGGCCAGCGGGTCGAGGCCTTTCCATTGGAAGCCGCCCGCGACTGGCTGCGCGAAATCATGCCGAAGCTGGCCGACTGGACGCCGCTGGAACAGGTGGCGCCCCATCGCGAGGACGAGGAGGGCCCCAGCCAGGCTAGCTTTACGGCCTCGACCCTGTCGGCCAGTCTGGAGCTGGTGAAGGAGGGGGCGATGGACATCCGGCAGAGCGAGGCGTTTGCGGACCTGTATCTGAAACGTCGGGGACCGGGTCAGCCGCTGGAGCTGACGCCGTGAGCGACCTGTCGTTCCAGCCCGACGAGGCCGAGATCGAACGGCGGGTCGAGGCCCTGCTGTTCGCCGCCGCCGGGCCGCTGACAGCGGCCGAGATCGCCGCGCGCCTGCCCGAGAACTGCAATGTCGCCCGCGCCATATCGGGTCTGCGCGCCCGCTATGAGGGGCGGGGGGTCGAGTTGGAGTGCGTCGCCGACCGCTGGCGCTTTCGCACCGCGCCGGACCTGGCCTTCATGATGACGCAGGAGCGCGAGGAGCCGCGCCGTCTGTCCAAGGCCGCGTTGGAAACGCTGGCGATCATCGCCTATCACCAGCCCGTCACCCGCGCCGAGATCGAGAGCGTGCGCGGCGTCAGCATCTCCAAGGGCACGCTGGACTTGCTGCTGGAGATGGGGTTCGTGCGGTTGCGCGGACGCAGGCGCACGCCTGGACGGCCCGTTACCTATGCGACCACCGACCGCTTCCTGGAGCATTTCGGCCTGGCGACCCTGTACGATCTGCCGGGCGTGCAGGAGATGAAGGCGGCGGGTCTGTTGGATCTGTCGCTGCCGGTCGGATTCGAGGTGCCAGATCCCAGCCGCGCCTCCGAGGCGGACGACGAGGACGGCACTCTGCCTTTGGACGACGAGGCGCCCGAGTTCGCCCAGGATTTCGTCGGCGAACGCGGCGGACCTGGATGATGTTCACGACGTCTTAGTCTGCGCACCTTAAGCCAGACCGTATGAGTGGCGTGACATCGAAGACGGGTTGGCGGGCGTGGAGCACGTTCAGGATCGCGTTGATCCTGATGCTGTCGTCCATCATCGGCATGGCCGGGGTTCTGGCCATCGTCAGTCGCGGCATTGACGCCCATCAGGCGCGCAAGGAAGAAGGTCTGGTGCGGCTGCGTCTGACGCGCGCGCTGGAAACCATCGGCGAAAACCTGACTACCGCCTCGGTCTGGGACGAGGCCGTCGATAGGATGACGGCGGGCGATGTAGCCTGGTACGACCGGAACTTCGGCGCCTTCTACGCCGCGCAGCATAAGCATCAGTTTACACTGGGTTATGACGGGACCGGGCGGCTGTTTCGCATCAGCACGCTGGGCCGACCGGCCGAGACGCAGGTCGGCGAGCCATTCGGTCAGGCGGCCCGGCCGCTGATCGACGCGCTCCGGGCCGAGGCCGCTGGCCGCGACCGATCGGTCACGGCGGATGCCGGGGTGCGGTTGAAGGCGGCGTTCGTTCGCGTCGGCGAAGACGTCTATGTGCTGGGGGCCTCCACTGTCGTGCGGCATACGGCGGGCGGATCGACGCCGGCGTCCGATCCAATCGTCGCGTCGTTCAAGCCGTTCGCCGGCGAGCTCAATCTCTTGCGAACGCGCTTGGCGCTGGACCGGATTCACTTCCAGCCCGGCGATGCAGAGCCGCCCAAGGGCATGATCGGCGTTGATGTTCGCGATGTCGGCGGCGCTCTGTTGGGGCGTGTCGTCTGGGCGCCGGAGCAGCCCGGCTATCAGATCCTGACCAAGGCCGGGCCGCTGCTGCTGCTGCTCTTCATCGTGCTGCTGATCGGCACGGGCTCGCTCCTGTGGAACACGACGGCCGACGTGCGGCGCCTCAAAGCCTCGGAGGTCGCCCTGTCCGCGGCGCTGGAGCGGGCCGAGGCTGCGAACCGGGCCAAGACGCGGTTCCTGTCCAACGTCAGTCACGAACTGCGCACGCCCCTGAACGGGGTTCTGGGCATGGCCGAGATCATCGGGGCCGATCTGGTGACGCCGCAGCAGCGCGAGCGACTGGAAATCCTGAAGGCGTCGGGACGTCAGCAACTGAGGCTGGTCGAGGAGCTGCTAGACGTGGTGCGGCTGCGCGACGGGGCCGTGGCGCTGGAAACCCGGCCGTTCCGGCCCGACAATCTGCTGCAGCGGGTCGCCAACGACTTCCGGGGCGCGGCCGAGGCTAAGGGGCTGAAGATTTCGGTCGAGGCGGCCGAAGGCGAGTGGCTGGGCGACCCGGTTCATGTCGAAAAGCTGATGGCGGCGCTGACGGACAATGCGGTGCGGTTCACACGCACCGGCGGCGTGATGCTGCGCGCCGTTGCGGGCGCGGGCCTGGCGTTGGAGGTCGAGGACACCGGGCCGGGCATGGAGCCGGCGGAAGCGGCGCGCCTGTTCGAGGCTTTCACCCAGGGCGATGAAAGCGCGACGCGCACCGCCGAAGGGCTGGGACTGGGATTGACGGCGGCGCACGGTCTGGCGGCCCTGATGGGCGGCAAGATTGAAATCGTCACAGCGCCCGGCGCCGGCAGCACCTTCCGCGTCGTCTTGCCGTTGAAGGCGGTCGCCTAGGCTGTCAGCAGGCGCGGCAGTTTGAAGGTGACGGTTTCGCGCGCGCCGTCGTCTTCGGTCACCGTGGCGTCGAAGCGCGCCCGGATGGCGTCGACCAGTGCCTCGATCAGCGGCTCGGGGGCCGAGGCGCCGGCAGTGACGCCGACGGTGTTCACGCCGTCGAACCAGGACCAGTCCACCTGGGACGCATCATCCACCAGATAGGCGGCCGGGGCGCCGGCGCGCATCGCGACCTCGACCAGGCGCACCGAATTGGAGGAGTTCTTGGACCCCACGACCAGTACGAGGTCGCAGCCCTCGCCCAGCGCCTTGACGGCGTCCTGGCGATTGGTCGTGGCGTAGCAGATGTCTTCCTTGTGCGGATCGGGCAGTTCGGGGAAGCGGCGCTTCAGCACCTTCAGGATGCCCGCCGTGTCGTCCACCGACAGGGTGGTCTGCGTGGCGTAGGCGAGGGGCGCGTCGTCGGGGCGTTCGAACGATTCGGCGTCGGCCTCGGTCTCGACCAGGGTGATGGCGCCGGGCGGCAGCTGGCCCAGGGTGCCGACGACCTCGGGGTGGCCTGCGTGGCCGATCAGGATGATATGCCGGCCGGCCGCATGGTGACGTTCGGCCTCGACGTGGACCTTGGACACCAGGGGGCAGGTCGCGTCCAGGAAGACCAGTTCGCGCGCCCGCGCCGTCGCCGGCACGGACTTGGGCACCCCGTGGGCCGAGAAGACGACCGGCCGGTCGTCGGGACATTCGTCCAGTTCCTTGACGAAGACGGCGCCCATGGCCTTCAGCCGCTCGACCACATGTTTGTTGTGGACGATCTCGTGGCGCACATAGACGGGGGCGCCGAACTTTTCGATCGCGCGCTCGACGATCTGGATCGCCCGGTCGACCCCGGCGCAAAAGCCCCTCGGAGTGGCCAACCGCACCGAAAGGGGGCGAAGCGGAGCGTTTGGGACAGGAACATGCGCATTCATGGCGGCGAACCTAGTCGTTTGCGGCGCTGACCGCCATCGGAGCCGAAGGGCGGATGCGACGGATTCTGTCGCCCGCAGCAGCGGCGCATCGTCACGGCGGGCGGGCGCGAATGGAAAGCCGATATTCTACAATGTCTTAGGCTATAATCACGACGCCTTGACCTGTAGGCCGCTCACGATTAGTTTCCGCGCCGAATTCAGACCCGTCCGGACGCACCGTCTGGACGCCGAACGCACAGGTCCTATCCCCCATGTCGGAATCGCGCGAAGAGGCGATCAAACGCCTCCAAGACAGCGCATCCGCATTGGAGGCGCGGACCACGGCGGAGAAATCCGCCGAACTGACCGGCCATCAGGTGTCGGGTCAGGCCTACAAGATCATCGCCGAGCTTCTCGGCGGCGTCTTCGTGGGGCTGGCGTTCGGAGCGATCGCAGACTGGGCCCTCGGGACCCGTCCGTGGGGTTTGATCGGCGGGGTCCTTCTGGGCTTCGCCTTGTCGATTTACATGGCGCGTCGCACAGCCAACCGGCTGATGGCGCAGGCCAAGGCGCAAGGGACGACGGCTCCGGCCGAACCCTACGTCGAGGCCGACGAAGACGGGGAACGATAGGGCTTCATGGCCGATCCGATTCATCAGTTTGCGATTCAGAAGGTCGTCGACCTTGGCGACGTCACCCTGCCTGTGCTGGGGACGGTCGATCTGGCGATCACCAATTCGCACATCGCCATGACGGTCGCCTTCGTGCTGATCGTCGGCTTCTTGGCCGCCGTGACCGCGAACGCCCAGGTCGTGCCCGGTCGGCTGCAAGCCGCCGGCGAGGGCCTGTTCGGCCTGATCGACAATCTGGCCGATTCCATCATCGGTCACGAAGGCCGCAAGTATTTCCCGTTCATCTTCACCCTGTTCATCCTGATCCTGGGCATGAACATTCTGGGTCTGTTCCTGACCTTTACGGCGACCTCGCAGCTGGCCATCACCGCCACCTTCGCCCTGATCACGTTCGGTCTGGTGCTGGTCGTCGGCTTCGCCAAGAACGGTCTGGGCTTCTTCAAGCTGTTCTGGCCGATGGGTGCGCCGCTGGCGCTGCGCCCGGTGGTCGGCCTGATCGAGTTCGTGTCCTTCCTGCTTCGCCCGGTCACCCTGGCGCTGCGTCTGTTCGGCAACATGCTGGGCGGCCACGTCGCGCTGAAGATCTTCGCCGGCTTCGTCGTGTCGCTGGGCCTCTTGGGCCTGGGCGGCGGCATTGGTCTGCTGGCCTTCCCGGTCGCGGCCCTGTCGCTGGGCATGGTCGTCGCCCTGACCGCTCTGGAGTTCCTGGTGGCATTCCTCCAGGCCTTCGTCTTCGCCGTTCTGGCCTGCATCTATCTGAACGATGTGGTCAACCTGGACCACGCCCACTAAAGGGCCGGACCAGTCTCTTCACCCCAACCACCAACGACTTTAATCTAGGAATACAATCATGGACGCTGAAGCCGCGAAGTACATCGGCGCTGGTCTCGCCACCTTGGGCATGATCGGTTCGGCCCTGGGCGTGGGCAACATCTTCGGCAACTTCCTTGCCGGCGCCCTGCGCAACCCGTCGGCCGCCGCCGGCCAAGTCGGCAACCTGTTCGTCGGCGCCGCTCTGGCCGAAGCCCTGGGCATCCTGGCCTTCGTGCTCGGCATCCTGATGATCTTCGGCTGATATCAGTCGATCACGGCGCGCGGGGTTCGCCCGCGCGCCGCTTCATCTGATCCTGCAGTAGACGGTTCATGGCCAGCACCCACACCATCGACGCGGTCCCGCCTTCGGTCGAAGCGGACCTGCACGCCGAGACGGCGACCCCCGCCGAGCACGGCTCGGGCGGCCTGCCGCAATTCCAGTTCGAGCACTGGGCGGGCCAGATCGGCTATCTGCTGATCCTGTTCGTCATCCTGTATGTTCTGGTTTCCAAGGTCTTCGCGCCACGCCTTCGCAAGGTGATGGACGAACGGGCCGACACCATTTCCACCGCCGTTGCGACCGCGCGTCAGGTTCAGGCTGAAGCCGCCGACCAAGCCGCCCAAGCTCAGGCGGAAGTCGCCAAGGCTCGCGCTGACGCCCGCGCCACGGCCGCCGCCGCTAAGGCGCGCGTGACCGAAGAAGCCAACGCCCGTCAGGCCGCGGAAGAAGCCGTGGTCAACGCGCGCATCGCCGAGGCGGAAGCCTCGATCGGCAAGACCCGCGACGCCGCCATGGCCAATGTCTCCACCATCGCCTCCGACACGACCGCCGCCATGGTCGAACGTCTGACCGGCAAGGCCGCGACCGCCGCCGAGCTGGCCGCCGTCAAGGGAGCCGCCTGATGAACCTGATCTTCGAACACGGCATCTGGAGCTTCGCCAATGCGGAGATCTGGGTCGGCATCGGCCTGATCATCTTCTTCGGCATCCTGATCGCCGCCGGCGTGCCCAAGATGGCCGGCAAGGCGCTGGACGCCAAGGCCGTCAAGATCCAAGCCGACCTGGACGAGGCCGCGCGCCTGCGCGCCGAGGCCGAAGCCCTGCTGGCCCAGATCCGCAAGGAGAAGGCCGAGGCTGAAGCCCAAGCCGCCGAGATGATGGCTCAGGCCGAAGCCGACGCCCGTCGCCTGGAAGTCGAGACCAAGGCCAAGTTGGAAGAGACCCTTGCCCGTCGCCAGAAGATGGCCGAAACCCGCATCGCCCAAGCCGAAGCCCAGGCCTCGGCCGAGGTGAAGGCCGCCGCCGCCGATCTGGCCGCCAAGTCGGCGGAACAGGTTCTGGCCGCGCGTCTCGCCAGCGGCGCCAAGGATCCGCTGCTGGACAGCGCCATCGCCCAGATCGGCGATCGCCTGAACTGATCAGGGCTGATCCTGAATGAAACAAGGCCCCCGACATCGCCGTCGGGGGCCTTTTTTTTTGGACAGCAAGCCGTGATCAGTGAGCGTGGGCGCCGCCGATGATGGTCGCGCCCATCCGTTTATCGCGCGCCACCAGACGGGCATAGACGTTGCCCAGCACAATGCCGAAGACCGCGTGGGTGATCAGCAGCCAGGCGAAAGTGCCGAAGCCCGCGCCCGCCGTGAAGGTGCGGTAGTTCCCGAACATCACGATGGCCGCCATCATGAGGATCCAGGCGCCGACGGCGAAGACGATGCCCTTGGTCTCGGGCGTGTCCGTCGGCAGGCGGGGACATAGGATGGCAAACAGCGGCCCCAGGATGAAGACGCCGCTGATGACATGGACGATCCAGCCGACGGCCAGATTGCCGGGCATGCCGATCATGCTGGCGATGACCCCTTGGAAGGGATCGAACCAGTTCAGGAACAGATTGGGTATTTCGAGCAGTGAGACGGCCACGGTCGCCGCAACGCCGGCGATCAGACCTTTTTGTACGCGTGACATCATGACCTTAGCGCCTCCCAACGCCTAAGTGGTTCTCTGATAACGCGCAGACAGAATACGCCTGACTTGGGATAGCGGTGTTCACGATCCTGTGGTTAGCGGTTGCAGCAACGCAACCGCGAAATCAGGCGGCAACTAGCGGAAAAGCTTGCGGAAATAGCGCCGGACGCTCTTGCGGCCGCGCGAGAGGCGACGGCTGGAGCGTTTGGTCACAATCTTCTCGGCGCGGAGCGCCTGTTGCCAGAAGACGGGCGCGAACTCGGGCTTCTTCCGCATCAGGCGACGGAAGGGATAGACCCATTTCGGCCGCGCATATTGGGCGCGAATGAACTGTCGCTTGGCCCAGAACGAGCTTTTCAGGATCAGCATCAGGCCGACGGCGATGACGGGAATGCCGCCCGGGCCGGGCAGGGGGGCGATCAGAACGCCCAGCAGCACGACGAACAGACCCCCGATCATCAGTGCCCAGCGCTTGACGACCCGCAGCGTCGAGGCGCGCGGTCTGTCTGAGCGGACGAAGGGAACGGGGAGTGAGGTCACGAATACGCCAGATGGGGAGGAGGATCGTCATGACAACGATCGCCACGGGCGCGCGATCCCTCGTCGGGAAAGGAAAAGGCGACCGTGACGACCTTGCCACAAGACCCCTTAACGCCCTGCGTCCATGGCGGATGGATGTCCGGCGGGTGAAGCTTTGGTCATGAAGGGAGGATCTCTCCGCGTCGTGTCGCGAAGGACACGCTCCGCGCCGTCAGCCGTAGGTCACGCCCGTCAGACGCTCTGATTCCGCCCAGAGAGCCCTGGCCACATCAGCGTCCTTGGCCTGGCGCTTGATCACCGCAACGCCGGGCGGGCCCTTCATCTCCTGAAAGCCGGTGGGGCCATAATAGCCGCCGGGCGTCGGGTCCGGCAGGGTCGCGGCCATCAGGATGGGCAGGGCGCCGTCCGCGGCCGAATGGCTGAGCACGGCCTCCAGCAACCGGGCGCCGCGCGCGAACAGGCCGGGCTTGCCGGCATGGCCGTTGGCGATCAGGTCGGTGCGGGCGAAGCCGGGATGAGCCGCCACGCTGGTCAGGCCCCAGCCGTGCGCGTCGCTGCGGCGCTGAAGCTCCAAGGCGAACATCAGCATGGCCAGTTTGGACTGCTGATAGACAGACCACGGGCTGTAGTGGGTCTGATAGTTCAGGTCGTCCAGGCGGATATGGCCGCTGCGGTGGGCGACGCTGGACAGCTGGGCCACGCGGGCCTTTGCCCCGATCAACAAAGGCAGCAGGCGGCCGACCAGGGCGAAGTGGGACAGGTAGTTGGTCCCGAACTGCATCTCAAACCCGTCGACGGTCGTCTGGCGCGTCGGCAGGGCCATGACGCCCGCATTGTCGATCAGGATGTCGATGGGGCGTCCCGTCGCCAGATGGCGCTCGGCGAAGGCCTGGACAGAGGCTAGGCTGGCGAGGTCCAGCAGCTCGAACCGCACGGCCGCGTTCGGATGACGAGACCGGATCAGCCGTTCGGCCTCGGCCCCCTTGTCGGGATTGCGGGCCGCCAGCACGACCTCCGCGCCCTTGCCGGCCAGCACCAGGGCGGTCTCCAGCCCCAGCCCGCCGGTCGCGCCGGTGATGATGGCCAGTCGGCCGGAAAGGTCGGGGATGTCGTTCGTCGTCCAGGTCATGGCCATGACCTAGCGATGGATCAGCCCCGCGTCAGCCCCTTCCCGCAGGAAGGGGCGACTTCGGGATCAGGCCGCTTTGTTGGAGCCTTCCGGCGCGGTCCAGCGCAGAACCGGCGAACGGGCCGCGCGGGTTTCGTCCAGACGTTTCAGCGGCGCGTGGAAGGGCGCGCCCTTGAAGCGATCGACGTCGCCGGCCTTGGCGGCCCCGGCCAGGGCGCGCATCGCTTCGATGAAGCGATCCAACTCGGCCTTGGACTCGGTTTCCGTCGGCTCGATCAGCATGGCGCCGTGGACGACCAGAGGGAAATACATGGTCATCGGGTGGAAGCCTTCGTCGATCATCGCCTTGGCGAAGTCGAGCGTGGTGATGTCCGTGCCCTTCAGCCATTCGTCGTCGAACAGGGCCTCGTGCATGCAGGGGCCGTCGGGGAAGGCGGCCGACATCAAATCACTGAGCCGGGCCTTGATGTAGTTGGCGTTCAGGACGGCGTCCTCGGCGACCTGACGCAGGCCGTCGGCGCCGTGCGACATCATGTAGGACAGGGCGCGGGTGTACATGCCCATCTGGCCCTGGAAGGCGCATAGACGGCCGAAGGCTTGCTCGGCCTCGTCCTCCTCGCGCTCGATCAGGCGATAGTCGCCGTCGTCATGCACGACCCACGGCGCGGGCGCGAACGGCGCCAAGGCTTCGGACAGGACGACCGGACCCGCGCCCGGACCCCCGCCGCCGTGAGGCGTCGAGAAGGTCTTGTGCAGGTTGATGTGCATCGCATCCACGCCCAGATCGCCGGGACGAACGCGACCGACGATGGCGTTGAAGTTGGCGCCGTCGCAGTAGAAATAGGCGCCGGCCTCATGCGTCAGGCGGCTGATCTCCAGGATGTCGCGCTCGAACAGGCCGCAGGTGTTGGGGTTGGTCACCATGATGGCGGCGACGTCGTCACCCAGCTTGGACGCCAGGTCGGCGACGTCCACGCGGCCGTCCTCGGTCTGGGCGACTTCGACCACCGAATAGCCGACGAAGGCGGCGGTCGCCGGGTTGGTGCCGTGGGCGCTGGTGGGCACCAGAACCTTGCGGCGCTTCTCATGCTGGCCCGAAGCCTCGTGGGCGGCGCGGATCGCCATCAGACCGCACAGTTCGCCGTGGGCGCCGGCTTTGGGCGACAGGGCGACAGCGGGCATGCCGGTCAGGGTCTTCAGCCAGTGGGCCAGGGTGTCCATCAGTTCCAGCGCTCCCTGCACCGTCGAGATCGGCTGCAGCGGGTGGATGTCGGAGAAGCCCGGCAGGCGCGCCATCTTCTCGTTCAGGCGCGGGTTATGCTTCATCGTGCACGATCCCAGCGGATAGATGGCCAGGTCGATGGCGTGGTTCTTCTGGCTCAGGCGCACATAGTGGCGCATGGTTTCCGGCTCGGACAGGCCGGGCAGGCCGATCGGATCCTTGCGGACCAGGTCGCCCAGGTCAGAGCCGTCCGTCTTGGGTTCCGGCAGATCGACGCCGGTCTTGCCCCAGCCGTCGCCCTCGAAGATCAGGGCTTCGTTCTGCAACAGGCCGCGACCGCCGGTCAGGGTGGCCGGCTTGGTCTGGACCTGGTTCGGAGCGGTCGGGCGGCCGACGGTGTTCATGGTGCTCATGGTCAGTATCCCTTACGCGCCGAGGACTTTGGAGAGCGACTTGGCGAGGATCTGGATGTCGGCATCCAGGGTCGTCTCGGTCGCGGCGACCAGCAGGACATCGTCCATGCCGGCGTCGGGGGCCAGGCGGCTGTAGGGCACGCCGGCCAGGACGTGATGGGCGGCCAACTGATCCACGACCTCGGCCGCGTTCTTGGGCAGGCGCACCGCGAACTCGTTGAAGAAGCGGTCGGTCAGGATTTCGACGCCCGAAATGGCGGCCAGGGCGTCACGCGTGGCGACGGCCTTTTCGTGGTTCAGCAGGGCCAGTTTGCGCAGGCCCGTCTCGCCCAGCAGGCTCATGTGGATGGTGAAGGCCAGGGTGCACAGGCCAGAGTTGGTGCAGATGTTCGAGGTCGCCTTGTCTCGGCGGATGTGCTGCTCGCGCGTGGACAGCGTCAGGACGAAGCCGCGCTCGCCGTCGGCGTCCACGGTCTCGCCGGTCAGACGGCCGGGCATCTGGCGGATCAGCTTCTCGCGCGTGGCGAACAGACCGACATAGGGACCGCCGAAGTTCAGGGCGTTGCCGATCGACTGGCCCTCGGCCGCGACGATGTCGGCGCCCATCTCGCCGGGCGATTTCAGCAGGCCCATCGACACAGCCTCGGTGACCACGACGATCAGCAGGGCGCCGGCGGCGTGGGCGGCCTCGGCGATCTTCGTGACATCCGTCGCGGTGCCGAAGACGTTGGGCGTCTGGACGACGACGCAGGCGGTGTCGGGACCGATCTGGTCGATGACGGCGGCCTCGGCGTCGACAGCGGCGGGCAGGGCCAGGGTCTCGACGCCGACGGCGTGAACCACGGTTTCGGTCGCCTTGATGTAGTGCGGGTGCACGCCGCCTGAGATCACCGCCTTGTTGCGGCGGGTCACGCGGGTCGCCATCAGCACGCCCTCGGCCATGGCTGTCGAACCGTCGTACAGGCTGGCGTTGGCGACCGGCATGCCGGTCAGGTTCGCGACTTGGGTCTGGAACTCATAGAGGTACTGCAGCGTGCCTTGGGCGATTTCCGGCTGGTAGGGGGTGTAGCTGGTCAGGAACTCCGAGCGCTGGATCACGTGGTCCACAGTCGCCGGGACGTGGTGCTTATAGGCTCCAGCGCCGCAGAAGAAGGGCACGGCGCCGGCCGTGGCGTTCTTGGCCGCCATGGCGGATAGGGCGCGCTCGACCTCCAGTTCGCCTGCGACGCGCGGCAGATCGACGGGGCCGTCCAGACGGGCGGCCTGGGGCACGTCGACGAACAGATCATCGATGGATTTCGCGCCGATGGCGGCGAGCATCGCCGTGCGGTCGTCGGGCGTCAGGGGGAGGTAACGCATATCCGGTTCCTTGCATCCGTCATCCTCGGGCTTGACCCGAGGACCGGATGTTGTGCGGCTCGTGCGCCAAAGGCTTCGCACGAGTGGTTGATCGTCCGGCCCTCGGGTCGAGCCCGAGGGTGACGGAGTTTAAAACTAGAGGGTCTTCAGGAAATCGTCGTAGGCGGACTGGTCCATCAGGGCGTCCAGCTGCGAGGCGTCCGAAACCTTGATCTTGGCGAACCAGCCGTCGGCCTCGGCGCCCGAGTTGACGGTTTCCGGGGCGGTCGACAGGGCGTCGTTCGCCTCGACCACTTCGCCCGAGACGGGGGCGTAGACGTCCGACGCCGCCTTGACGCTTTCGACCACGGCGAAGCTGTCGCCCTTCGAAACGGTCTTGCCGACTTCAGGCACCTCGACGAACACCACGTCGCCCAGGGCGTCGGCGGCGTGTTTGGAGATGCCGACGGTGGCGATGTCGCCGTCCAGGCTGACCCACTCGTGATCCTTGGTGAACTTCATGGTCTGATCTCTCAGGCTTTGGGTTTGCGGTAATAGCGTTGGGCCACGAAGGGCATGGCGACGACTTCGGCGGCGGCGGTCTTGCCGCGCACGATGACCTTCAGCTCCGTGCCCAAGGCGGCATGGGCCGGCGGGACGTAGCCCATGGCGATGTTCTTGCCCAAGGTGGGGGAGGGGCCGCCCGAGGTGACCTTGCCGATCACGGCGCCGTCGGCGTCGGCGATCTCGGCGCCTTCACGGGCCGGGGCGCCTTCCTTGACGATCAGACCGACGCGAACGCGCGAGGGGCCGTCGGACAGTTCCTGCAGGATCCGGTCGGCGCCGGCGAAGTCCCCGCGTTCCTTTCGCGACTTGGACAGGGCGAAGGTCAGGGCGCCTTCGACCGGCGAGGTGGTCGGGTCGATGTCGTGGCCGTGCAGCGGCAGGCCGGCTTCCAGACGCAAGCTGTCGCGGGCGCCAAGGCCGATCGGCTTGACGCGGGCGTCTTCCAGAATGGTGTTCCAGATGCGCTCGGCCTGGTCCGCCGGGACCGAAATCTCATAGCCGTCTTCGCCGGTGTAGCCCGAGCGCGAGACGTAGCAGTCGGCGCCGAACAGCATCAGACGGGCGCATTCCATGAAGCCCATTTCGGCCAGGATCGGCTCGTGCGCGGCCATGACCTCGGCGGCTTCCGGTCCCTGGATGGCGATCAGCGCGCGGTCCAGCACCGTCAGCTTGGCGTCGCCTTCAAGGTTGGCTTCCCAGAAGGCGAAGTCCTCGTTCTTATTGCCGGCGTTGACGACGACGAACAGGCCGTCGTGATCCGGCCGTCCGGCCATCAGGTCGTCGATGACGCCGCCGTCCTTGTTCAGCAGCAGCGAATACTTCTGCTTGCCGGCCTTCAGGATCGCGTAGTCGCCAGGCACGAACCGCTCGAACTGGGCGGTCGCGTCCTCGCCGGTGATCTTGCACTGGCCCATGTGTGAGACGTCGAACAGACCGGCGTGTTCCCGCGTCCAGCGGTGCTCGGCCAGAACGCCTTCGTACTGGACCGGCATGTCATAGCCGCCGAACCCCACCATGCGGGCCCCCAGCGCGCGGTGCGCGGCGTTCAAAGGCGTGGTCTTCAGGGTCTGTTCGGTCATGGTTCAGGCTTTCACGGTCGCGTGTTGTGGCGGAGCTCCGCCGTCCTCGCGCCCCCGCTGTCCTGAAGCCTGAGAGATTCCGGCGACCAAATCATGTCGCCTTGCTCCGTCGGCGCGCCCGAATGGGCGACTTTCCAGCGTCCGTGTGCTTCGCGGTCCGTTTGCCTGAGCGTTTCCGGGGCGGTTGCGCCTTCGGCGTCGAACCCTGTTTCCAGCGCCCGATCTCTCCCGCGAGAGCCTGCGACCTAAGGCATCGACTCAAGCGCCAAGTCAAGCGGGCCGGGAACAAGGATGCGTGCGGCGGGTTGTCGTTCCGAACCCCGAAACCAAACCCAGGAATGCGAAAATGTCCATTATAGACAAGCTGTTCGGCGACAACGACAAGCCGCGCCATACGCCCGCCAAGGCCGATGGCCCAATGCAGAAGGTGCTGGACGAACTCGCGTCCCTCGGCGGCAAGCCCATCGAGACCCTGTCGCCAGAGGAGGCCCGCCAGCAACCGACGCCGACCGATGCGGTGAAATCGTTGTTGCGCAAGGACGGCAAGGACCCCACCGACGACATGGGCGTCAAGACCAGCGACATCACCATCCCCGGCGCCGCCGGCCCCATCCATGCGCGCATCTACAAGCCGCACGACCATTCCGAAGACAAGCTGCACCCGGTCGTCGTCTATTTCCACGGCGGCGGCTTCGTGATCGCGGATCTGGACGTCTATGACGGCGGCCCGCGCGGCGTGTCCAAGATGGCCGATGTGATCGTGGTCTCGGTCCATTATCGCCAAGCCCCGGAACATCATTTCCCCGCCGCCCACGAGGACGCCCTGGCCGCTTATCGCTGGGTGCTGGAAAATGCGCAGACCTTCCGCGGAGACCCGCAGAAGGTGGCGGTGATGGGCGAAAGCGCAGGCGGCAACCTGGCCATCGGCGTGTCGATGATGGCGCGCGACGCCGGCCTGGCCGCGCCCAAACATCAGGTGCTGGTCTATCCGGTCGCCGGCGTGGACATGGACAATGAGTCCTATGTCGAGAACGCCGACGCCAAGCCGCTGAACAGGCCGATGATGAAGTGGTTCGTGAAACACATTTTCGCCAACGAGGCCGACGCGCAAGACCCGCGCATTAACATCGTCGAGAAGGCGAACCTGTCGGGCCTGCCCTCGACGACGGTGATCTGCGCCGAGATCGATCCGCTGCGCACTGAGGGCGAGCTGTTGGCCGAGAAGCTGGAGCAGGCGGGCGTCGATGTGCGTCACAAGACCTTCAACGGCTCGACGCACGAGTTCTTCGGCATGGCGGCGGTCGTGCCGGATGCGGCGGCGGCCCAGACCTTCGCCGCCCACGAACTGAAGCGGGCGTTCGGTACGGCGATCCTGCCGATCTGATCGACAACACTGATGGATAAGGAAGCGCCCCGGTTTCGCCGGGGCGTTTTCGTTGTCGCCTTGCCCTGAGGCCTATCCCCCGCCAAAACGGCGCAACGCCCAGAACCGGACTGCTCGCATGACCCGCACACGCCTCGACGCCCATATCGCCGCCCTGGATGCGCCCGAGGGGCTGAAGACGGTTCTGACCGTGGTCGCCGCCACCTGCGCGGACATCAGCAAGGTCGTTGCCGGCGGCGCCCTGTCCGGGGCGCTGGGCGCATCGGGTCAGATCAATGTGCAGGACGAGGAGCAGAAGAAGCTCGACGTCATGACCAACGACATGCTGACCGACGCCCTGCTGGCCAGCCCGGCCGTCGCCGGCGTCGCGTCGGAAGAGATGGACGAGGTCCAGCCGGCCTCCAATCCGGCCGGCGACTATCTGGTGCTGTTCGACCCGCTGGACGGTTCGTCCAACATCGACATAAACGCGCCTGTGGGCACCATCGTCTCGGTGCTGAAGTCCGCGACGGCGACCCCGACCGAGGCTGATTTCATGCAGCCCGGCCGCCATCAGGTCGCCGCCCTCTACGCCGTCTATGGGCCGCAGACCATGCTGGTGCTGACGACGGGCGCGGGCGTGAAGGGGTTCACCCTGTCGAACGACGGCGACTGGATCCTGACCCACGACGACATCGCCATTTCGCCGGACACCAGGGAGTTCGCCATCAACATGTCGAACCTGCGCCACTGGGCCGAGCCGGTGCAGACCTACGTCGGCGATCTGCTGAAGGGCGAAGAGGGGCCTCGGGCCAAGAACTTCAACATGCGCTGGGTCGCGGCCATGGTGGCGGATGTCCACCGCATCCTGATGCGCGGCGGGGTCTTCCTCTATCCCTGGGACCGGCGCGAGCCGAACAAGCCGGGCAAGCTGCGCCTGATGTACGAAGGCAATCCGATGGCATTCCTGGTCGAACAAGCCGGCGGCAAGGCGACGACGGACGGACGCCAAGCCATTCTGGACGTGCAGCCCGAGCATCTGCACCAGCGCATCCCCGTCGCGCTCGGTTCGGCCAACGAGATCGACGCCTACGCAGGCGTCTGATGAGCGACGCCCTTCTGGTCATCGATCCGCAGAACGACTTCTGTGAAGGCGGCCGTCTGGCGGTGGCCGGCGGCGCGGGGATCATGCCGCTGATCAACCGGCTGGCGGCTCGGTTCGACCGGGTGATCGTGACCCAGGACTGGCACACGCCGGACCAGATCTCTTTCGCCTCCAACCACCCCGGCGCGGCGCCCTTCACCGAGATCGAGGTGGCCTACGGTCGCCAGATGCTGTGGCCGGATCATTGTCTTCAGGGCACGCCCGGCGCCGACTTTCATCCCGACGTGTCACCGACGGTCGAGAAGGCCATGGCCGTGATCCGCAAGGGCTATAATCCGGCGGTCGACAGCTATTCCGGGTTTTTCGAGAACGATCACCGCACCCCGACGGGGCTGGCCGGCCTGTTGCGTGAACTGGGCGTGACGCGCGTTTTTCTGTGCGGTCTGGCCTTCGACTACTGCGTCCGTTTCACGGCCCAGGACGCGGTTCGCGAGGGGTTCGAAGCAATGGTGATCGCCGACGCCAGCCGGGCCATCGCGCCGCAAACCGAGGCGGCGGCCCAAGACAGTTTCCGGGCCTTGGGCGTGGCTGAGATCGCGGCCGCGTCCCTGCTGAGCTAGGTGTGCCTCACTCCCAGAAATCCTCGGCCTCGGGGATGCGGGTGAAGGCGATCTTGGCGCCGATATAGTCGGGCAGGCCGGCCTTGGGGCCGATGCTGACGGTGTCCTTGCCGTAGCGGCGGTTCAGCGCATCCAGCGCCTGGGACAGGCGAAGAGACGGGGCGTCGCCGTCCTGATCCGGACCGGCGGCGAACAGGTCCGTCTCGAAATCGTCGCGGGATTTCAGGCCGTGCACCCCGACCCCGACATAGCTCAGGCGTCCCGCCTCCAACTCCGGCTCGACCTTGCGCCACAGACTGTCGAGCGCCGCCAGCAGGGCGAAGGTGTCCTGCGTCGGCGCGATGGGGCAACTCATCGCCGCCGTTTCCCAGCCGCGACGACCGCTTCGGGGCGTCGCCTTCGGCCCCATGTCCAAATGCAGGGTCAGGCTGGCGCCGGTCAGGCCCATGCGCCGCAGCCGCGCCCCGCACTTGACCACCAGCCGCCGCGCCACGGCCCGCGCCTTGTCCGGGGTCCGCATGGCCTGGGCCAGGACGTGGCTGTGGCTGATGGAGGCGGGCGGTTTTTCCGGCGTCGGCTCGCTGTCCAGACCGTGCAGGCCGCGCCAGATGCGTTCGCCCTCGATGCTGTTCCAGACTGCCCGAGCCTGTTTCGCGCTCATGTTCCAAAGGCCGGCCGTGTCGGTGACCCCCGCCGCCTGCAACCGGATCTGCATGCGCGAGCCGATGCCCGGATATTTCGACAGCGGCAGGTCCAGCAAGGGGCCGGGCAGCTCGTTGGCCCGCAGCACCGTCAGGCCGGCCGGCTTCTGCATGCCGCAGGCGGTCTTGGCCAGGAACCGCGACGGCGCCAGCCCGACGGACGACCGCAGACAGTCGCCGACGTTTTGCAGGATGCCCGCCTGAATGCGTCGGGCCAGGGCGACGGCGTTCGCCTCCAGCCGTTCCGGACCCAGCAGTTCGCAGGAACATTCGTCGATCGAACCGACCTTCCACACCGGCACATGGCGGTCGATCTCGGCCATGATCTGCTGATGGATTTTGACGTAGAGGTCGGGGCGCGCCTCGGCGACGATCAGGTCAGGGCACAGTTTGCGCGCCTCGGACACCCGCATCCCGGTGTGAACGCCCCAGGCCTTGCTCTCATAGCTGGCGGCGATGGCGCCGGTGTATTCGCTCTCAGCCGGCCGCACGATGACCGGCTTGCCCCGCCAGTCCGGGTTCATCTGCTGTTCGACGCTGGCGAAGAAGGCGTTCAAATCGACGAACAGCCAACGGAGATTTGCGTCGTCTTCAGCCTGTGCGTTCGCTTGGTCCATAGTCGGAACATAACAGGAACATTGAGCGGCCGGAAGCGATCACCTCTTCCGTTCGTCATTCCGGGCGAAGCGTAGCGCAGACCCGGAACCCAGCGGCGCGCGAGAGCGCGAACCTGTTGCGGACTCCGATGTTTCAAATGGCATGCGGCGGACGCATTTCGCCTTCGGCGCCGCTGGGTTCCGGGTCTTCGGACCAAGCGGCCCTTCGCCCGGAATGACAAAAGGAGAGGGCATCAGGTCGCCGCGTAGGCCTCGACCTCAGCCACGAACGCCGCCTTCTCCGCCTCGCCCAGGAACGACCCTTCGAAGCTGTTCTTGGCCAACTGCGTCACCTGATCGCGCGTCAGGCCGACGGCCTCAGCCAGCCGGCTGTAGTTGTCGTTCACATATCCCCCAAAATAGGACGGGTCGTCCGAGTTCAGGGTGACGTGCAGGCCCCGGCGCAGCATCTCTGGGACGGGATGGGCCTTCAGGTCATCGACCACGCACAGCTTCAGGTTCGACAGGGGGCAGACGGTCAGGGTCATCTGCTCGGCGGCCAGCCGCTGCACCAGCGCCTCGTCCTCCATCGAGCGATTGCCGTGGTCCATCCGGTCGATGTTCAGCAGGTCCAGCGCCTCATGGACATAGGCGGGCGGACCTTCCTCGCCGGCGTGGGCGCACAGTTTCAGTCCCAGGTCGCGGGCGGCGGCGAAAACGCGCTGGAACTTGGACGGTGGGTGGCCGACCTCGGACGAATCCAGCCCCACGCCGATGAAATGATGCAGATAGGGCTTGGCCGCCTCCAGGGTGGCGAAGGCCTCCTCCTCGGTAAGATGGCGCAGGAAGCTGAGGATCAGGCCGCTGTTCACGCCCAACTCCGCCTTGGCCCGGTCCATGCCCGCGATCAGCCCATCGACCACCACGCCGAACGGCACGCCCCGGTCGGTGTGGGTCTGAGGATCGAAGAAGATTTCGGCGTGGCGCACATTGTCCGCCGCCGCGCGCTGGAAATAGGCGAAGGCCAGATCCTCGAAATCCTGCCGCGTCAGCAGGACGGCGGCCCCCGCGTAATAGATGTCCAGAAAGTCCTGCAGGTTCGAAAAGTCATAGGCCGCCCGCACCGCCTCGACGCTGTCGTAGGGAATGGACACGCCGTTGCGCTGCGCCAGTTCGAACATCAGCTCGGGCTCCAGCGAGCCCTCGATATGCAGGTGCAGTTCAGCCTTGGGCAGGCCGGCGATATAGGCGTCGAGATTAGACATGAGGAGCGGCTCCGTAACGGCCGCCAGCCTAAAGGATCAGGTTCGAGGCGTCATCCGAAACGGCGATCCTCCCCCGCATGGTGGGGGAGGGGGACCATGCGCATCATGGTGGAGGGGCGAAAACAGGCTCGGTTCTGACCGGCGGGCGGCGGGGCGTATCCGCCCCCTCCACCGCTTCGCGGTCCCCCTCCCCCGTGAACGGGGGAGGATCGAGACCTGCTTACATCCGCTCAGGCGTGTCGATGCCCAACAAGCTCAACGCGATTTCAAGCTGGCGCAGAGCCGCGGCAGACAGGGCCAGACGCGAGCGTTTGGTCGCTTCGTCCGGCGCGATCAGCACGGGGCAGGCGGCGTAGAACTTCGAGAAGGACTGCGCCACGCGATAGGCGTGTTCGGCGACCAGATGCGGCATCCGCTTGTCGTAGGCGTCCGACACGGCCGTCGAGAAGGCGTCAAGCGTCAGGGCCAGATCGCGCTCCGCCGGTTCGGCGATGACGATGGCGCCGGGCGTCAGTCCCTGTTCGGCGCCCTTGCGCAGCAGGGATTTGATGCGGACCGACTGATACAGAAGATACGGCCCGGTCTTGCCTTCGAAGCTCATGAAGCGGTCGAGATCGAAGACGTAGCTGGTCGTGCGCGCGTTCGACAGGTCGGCGAACTTCAGGGCCGCTATGGCCACCTTGTGCGCGATGGCCTCGAACTCTTCCGGCGAAAGGTCGTCGCCCAGCTTGGCCTCGTGAAGACGCTCGCGCGCCTTTTCGGTCGCCTGATCGATCAGGTCGCGTAGCTTCAACACCCCCCCCGCGCGGGTCTTGAAGGGTTTGCCGTCCTGTCCGTTCATCGTGCCGAAGCCGAGATGCTCCAGAGCGCCCTCTGCGGCGTAACCGGCCAGATAGGCGGCGCGGAAGACCTGTTCGAAATGCTCGGCCTGGCGTTCGTCGACGACATAGAGGGCGAGATCGGGCGACAGGGCCTTCTTGCGGTCCAGGATCGTGGCCAGGTCGGTCGTGCCGTACATGGCCGAGCCTTCCGAGCTGATGACCAGCAGGGGCGGGGGGGACGGGGCCTCGATCACCGAGCCGTCGGCCAGCTTCTTCTTGCGCGTCTCGCCGGGCTTGGCGACGTGGACCACCTGGGCGCCGTCGTCCTCGACCAGCAGGCCGGTCTCTTTCAGATGCGCCAGCATTTCCGGCATCTGCGGATCGGCGTCGCTTTCGCCGTTCCACAGGTCGAAATCGACCGACAGGTCGCCGTATTCGCGCTTCAGCGCCTCGCGGCTGACCGCCACGAAATGCTGCCAGAGCGCGCGGTAGCCGGGACGGCCGTTCTGAAGTTCCGCCGTCGCCTTGCGGGCGCGGTCGCGGAAGGCCGGATCCTCCTTGGCCTTGCCGGCGGCCTGCGGGTACAGGCGGTCCAGGTCAGCCAGGGTGACCGGGCTTTCGGCCGGGAAGGGGCCGTCGCCTTCGGCCATGAAGGCCGCGGCCAGGCCCTCGTCGCCGCAGGCGACGATCAGCAGGCCCATCTGGAAGCCCCAGTCGCCAAAGTGGGCGTCGCCGGTGACGTGGTCGCCGCGGAAGCGGAACAACCGCTTCAGGCTCTCGCCGATGATGGCGCTGCGCAAATGGCCGACGTGCATCGGCTTGGCGACGTTGGGACCGCCGTAGTCGATGACTACCTGGCGCGGTTCGGCCACGGTCGCGGCGCCCGCGTGGGCGGCGTCGTTCGCCACCTCGGTCGCGCGTTCGGCCAGCAGCGCGTCGGAGAGCTTCAGATTGATGAAGCCCGGTCCCGCGACCTCCACCGAGGCGAAGCGGGCATCCGCGCTCAGGCGCTCGGCGATCCTGCCGGCCAGATCGCGTGGATTGGCTTTCAGCGCCTTGGCGGCGGCGAGCGCGCCATTGGACTGGAAATCGGCCAGGTCGGGGCGGTCCGACGGGGTGACGCGGGCCAGGGCCGGCTCCACGCCTTCGGCGGCGAAGGCGGCGGCGACCGCTTCGCTGAGGACGGTCTTCAGATCAGACATTATTGGCTCGGTGCGGAGGCAGGCGAGGGCGCGGCGGGCGTCGTGCCGGCGTTGACGCGGAAGCGGCTGCCCGAGCGGTTGAACTCGGCCATTTCCGGCGTCACGTCGAAACCGACCAGGATTTCGAAGTTGCTGCCGCTAGTGTCGATGCCGGCGCGCGGAATGACGATGGTGCGCTTTTCAGTGACCGAGGCGGTGCGCTGGCCTTCGAAGTTCACCGGCAGGTCGAAATATTCCTTCGACAGGATGGCGTTGTTCCGCTCGGTCACCGCAATCCAGTAGCGGTAGGTGCGCTGCTCGCCCGTCGCCTGCGGGCCCCGGCCCAGGTTGAACAGCACGTCCATGTCGACGCGAATCGGATCGGCTTCACGATATTCGCAATCCGAAGAGATGCCTTCGATCTCGCCGGTGTAGCCGACATTGGCCACGGCGGCACGGCCGCCTTCCAGTTCGACGTAGCGGGCGGCGTCGTAAAGGATCTTCACATAGGGGCACGGGCCGGCGTTGGCGCGGCGACGCAGTGGCGCGATGCGCGGTGCACGCGACGGCGCGGCGTCTTCACCCGAGGCCTGCTGCTGTTGCCCGCTGCGCTCGCGTTGACGTTGGGAGGTCTGGGCCTCGGCGGCGACGGGCAGGACGGAGGCCGCGATGGAGAGGGCGGCCAGGGCGGTGAACACGCGACGCATCAGCTTATTTTTCCGACAGCGAGAGAGGGCGCACGACGATCGGCGGCCGATCATCAACGCTCGCCGCTGATAGCGGCTAAAGCGAGGCGCGGCAAACGCTTGCTGCCCTCGGCGCTCCCCTCAACGCTCCATGACCAGGCATGTCGAGGTTGCAGTCGCATAGAGCTTGCCGTCCAGGCCGCGCAGATCGGCCTCCGAGAAGGCCGCTCGGCGACCAGCCTGAACGATCCGGCCCTCGGCCCGAACGGGCGTGCCGGCCGTCAGCGCTTTGTGAAAGACGGTCTTCAGTTCCAGCGTCGTATAGGTCTGGCCCGGCCGAAGCATGGAATGCACGACGCAGCCGCAGGCCGAGTCGAGCACCGTCGCGATCCAACCGCCATGGACCGTGCCCAGCGGATTGTAGACGGCGGTGGTGGGGATGGCCTCGAAAACGACCCGGCCTTCTTCCACTTCGGTCAGTTCGAAGCCGACGGTGCGGGCGATGGGCGCGATGAAGCCGCCCGTCATGCCCAGACGCAGTTGGTCGATCCCGGACAGGGCGGCGATGTCGACGGTTTCGGTCATGCAAACGACTCCTGATCAGGTCCGTTTACAATAAGGACGGACGCTGCCGTGGCAAGCGCCCGTCGTATCGGTCCTTACAGGCCCGGCAGTTTGAAGCCGCTGCTGCGACGCGGCTGGATCGTGATGGCCTGCTGGCCGCCGGTCAGAGCCTGAAGGCGGGCGGCCTCGGTCGAGGCGTCGATGGTCTTCTGGCCTTCGGCGGTCTGGCGGACTGTCGGGGCCTGGGTCGAGGCGTCGTCCTTGCGCCAGAACATCAGGCGGTTGGCGAAGCTTTCGTCCTTGTGCGCCAGATCGCCGAACTCGTCATCGACAACATAGCGGGCCAGGGGGTCGGCCTGTTCGCCGCCGGCCTGAGCCACCAGGACCTGCTCGCCCGGCGTGCGGGTGACGGCCTGACGCTGACCCAGAAGGATCTGACGCGCGGCGCTTTCGGGGGCCAGTTCCTGCGGGCGCGGCTGGCCCGGCGCGGGCGGACGCAGGCCGTATTCCGGCGGAACGCTGAGTGGGGCGGTCGAGACGGTGACGAACTCGTCCGGCACCACCTTGGTCAGGCCGATGCCCTGTTTGATGCTGCCGCAGGCCGAGACGGCGAGCGCGGAGGAGGCGACGAGGGTCAGGACGGCGACACTGCGGATACGCATGGTTTCAGGCTCTGGTCGGCTGATGCAGGAAGCGCCGCGATGGCGCAGTCGGCATAGTGAAGACGGGGTGATTACGACTTTTCGACGGCCGCGCCAACCTT
>Ga0308158_10000904_pt1 | contig 37124 bp, 29 predicted proteins | sample PhyBR2_FD_201038 | JGI IMG/M metagenome (GOLD analysis project Ga0308158, IMG submission 201038) | Phyllosphere microbial communities from UC Gill Tract Community Farm, Albany, California, United States - DLSLB.R2 | ecosystem: Host-associated > Plants > Phyllosphere > Unclassified | place: USA... | reverse complement strand
GCGATCGTGCAGGATACGGTGTCGCTGGCCGGACTGGAGGTGCGGTTGAAGGCGGCGGGCTATACGCTCGATTCGCCCGAGACTTTGGGTGACGGCGACGACCCGATGCTGTGCGCGGTCATCGACCAGTGGATCGAGGATTCGATCGCCGCGCTGCTCCAACCCATCGTCGCGGTGACGACGCTGTTCGACCCCCATGCCATCCTGATCGGCGGACGCCTGCCCGGCTGGCTGCTCGAGCGGCTGTCGGCGGGGTTGAGCGAGGCACTGGCCGGGGTCGAGCTGCCCGCCCGCCCCGCCATCCGCCCAGCCCGCAGCGCGCAGGACGCCCCCGCGATCGGCGCGGCGATGCTGCCCTTCATGGACCGGCTGTTGCCGTCCGACTCGATCCTGATCCAGGCGGGGCGCGGGTAAACCGCCCCTTAAATCCCACCCTCCGTTCCGCCTGAGCGAAGTCGAAGGCCACGCCGGGACCTCTCCAAACACCCATGGGGCGAACGGATTCCCTTGGCCTTCGACTTCGCTCAGGCTGAACGGAGGTTGGGGCTTGAGGTTGGGCCGCCCGCAAAGAAAAAGGCCCGCCTCCCCATGGGGAAGCGGGCCTGCCAGGCATTCTAGGATCGAGGTGGTCAACCCGCCATGTCTTCCAGCTCGCGGCCACGCGTCTCGTTGACCATCGCGCGGACGAAGAAGAACGATACCGCCGCGAAGAAGGCGTAGCCGAAATAGGTCACGCTCAGGCCCGGCGACACGGCGAGCGCGGGGAAGCTGACCGAGATGGCGGCATTGGCGATCCACTGGGCAAAGCCCGAGACGGCCAGGCCCGACCCGCGAATCTGGTTCGGGAACATCTCGCCCAGCATGACCCACATCACCGGACCCCAGCTGGCGTTGAAGAAGATGACGTAGAGGTTCGCCGCGACCAGCGCGATCACGCCGTTATTGCCGGGCAGCGACACCGCGCCATTGGCCCCCGTGACGGCGGTCGAGAAGGCATAGGCGACGATCGCCAGCGTCACTGCCATGCCCGCCGAGCCGATCAGCAGGAGCGGCTTACGGCCGATCTTGTCGACGGTCGCAATGGTGAACAGGCAGGCCGCGATCGACAGCACGCCCGACAGGATGTTGGTCTGGAGCGCATAATCCTCCGAAAAGCCGACCGCTTCCCACAAGGTCGCGCCATAATAGAAGACGACGTTGATGCCGACCAGCTGCTGGAACACGGCCAGGCCGATGCCCGCCCACAGGATCGGGCGGATCTTGCCGGTCGTCTTGTCGACCAGGTCGGACAGCTTGGGCTTGTGCTGGTCGGCGGCCAGCGAGCCGCGGATCTCGGCCACCTTGCGGGTCGCCTCACCCTCGCCGAACAGCTTGGTCAGGACCGTGTGCGCCTCGGCATCGCGGCCCTTGGCGACCAGGAAGCGCGGGCTTTCCGGGATGATCGACAGCGCGGCGAAATAGACCGCCGCCGGGATCGCCTGAAGCCAGAACATCCAGCGCCAGGCCGGGAAGCCCAGCCAGAATTCGGCGGTCGAGCCACCGGCGTAACGGGCCAGTGCGAAGTTCGCGACGAACGCGCCAGTCAGGCCGGTGATGATCATCACCTGCTGCACGCTCGACAACCGGCCCCGGATCGCGGCCGGAGTGACTTCGGAGATATAGACGGGCGAGATAACGCTGGCCGCGCCGACGCCCAAACCGCCGATGATGCGCGCGAAGATGAAGATCGCCGAGCTGCCGGCGGCCCCCGCCAGCAACGCGCTGACCAGGAAGAGACCGGCGGCGAGCATCATGACGTTGCGGCGACCGATCGCATCGGCCAGCCTCCCTGCGCCGAACGCACCGATCGCCGATCCGACCAGGATCGCGCCGACATTGACGCCGACGCCCAGGCGGCCGAGGTCGAATGCGGCCTCCAGCCCCTTCTGGGTGCCATTGATGACGCCTGAGTCATAGCCGAACATGAAACCGCCGATGGTCGCGACAACGACGATCGCGGCGATGAATCCATGATTGACGCGCGCGGCGTCCAATCCCCTTGTGTCGGTCACTTCCGGCCCTCTCCTGATCCGTGCGTGGCGTCTTGGCCTATCCGCACGACAATGTCCTGTCACCGGCACAATATATGGCCAGCCATGATGGTAACGCTATCTTAAAACATCGCGCCGTCAAGCACCTGTGCGCGTGGTTCGTCCCACTTCGCCGCAGGCGCGATGCCCGGTTCCGGGAGCGAACTCTCTTACCCTCGCCCCTCGTAGAGGGGAGAGGGTTGCGCAGACTTGGTCTTTGCGAAAGCAAAGGCTTAGTCGGAGCTGGGTGAGGGGTGGCGCGCACAGCGCGCGCGAGCCGAAGGCTCGCTCAACCCCTCACCCAAGCTCCGCTAGCCAGCACGCTGGCAAGCTTCGCTAACCCTCTCCCCTGTCCAGGGGAGAGGGAAGAAAGGGGAGCATGAATGTCGATTCGCCCCTATATCCCGCGTGGCCTGCGGCGCGGCGCGGCGTCCGACTGGCGGCGGATCAGGCTGTAATCCAGCATGCGATGCGCGGGTGGTTCGGCGTTTTTCTGGCGGATGACGGTGGCCATCATTTCCACCGCCGCGCGCGCCATGTCGGCGATCGGCTGGTGAATGGTGGTCAGCTCCGGCCAGATCGTCGTCGACAGCGTGGTGTCGTCGAAGCCGCAGACGGTCAGGTCGCTCGGCACGTCGAGGCCGCGGCGATGCGCCACCGCCACGGTCGCCGCGGCCATGTCGTCGTTCGACGCCAAGATCGCGGTCGGCGGCTCGGCCAGGTCGAGCAGCCGCTCGGCCGCGTCCAGCCCCGAGCGATAGGTATAGAGGCCCGGCGCGACCAGATCCTCGTCGAACGGCACGCCCATCGCCTCCAGCGCGGCGCGGAACCCCTCGTAACGGCGCGCGCTGGCGGTCAGATTGGGGTTGCCGCAGATAAAGCCGATCCGGCGATGGCCCAGGGTCATGACATGGCGGGTCATTTCCTCGGCTGCCGCGCGGTCGTCGATCTGCACCGCCATCGCCGATTCGGGCATTTCCTGCGGCGCGACGCCGGTCGCCACGACCACGGCGGGCACCCGCGCCTTGCGCAGCAGGGAGAGCACGGCTTCCGCCTCGCACAGGGGCGGCGGCAGGATCACGCCATCGATCCCGCCCGCGATCAGGTGGCCCGCGACCTCGACCTCATGGTCGCCGATCTCGCATTTCTCCACGACCATCTGCACGTCGAGCCGCGACGCCTGGTCCAGCGTGCCCAGCAGGAATTCGCTCAGGAACCCCTGGCTGGGATTGCTGTAGAGCATGCCGATGCGGATTTGCGCCGCGCCCGCCAGGCTGCGCGCCGCCGGGTTGGGCGCATAGTTCAGCTGCGCGATCGCCGCCTCCACCTTTTCGCGGGTGGCGGGACGGACATTGGCCTCGTTGTTGATGACGCGCGAGACGGTCATCAGCGACACACCGGCGGCGCGCGCGACATCGCTGATCGTGGGAGCGCTGCTACCGCGGCGCGAGGTCCTGATGTTCATAACGTTTACGCTTCCACCTTTCGGGCGCGATACGCAATGGTTTGAGGGTCGAAAGATGGCGGACGCGCGGGCCGGCGCTCTTGCGGACCGGGCCGCCCGCCGCTAAAGCCCGCGCCAGCATCAAGAGTCGGGCCATAGCCCGGCACCAACCTGCCTCCCGGCAAGGTGGTGCCTTTCCGGATGGAGAGGGATGTGGCCGAACCGGCAACAACGGGACGAACCGCCACTTTCCTCATCCGACTCGTCATAGGCACGAAGGATTTGTGATGAGCGCGGTGGTTCCCCAACATTCTGCCCCCCAGCAATTTGCCAGTGACAATTATGCGGGCATCTGTCCCGAAGCCTGGGCCGCGATGGCCGAGGCCAACCAGGGCTATGTCCCCGCCTATGGCGAGGACCCCTATACCGACCGCGCCGCCGATGCGTTCCGCACCCTGTTCCAGACCAAGTGCGAGGTCTTCTTCGCCTTCAACGGCACGGCGGCCAATTCGCTGGCGCTGGCGGCGCTCTGCCAGAGCTATCACAGCGTCATCTGCTCGGCCTCCGCGCATGTCGAGACCGACGAGTGCGGCGCGCCCGAATTCTTCTCCAACGGATCGAAGCTGCTGGTCGCGCAGACCGAGGACGGCAAGCTGACCCCCGACGCGGTGCGCGCGCTCGCCACCGGCCGGTCGGACATCCACTTTCCGAAACCGCGCGCGGTGACGATCACCCAGCCGACCGAGACGGGGCAGGTCTATACGCTGGCCGAAATCCACGCGCTGTCGGCGGTGTGCCGCGAACTGGGGCTGCGGCTGCACATGGACGGGGCGCGCTTCGCCAATGCCTGCGCGGCGCTGGGCTGCTCGCCCGCCGACATGACGTGGCGCGCAGGCGTCGATGTCCTGTGCTTCGGCGGCACCAAGAATGGCATGGCGGTCGGCGAGGCGATCCTGTTCTTCGACCCCGTGCTGGCCGAGGATTTCGACTATCGCTGCAAACAGGCGGGGCAGCTGGCGTCGAAAATGCGCTACCTCGCCGCGCCCTGGATCGGGATGCTCGATACCGGCGCATGGCTGACCAATGCCGCGCATGCCAATGCCTGCGCGCAAAGGCTGGCGGCGCGGGTCGCGGGGCTGCCCGGCATCGCGCCGATGTTCCCGGTCGAGGCGAACGCCGTCTTCCTCAGCGCCCCGCCCGCGGTGCTGGACGCCTTGCGCGCGCGGGGATGGCGTTTCTACACCTTCATCGGCGGCGGCGCGCGGTTCATGTTCGCCTGGGACGCCGATCCCGCGCGGGTCGATCAGCTTGGCGACGACATCGCGGCGGTAGCGGTCGAGGCATTGCAGGCGGCGTAAAGCCTATTCCTCCCCGGTACGGGGAGGTGGCAGGGCGAAGCCCTGACGGAGGGGGGCTTCCACACAGGTCGACCTAGGCCGGATCGACATTCAGTCTCCCCTCAATTCCTCCCCTGCAAGGGGAGGGGGACCATGCGCAGCATGGTGGAGGGGTATCACCGCTTGCGATGTTTAACCGACCTCTCAGACCGGGACACCCCTCCGTCAGCCCTGCGGCCTGCCACCTCCCCTTCCAGGGGAGGAAACAAATGAATGTCGATCCGCCCTAGAGTCGAAAACGATCAACTCTGCTCACCCCTCCCCTTCAGGGGAGGGGCTAAAACCGTGCAATGCTGATCGCTTTCAACTCTAGGTGGCACTTCCCCTCCACCATCCTTCGGATGGTCCCCCTCCGCGTACCGGGGAGGAACGACATTTACCCCTCCGCCGCCAGGCGATCGAGCCACGCCTGGGCCTGTTTGGGCTCCCCCACCGCCTCCGGCCCCACCGGACCGCGCGAGGCCAGAAACGCCGCATGAAGCGCGAAGGGCGGCAGGCCCAGCTGCTCCCGGGCTTTGTCGATCTCCTCGCCCATCTCGGTCAGCTGCGCCACGACCGGGGCCGCCGCCGCGCGCGCCACCCGGTCCTTGCGATGGTCGAACAGCCCCCATTTGCCCGCTGCCGTGGTCCGCAGCGCGGCGACCAGCGCCTCGCGATACTCGCCTTCCCTATCTTCGCGATGCGCGTCGAGTCGCGCCAGTCGATCACCCTTGGCCATGACCCGGCCTTACGATCCGACCGTCGGGTCGGCAATCGTCGGCGCTGCGGCGATCAGCCGCCGCGCTCGAGTTCGATCTCGACCCGGCGGTTGCGCGCGCGGCCCTCGTTGTCGTCGCTGCCATCGGGTTTGGCGTTGGGGGCGACGGGGCGGGTTTCGCCCAGTGCGATCACCCGCATCCGGCTCCGATCCAGGCCCTTGCGCACCAGATAATCGCGCACCGCCTCGGCCCGTTTGCGCGACATGATGCGATTGGCCTCGTCATCGCCCTCGCTGTCCGAATGGCCGCGCAGGGTCAGATTGCCGCTGCGCACCGCCGGATCGGCCGCCAGCCGGTCGAGCGTCGCCTTCGCATCGCTGTCCAGGCCCGCACCCCCCTGCGGAAAGCCGATGGTCGTCACACGGCCACTCTCCGCAACCGCGCCGGGCAGAGTATCGGGCTGGGCCGTCGTCTTTCCGGGCGAGGGCGCAGGGACCGGCATTTCGATAGAGGCGCCGCTGGCCCCGGCCTGGCGCGCGACATCGCCGCCGCCGCTGCACCCGGCCAACGCACAGGCGAGCCCGGCCGTCATGTTCCAGGCCCCCAATCGCAGTCGCATCACGCTACCCCATCATCCGGCCGGTCCCCCCGGCCGGTCCGCCCTTGGCCACGGACCATAGGCAGCGCGGTGGTGCGGCGCAAATCGGCTTTGGGTCGGGGTCGGGCCGATATGGGCCAGCATCCTTACGCGGCTTGGCCCTCGGGCGGGGCGACGCCGCGTTCCTCGCTCAGGATGCGCCAGCCCGCCAGGAAGAGCGCGGCGACCACCGGACCGACGACGATGCCGCTCAGCCCCAGCAGGTCGATGCCGCCCAGCGTCGTCAGCAACACGATCCAGTCGGGCAGCCCCGTGTCGCGCCCGACCAGGATGGGCCGCAGGATATTGTCGGCAAGGCCAATGACCAGCACGCCCGAGGCGACGACCACCGCCCCCTGCCAGATCGCGCCGGTCGCAAGCAGATAGATCGCGACAGGTCCCCAGATGATCGCGGGGCCGATGGCGGGCAGCAGCGCCGCGATCGCCATCAGCACACCCCACAACAGCGCGGCGGGCACCCCGACGATCCAGAAGGTGACCGCCCCCAGCGCGCCCTGCACAAGCCCGACGATGACCGAGCCCTTGATCGTCGCGCGAACCACCGCGACGAAGGTATCGACCAGCCGCTTCGCCACGCCCTGGTCGAGCGGTAGCGCACGGACGAAGCCCGGCCCCAGCCGCTCGCCGTCGCGGATCAGGAAGAAGGCGACATACAGCCCCACGCCAAAGGCCAGCGCGAAGGCAAAGGCGTTGCGTCCGATCGACAGTGCCTGGGACGCGATCTGGCTGACGCTGCTGCTCAGCGTGCGTGAGATACGCTGTTGCAGCCCCTCGACACTGCCGATGCCCCAATTGTCCATCGCCTGCCGCAGACGCAGGGGCAGGGCGTCGCGCACCTGCTGGAAATATTGCGCGAAATCGATCTGGCCGTTGCGCACCTTCAGATACACGCCCGATGCCTGATCGACGACCATGCTGCCGATCAGCAAGGTCGGCACCACCACCGCAAAGGTGATGATGAGCATGGTCAGCCCGGCGGCCAGGTTGCGCCGACCGCCGGTCTTGGTCAGCAGCCACTGGAACAGCGACCGGAACAGGATCGCGGCCAGCGCCGCCCAGAGCAGCGCCGCCAGAAAGCCCGAGATGACCGCGATCAGGCCGATGGTGATCAGCGCGAGGAACAGGATGAATCCCCCGCGTTCGATCTTGTGGCGATCGATGGTCATGCTGCTTTCCCCTTTTTCATCGCGGCGTAACCGTCACGTCGACGCAACGGTTCCGTAATCTGGGTTAACGGGGAGCCGAGGATGTCATGGTTGGGAAGCCCCCGCCCCGTTCAGCCTGAGCGAAGTCGAAGGCCAAGGGGAGCCCTGTCCCGGAATCCTGGGAAAGGTTCGGACGTGGCCTTCGACTCCGCTCAGGCTGAACGGGTGGTGGAAATGGTGTCATTCCTCCCCTGCAAGGGGAGGTGGCAGCCCGAAGGGCTGACGGAGGGGTATCACCGCCCGCGATGACACCCCTCCGCCATCTTACTCCGCCGCCACCGCCTCGACGCTGTCGTCGAGCGGATGCGCCAGACGGGTGAGCATTTCCTTCGGACACACCTGCCAGAAATGCCCGGCCACCCGGTCCCAGTCCTCCAGCAGGCCCTTCGACCATTTGCTGTCGGTGCGCGCCGCATGTTCCTCGACCAGCCCGCGCAGCACGCCTTCCCAATGCGCGGAGGCGAGGCGCTGCCACACGATGTTCTCGGGGTTGGCGCGGCGGGCGAAGCGCTCTTCGGGATCATAGATGAACGCCATGCCGCCGGTCATGCCAGCACCGAAATTCGCGCCGACCTCGCCCAGCACCACCGCGATGCCGCCGGTCATATATTCGCAGCCATTCGCGCCGCAGCCCTCGACCACCACGACCGCGCCCGAGTTGCGGACCGCGAAGCGCTCGCCCGCCTGCCCTGCGGCAAAGAGACGGCCCGAGGTCGCGCCGTAGAGCACGGTGTTGCCAATGATCGTGTTCTTCTGGCTGGCCAGCGGCGAGCTGACCGCCGGGCGAACGATGATCGTGCCGCCCGACAGGCCCTTGCCGACATAGTCGTTGGCGTCGCCGAACACTTCCAGCGTGATGCCCTTGCACAGGAACGCGCCCAGCGACTGGCCCGCGCTCCCTCGCAGACGCACGGTGACATGCCCGTCGGCCAGCTTGCTCATGCCGAACTTGCGGGTGATCTCGCTCGACAAGCGGGTGCCGACCGCGCGGTGGGTGTTGCGCACCGAATAGGTCAGCTGCATCTTCTCGCCGCGCGAGAAGACAGCGGCGGCGTCCTTGATGATCTGCGCATCCAGGCTGTCGGGCACTTCGTTGCGGAAGGTCGACAGGCTGAACCGCCGCTCGGCATCACTCGCATCGACCTTGGCCAGCACCGGGTTGAGATCGAGATCGTCGAGATGCTCGGCCCCGCGGCTGACCTGGCGGAGCAGCTCGGTCCGCCCGATCACCTCGTCCAGCGACCGCACGCCCAGGCGCGCCAGGATGTCGCGGACTTCCTCGGCGATGAATGTCATCAGGTTGATGACCTTTTCCGGTGTGCCGGTGAACTTGGCACGAAGCCGCTCGTCCTGCACGCAGACGCCGACCGGGCAGGTGTTGCTATGGCACTGGCGCACCATGATGCAGCCCATCGCGACCAGCGACAACGTGCCGATGCCGAACTCTTCGGCCCCCAGGATCGCCGCGATCACGATGTCGCGCCCGGTCTTCAGGCCACCATCGGCACGCAGGCGGATACGCCCGCGCAGGCCGTTCAGGGTCAGCGTCTGGTTGACCTCCGACAGGCCCATTTCCCACGGGGTCCCGGCGTACTTGATCGAGGTCTGGGGCGACGCGCCCGTGCCGCCGACATGCCCCGACACCAGGATGACGTCGGCATGCGCCTTGGCCACGCCCGCCGCGACGGTGCCGATGCCAGCGGACGACACCAGCTTCACGCAGACGCGCGCCCGCGGGTTGATCTGCTTGCAGTCATAGATGAGCTGCGCGAGATCCTCGATCGAGTAGATGTCGTGGTGCGGCGGCGGCGAGATCAGCGTCACGCCCGGCGTCGCATGGCGCAGCTTGGCGATGAACTCGGTCACCTTGAAGCCGGGCAGCTGCCCGCCCTCGCCGGGCTTCGCACCCTGCGCGACCTTGATCTCGATCTCGTCGCAGGCGTTCAGATATTCCGCCGTCACGCCGAAGCGGCCGGACGCGATCTGCTTGATCGTCGAGTTGGCGTTGTCGCCATTGTCGTATGGCTGATAGCGCAGCTTGTCCTCGCCGCCCTCGCCCGACACCGCCTTCGCGCCGATCCGGTTCATCGCGATGGCCAGCGTCTCATGTGCCTCTGGCGACAGCGCGCCGAGCGACATGCCCGGCGTCACGAAGCGCTTGCGGATCTCCGTGATCGCCTCGACCTGATCTACGGCCACGCCCTCGTTCGGGAAGTTGAACTGGAGCAGGTCGCGCAAGTAAACCGGCGGCAGGTCGCCGACGCCGCGCGCGAATTGCAGATAGGTCGAATAGCTGTCGGTCGCGACCGCCTTCTGCAACAGGTGCATCAGCTGCGCCGAATAGGCATGGGTCTCGCCGCCGTCGCGCTGGCGATAGAAGCCGCCGATCGGCAGCGTCGCGACATGCTGGTCCCAGGCCGCTTCGTGACGGACCATCGCCGAGTAATGGAGCGAGTTGTAACCCTCGCCCGAGATCTTGGCGGGCATGCCGGGGAACAGGTCGTTGACCAACGCACGCGACAGGCCGACCGCCTCGAAATTATAACCGCCGCGATAGCTGGAGATCACCGCGATCCCCATCTTCGCCATGATCTTGAGCAGGCCATCCTCGATCGCGGTGCGATGGTTGGTCAGGCATTGTTCGATGGTCAGGTCGCCGAACAGGCCACGGCCATGACGGTCGACGATCGCGGCTTCGGCCAGATAGGCGTTCACCGTGGTCGCGCCGACGCCGATCAGCACCGCATAATAATGGGTGTCGAGGCATTCGGCCGAGCGCACGTTGATCGACGCATAGCTGCGCAGGCCCCGGCGGACGAGATGCGTATGCACCGCCGCCGCCGCCAGCACGCCCGCGATCGCGACCCGGCCCTCGGAGACATGCTCGTCGGTCAGGAACAGCTCGGAGCGCCCTTCGCGCACCGCCTGTTCGGCCTGGTTGCGGATACGCTGGATCGCGGCGCGCAGCCGGTCGGGACCGCCGTCTGCCTCGAAGGTGCAGTCGATCTCGGCGGCCGAACGGCCGAAATGCGCCTTCAACCGGTGCCAGTCCGCGCCGGTCAGGACCGGGGACGGCAGGACCAGCACGCGCTCGCGCCGATCCTCAGTGTCGAGGATGTTGGCGAGATTGCCGAACCGCGTCTTGAGCGACATCACATAGCGTTCGCGAAGCGAGTCGATCGGCGGGTTCGTCACCTGCGAGAAATTCTGGCGGAAGAACTGGCTGATCAGGCGCGGCTTGTCGGAGATGACCGCCAGCGGCGTGTCGTCGCCCATCGAGCCGATGGCTTCCTTGCCGCCCTCGGCCATGGGCGACAGGATCAGCTCCATATCCTCCATGGTCTGGCCCGCCGCGACCTGACGGCGCAGCATTTCGCCGCGCGGCATCCGCACCAGCGCCTCTTCCTCCGAAGGCTGAGGCAGCTGGTCCATGGTCAGGAACTCGCCGATCATCGCGGCATAGTCCTGCTCGCCCGAAATCTGGTCCTTGACCGCGCGGTCGTCGTACAGCTTGCCCTCGGCGAGGTCGACGGCGATCATCTGCCCAGGCCCCAACCGGCCCTTGGCGGTCACGGTGGCCTCGGGCACCACGACCATGCCGCTTTCCGACCCGACGATCAGCAGGCCGTCGGCGGTCAGCGTATAGCGAAGCGGGCGCAGCGCATTGCGGTCCATGCCCGCCACCGCCCAGCGGCCGTCGGTCATCGCAAGGGCGGCGGGACCGTCCCACGGCTCCATCACCGAGGCGAGATACTGGTACATGTCGGCATGGGCCTTGGGCGCGTCGAGGTCCTTCTGCCACGCCTCGGGCACCAGCATCAGCTTGGCGGTCGGCGCATCGCGGCCGGAGCGGCAGATCGCCTCGAACACCGCGTCGAGCGCGGCGGTATCGGACGCACCCGCCGGGATCACCGGCTTGATATCCTCCGAATTGTCGCCGAACGCGATCGAGGCCATGCGGATCTCGTGGCTGAGCATCCAGTTCTTGTTGCCGCGGATCGTGTTGATCTCGCCGTTATGTGCGAGGCAGCGGAAGGGCTGCGCCAGCCACCATTGCGGGAAGGTGTTGGTCGAATAACGCTGGTGGAAGATCGCCACGCGGCTCTCGAACCGGTGGTCCTGCAGGTCGGGATAGAAGACCGACAGGCTCTCGGCGAGGAACAGCCCCTTGTAGATGATCGAGCGGCAGGACAGCGAACAGATATAGAAGCCGCTGATCTGCGCCGCGATCACCCGCTTTTCGATGCGGCGGCGGATCAGGTACAGGTTCTTTTCGAACTCGGCAGCATCCACCTCGTCGGGCATCGGCCCGGCGATCATGATCTGCTCGATCTCGGGCCGCGTCGCCTGCGCCTTCAGGCCGATGACCGACACGTCGACCGGCACCTGGCGCCAGCCATAGATGGTGTAGCCCGCCTCGATGATGACGCTCTCGACGATGGTGCGGCAGGTTTCCTGCGCGCCCAGATCGGTGCGCGGCATGAAGATCATGCCGACCGCCAGCCGGTTCGGCAGCACCTTGTGCCCCGACGCCGCGATCGCATCGTCGAAGAAGCGGTGCGGCAGGTCGACGTGAAGCCCCGCGCCGTCGCCGGTCTTGCCATCCGCATCCACCGCGCCGCGGTGCCAGACCGCCTTCAGCGCGTCGATCGCCGACTGGACGACCCGGCGCGAGGGCTGGCCATCGGTGGCCGCGACCATGCCGACGCCGCATGCATCGCCCTCGAACTCGGGGCGGTACATGCCATGCTCTGCGAGATATTGGCGCTGGTCCATCGTCATTCTCCGCTTGCCCCGAACCGGGTCATCACCCCGGCCACGGCCTTTTCCGTTTCGCCCCATTCCCAGGGCTGTTCCTGCATGATCCAGGTCAGGACCGTCTCCTCGGTCCGGGGCCGCAGCGCCCGCACCTTGTCGACCAGCCTGGCCTCGTTCGTCATCGTCGGCGGCACCGTGCCGCTCTGCATCGTCGCGACCAGCGCCTGCCCGGCGGGCGTGGCGTAGAAGCGATTCAGCGTCGCCAATTCGGCATCGGTGAATGCCGCACCGTAAATCGCTGCCTGACGCTGCCAGAGGACCGGCATACGCTCACGCATCGAACGAACACGCAGCGGCTGCACCGCCTCGGCAATGGCGTGGACGATGCCGGGATGTTTGTCCTCGCGGGCCTGCATCGCCGGATCGCTCGCCAGCAGCTGCGCCATGGTGGCGTCGGTGCCCGCCATCCTGACGACCAGCGCCTCCGGATAGAGCAACTGCGCCAGCGTCAGCGCCGCCGGGCGCGGGGCGGCCTGCGCCACCGGCGCGGTCTGCACCGTGCCGCCCAGCATCAAGGCCATCGCCCCGAGGCCGCCCGCCAGCATCACTTCTTGGCCTTGCCCGCGTCCAACGCCTCGACCCGCGCGCGGATCTTGGGGAAGGCGGCCATGCCGGCCTCTCGTCCCATCGCCTTGCCCGCCTCGGCCAGGCGCTGCTGCAACTGCGGTTGCAGGGTCAGCAGGCGCTTGCCGGTGGGCGAATCGTAAAAGGCGATGATCGCCTTCAGCTCATCTTCGGAGAAGTTCCGACGATATTCCTCGGCCGCCGCTTCGGCGATGCCCGGATAGCGCGCGCGGAAGGCCGCCAGCATTTCCTCCGTCGCGATCGCGCCGACCTGCTGCCGTCCCTCCGGCGTGGCCAGCCGGTTCTTGACGGCCTGGGATATATCGGGCGCGGCCTGCATCGCGGTCACGATCTGGGCCGACACCAGCGGCATCAGCCCCGAAAACTGGAAGTCCAGCGTCCGATCAAGGTCGAGCTTGGCGACCAGCGCCCGCGCCGTCTCGATCCGCCCGCCCGCATCGGCGGCGGGCGCGGTCTGCGCCACGGCGGGCGCCGCCAGCAGCAGGGCCAGCGGGGCGAGCATGCGGATCACGCGGCCACCTTCTCACGCGCGCCGGTCTTGGCCCGCGCCTTCAGCCACTGGTGCATCGCCTTGGCCACGTCGCGGCCGTCGCGGATCGCCCAGACCACCAGCGAGGCTCCGCGTACGATGTCCCCGGCCGCGAACACGCCGTCCAGGCTGGTCATCAGCGTTCGGCCATCGACCAGCACCGTGCCCCAGCGGCTGACGCCCAGCTCGGCGGTGCCGAACAGGCTGGGCAGGTCTTCCGCATCGAAGCCCAGCGCCTTGATGACCATGTCCGCCTCCAACAGATGATCGGCACCCGGCTCCGCCTCCGGCGCACGCCGTCCGCTGGCGTCGGGCGCACCCAGCCGCATCTTGGCGGCGCGCACACCGGTCACCGTGTCACCACCCTCGAAGCCCAAAGGCGCGGAGAGCCAGACGAACTCGGCGCCCTCTTCCTCGGCATTGGCGACTTCGCGCTGCGAGCCCGGCATGTTCGCCCGGTCGCGGCGATAAAGGCACTTCACCGACTTGGCGCCCTGGCGGATCGCGGTGCGGACGCAGTCCATCGCAGTGTCGCCGCCACCGATCACGACGACATTCTTGCCCGCCGCGTTCAGCGAGCCATTCTCGAACGCCTCGACCGTGTCGCCAAAGCTCTTGCGGTTGGAGGCGGTCAGATAGTCGAGCGCGGCGATCACGCCGTTCGCGCCCGCGCCGTCCACCTCGACATTGCGCGCCTTGTACACGCCGGTCGCGATCAGCACCGCGTCATGGCGGCGGCGCAGTTCCTCCAGCGTGGCGTCCTCGCCGACCGCAAAGCCCTCATGGAAGACGATACCGCCTGCCTTCAGTCGCTCGACCCGGCGCATGACGACGGGCTTTTCCAGCTTGAAGCCGGGGATGCCATAGGTCAGCAGCCCGCCCGCGCGGTCGTGCCGGTCATAGACATGCACCTCATAGCCCGACACGCGCAGATATTCGGCCGCCGTCAGGCCCGCAGGCCCCGCGCCGATCACCGCGACCGACTGGCCGCGCGCCGGTCCGGGGACCAGCGGCTCGACCCAGCCCTCTTCCCAGGCGGTGTCGGTGATGAACTTTTCGACCGAGCCGATCGTGACCGCACCGTGGCCCGAAAACTCGATGACGCAATTACCCTCGCACAGCCGGTCCTGCGGGCAGATGCGGCCGCAAATCTCGGGCATGGTCGAGGTGGCGTTGGACAGTTCATAGGCTTCGCGCAACCGCCCCTCGGCGGTCAGGCGCAGCCAGTCGGGAATATGATTGTGCAGCGGGCAGTGTACCGAGCAATAGGGCACGCCGCATTGCGAGCAGCGCCCGGCCTGGTCCTCCGCCGCCGGGGGCGCATAACGCTCGGCGATCTCGCGAAAATCCTCCGCGCGGGTCTCTGCGGCCCGCTTGGCCGGATAGGCCTGATCGCGGCCTACAAACTTCAGCATAGAATCGTTCGCCATATGCGCCTCCGAAGATGCGGATATTGCGCGAACGACCCTATGTCACCTCGAAATCGACATATAGGTCAGTATAGCTGTCTAACTAAAATGGGATTTATGGCATCCGACCCGGTTGTTGCGACCGATGCGCAATAAATAAGGTCCGATCCGGCATCAATGCATGGTCAGCAGCGCCAGCGCGATGCTGCCCGCGACGATCCGATACCAGGCAAAGGGACCGAAGCCGTGACGGCCGACAATGCCGACGAACCAGCGCACCACCAGCAGCGCGACGATGAAGGCGACGACGAAGCCGATCGCGATCTCCAGCGGCCCGACGCTGTTCCCGGCGCGCATCGCATCCAGATGCCCCGCCGTCTCGACCACGCTGGCACCCAACATGGTGGGGATGGCGAGGAAGAAGCTGAACTCGGCCGCCGTGCGCCGCTCGACACCCAGGGTCAGCGCGCCCAGGATCGTCGCGCCCGACCGGCTGACGCCGGGGATCATCGCCAGGCACTGGAGGAAGCCGACGCCCAGCGCCGTCTTGGCCGGAACCGCCGCGATGCCGCGCGTCGTGCCGGGCTTCACCACCCGCTCGATCACCAGGATCGCGACGCCGCCGACGATCAGCGCGACCGCGACGACCTTGGGCTGGAGCAGCAGCGCCTCGATATGCTTCTTGGCCAGCACGCCGATGACGGCGGCGGGGATGAAGGCGATCAGCAGGTTGCGCACGAAGCGGATCGAACCCGGATCGCGCTTGGCGAGGCCGACCATGACCGTCCAGAAGGTCCGCCAGTACAGGACGACCACCGCCAGGATCGCCCCCAGCTGGATGACGATGTTGAACATCTGCCAGCGCGCATCGTCATAGCCGAGCAGCGCGCCCGCCAGGATCAGGTGGCCGGTGGAGGATACCGGCAGGAATTCGGTGACACCCTCGACGATCCCGAGGATGATGGCGGCAATCAGATCGTTCACGCGAGTCCCCAAATGCTAGAACAGCCCCGCCGCCATAGGGCGACGAGGCTGTCAGCGAAATGATAAAGACTGTCAGGTTGGGACGGTTCAGGCCGCCAGCGTCTCCGCCCGGCGCCCGAAGCGACCCGCCTTGCGGAAACGGATCAGATATTCGGGTGCGACGGTCGCCAGCGGCGCGGCCTCGACGCCCAGCGCGGCCAGACCCGGCGCACCAGCCGCGACGACATTGTCCTGTTGCAGCATCAGCCACTGGTCCCAGCTGATCGGCGAGCCCGGCAGGCGGGCCAGCAGCGCCCCGGCAAAGTCGGGCAGGTCCACGAAGTTCGGCTTGCGACCCAGCGCCTGCGCGATCCAGCGCAGCAACTCGCCCATCGACAGCACGTCCGGCCCGCCCAGCTCATAGGTCTTGCCCCCATGCGCTTCGGGATCGCGCAGCGCGTTGGCGACCGCCTGGCCGACATCGCCCGCAAAGACTGGCTGGAACTTCACGCCCGCGCGCAGGACCGGGACGATCGGTGAGGCCATCATGCCCGCGAAGCGATTCACGAACTGGTCTTCGCGCCCGAACACGATCGAGGGGCGCAGGATGGTGGCGTTCGGGAAAGCCGCGCGCACCGCCTCTTCGCCCTGCCCCTTGGACCGGGCATAGGCAGCCGCGCCATTGGCGTCCGCGCCGATCGCCGAGACATGGACCAGCGCTTCGGCCCCGGCCTTGCGAGCGGCTTCCGCCACGGCCCGCGCGCCGTCCACATGGATGGCCTGCATATTGCGGCCCATCACGCCGACCAGATTGACGACCGCATCCGCGCCCTCGACCGCACGCGCGACCGTTTCGGGGCGGGCAATGTCGACGGCCACGAACTGTGTCTGACCCAGCCCTCCTTGCGTGCGCAGGAAATAGGCCTGGCGCGGATCGCGCTGCGCCACCCGGACGCGCGTACCGTCCCGCATCAGTTCGCGTGCGACATAGCGGCCCAGAAAGCCCCCGCCGCCGATCAGCGTCACCAGCTTGTTCGTCATGACCGTCCCTATTCGCCAGATTTTTTGTGCATCGCCCCTTTGCCTCGCAAAAAAGCCGTTGACAAGGATTCGAACCCTACCCTAAAGGCGCAGGCCTACCCCGTGCCCAGATGGCGGAATTGGTAGACGCACCAGCTTCAGGTGCTGGCGATCGCAAGGTCGTGGAGGTTCGAGTCCTCTTCTGGGCACCACTTCCGGTCAAAACCGGGCACCATGGATATGGCGGCATCGCCGTCCCACACGACGGCGCTTTCTAGCGCCGCTTTGCTGCATTGGATGCCGATAGCATGGTTATCCACGCGGACGGTGTCGATCACCAACCGGACATAGGCTTTTCGCAGCACCGGGTCTCCGCCCCTTAGCTGTTCGATGATCAGCTTGCCTAACTTGGCGAACGAAAAAGTCGTGAATTGAATAATCATCATGGCGGCGCCGCTGCACCTGGCCGATCCTTATATTTACCCCACGTTATCCCTGAGCACCGTTTCGCCATCGACTAAGGAAGAATTTTATAATTTATTGATAAAATACATTCCCGGACGCATCTATCATTTTTCCTTTTACCCAAGCTGTTACCACGCGTCCCTTACGCGGCTCAGCGACGGTAATTGGCTCTTATAAACCATGATGGTGCAACAGACCGCCTATCTTTATCGATCAAGCATCTTGCAAAACCAGCTAGAACGCACCGAAGTTATATAAGACAATTGATAGCCAAACAGGTGGACAGACCAACAAAGACATTCATCGGCAATCCGATCCTGACAAAATCGGAAAAGCGATAATCGGCTGCCGCATAGACCATCGTATTCGTCTGATACCCGACGGGCGTCGCGAAACTGGCCGACGCCGCAAACATCACGGCGATGATGAGCGCGCGGGGATCTTGCCCGGTCGCCTGCGCCAGCCCGATGGCGACCGGCGTCATGATGACGGCAACCGCGTTGTTCGTGACGGTTTCGGTCAGGGCGGAGGTCAGGAAATACAGGACGAGGATCACCCCGAGTGGCGACAGGGTCGCCAGCCATGGAGAGATGGCACCGACGATCAGATCGACGGTCCCGATCGCCTCCAGCGCGCTGCCGATGCCGAGCATCGCGAAGATGAGGACCAACACGCTGCCGTCGATCGATCGCCATGCCTCTTCGGCATCGACGCACCGGGTCACGAGGACGATACCGACGCCGATCATGCCCAGCAGCGCGGTAGGCAGGATGCCCAGCGCAGCCAGCGCGATCACGCCGACCAACACGCCGATCGCAATGGGTGCGCGCTGCCGACGGAAGCGGCGAATATGGCTGGTATCCTCCGCGATCAGATTGGTGTTGGCGCGCAATTCGGCCATGGCGGTAGTATCGGCCGCGACCAGCAGGCTGTCTGCCGCTCGCAGCCTGACGCTGGCAAGGTCGGGGCCTGGCAGATGCCGCGCCCGACCGATCCCCAGAACGCGTGCCGGCAGGTTCGACAGAAAGGGAATATCGCGCAACTCGCGGCCCAGCGCCGGATGCGTCGGGCCGATCGTCAGGCCGATGAGTTGCACATCCTCGGAACGCGCGCCGTCGGACAGGCGGATGGGACGCCCCACATTCTGAAGACCGACCATAAAGGTTTCGCTTCGCGCCAGATCGTCGAGTTCGTCGGCCGTCGCGCTGACGATCAACCAGTCGCTGGGCAGCAGCACCATGTCGGGGTCCGGGTTGCGATCGACCCGCGATCCGCGCCGGACGGCGATCAGGCGTACCGCGTCACGCCGCAGGAACGACAGGTCGGCCATGCGCAGACTTTGGGATGGTGCGTCCGGCAGCAGCGCGATCTCGGTGAGATAGGGCAGCTGGTGCCGGTCGGCGATGGCATTGTCGGGTCGGGCGGGCAGCAACCGGGGACCGAGGATCAGCATCGTCGCCACACCCGCCGCCATGGTCACCAGTCCAACGGCGGTAATCTCGAAAATGCCGAACCCCGGCTGCCCGTTCGCCTTTGCCACGCCGTCGACCAGCAGGTTGGTCGAGGTACCGACCAGGGTCAGCGTGCCACCCAGGATCGAGAGGTACGAAAGCGGGATCAGCAGCCGGGTCGCCGGAATGCCGACGGTCCGGGCCAGCCGCCGGACCAGCGGGATCAGCACCATGACGACCGGCGTATTGTTGATAAAGGCCGGCGCGATGGCCGCACCGGTCAGCATTTCGGCCACGGTTCGCCGGGGCGCGTGGCCCGCTCGCCGAACGATGACGCTGGCGAGAGCTTCGATCGTGCCGGTCCGCACCAACGCGCCCGACAGGATGAAGAACGCCGCGATGGTGATCGGTGCCGAATTGGCGAACGCGGCGGTGACGAGGGGCGGCGTCAGCCAACCCAGCGCGATCATCAGCGCGGCCCCCGCCACCGCAATCGTGACAGGCGGAAAGCGTTCGAGCGCGAAGGCGACGAACAGGGCGACGACGAATAGCAGCCCCAGCACCGCACGATGCGCGTCGATGGCCGCCATCCAGTCGATCATGCCGGGCCATCCGTGTCCTGCCCGGGTGCGGGCACGACCTCGAGGATCACGTCGCCAGCTTCAAGGCGGTTCGCCCCCGGCTCCCAGAAGCCGATCATGGTGCCGCCGCGATAGATGCGATGGCCAAGCCCTGTCGTGATCGCGCGCAACGGGATGCCGATCTCCTCCGCCGTGACGCACCGCTCACGCAGCGCGACGCGGCCATCGGTCGCCGCCAGATCGGCCATGTAATCCGCCAGGTGAACGCCGTGCGTCGATCCGGCAAGCAGCAGTCCGGCAAAGCTCGCCGGGTTGATGACGGTATCGGCGCCAGCCTGCCGGGCGATGGCTTCGTTGTCGAGCGACCGGATCACCACGCTGATCGGCAATGCCGGTGCGATGCGCCGCGCCGTCAGGACGATCAGGATCGAGGTGTCGTCGCGCCCCGCCGCCACGATCAGCGCGCGCGCCGTACCGACCCGAACCGCCTGTAACGCCGCGTCGCGCGTGGCGTTGCCTTCCATGACGGCGACGTCGAGCGCTTCGGCGTTGCGCAGGGCGGCGGGGCTTTCGTCGATGACGACGATCGTGTCCGGGTGCGCGCCCCGGCGGATCAGTTCGCTGGCCGCTTCCGATCCGCTGTTGCCAAAGCCGGCGATCACGACATGGTCGCGCAACTGGCGCTGGATCACCGACATGCGCCACCGTCCCCACACGCGCTTGAGCAGAAAGTCATAGGCGGTCCCCAGGAAGATGAGCCACACGAACAACCGGATCGGCGTGACGACAAAGGTGTCGAACATCCGCGACTGCTGAGTGACCGGCACGATATCGCCATAGCCGACGGTCGTGACCGTGATCATGGTGAAGTAGAGAATATCGGCAAAGGTGACCGGCTCACCCGACGATTGGCGCAGCCCTTCACGGTCGAACCAGTGGACGGCCAGTGCGACCCCGATCAGCGCCAGTGCCAGCAGCGCGCGCCACGACAGCGCCAACCAGACCGGCGTACGGCTCCGGCGGTACAGATGGTAATCCGGTGTCCGACGGATGATGTCCACGGGGCGAGCGTCAGCTGTTCGCGGTCGATGCGGGGGTTTCCCGCTTGGGCGCCTCGAACGTTGCCCAGTCGCCCTTCCCGCCCGGCCGCGGTGGCGGACCGGCGATACCGACCGGTTCGTTGGCGGCGCCCGTTCGCGCCCGATGCAGATGGACCTTGGCGATCATGTTGGCCGAGATCGGCGCGGTGATGAAGAGGAACAGCGAGATCAGCAATTCATGCGCGGTCCAGATGCCGAGCCGCGTCTGGAAATAGACCACGGAGGCGATCAGCAGCGCGCCGAGCCCCAGCGTGGTCGCCTTGGTCGGGCCGTGCAGCCGCTCCATCGTCGTGGGCAGGCGGACCAGCCCCCAACTGCCGATCAGCGCGAACCCCGCCCCCAGCAGCAGCAGGGCAACAATGACGATATCGGCGATGATGCTCATTCCACGATGTCCCCGCGCAGGATGAACTTGCAATAGGCGATGGTGCTGACGAACCCGACCATGGCCAGCAGCAACGCAGCCTCGAAATAGGTGTCGTTGCCGCCGATCATGCCGATCAGCACGATCAGGGCGATGGCGTTGATGACCATCGTGTCGAGCGCGACGATCCGGTCGCCAAGAGCCGGTCCGCGCAGCAGCCGCCAGAGGTTCAGCAGCAGGGCGAGCGCGATGCAGCCCGCGGCGATGTGGAGCGCAAGGGCGATCATACGAAGATCCGTTGCAGGCGCGCCTGGTAGCGCGTCTTGATCCGGGCCACCTCCGCGGCGTCATCGGCGACATCGAGCGCGTGGACCAGCAGGTAACGGCCATCCGCCGACACGTCGGACGATACGGTGCCCGGCGTCAGGCTGATCGTGCCGGCCAGCATCGTGATCGCCTCCGGCGTGGTCAGCTCGATGGGCACGATCAACCAGCGGGCGCGCAGATCGCGATTGCGCCGGAACAGGATCAGTCGCGCGACCTGGAAATTGGCGGCGACGATGTCGAAGACCACGATCGCCAGATAGGCCATGAAAGCACGACCGAAGCGCATCCGGGGGCGGTCGGGCCAGAATGGCTGGGTGAATTTCGGCAGGACCAGCGCGAAGATACCGCCCAGCACGATGCCGCCCATGGTGATGGTGTTCGCCATCAGCAGCCAGACGATCAGCAGCATCGCCGAGAGCGCGGGATGGGGCAGCAGCCGCTTCATCGTGTCGCCCCCAATATCGCCGTGAGATAGCGTTCGGGCGCCATGATCTGCGCCGCCGTCGCACGCGTCTGCGCCGTCACCCAACCGGCCGTGACGGTCAGCACCGCCAGCAGGGCGAGAAGAACAACCGGGGCCACGAACTCGGCGCGGGACCGGCTTGCGCCTGCAATGGCGGCGGTGGCTGGCGGGGCTTCCTTCCAGAACAGGGTCGAGCCGCCGCGCGAAAAGCCGATGACGCCAACCAGGGTCGTCACGAGGATCGTCGTCCAGACCGCTTGCCAACCCGGCAGGGCAAAGCTGGCATCGAGGATCAGCAGCTTGCCGACGAAACCCGCCAGTGGCGGCAGCCCGACCGCCGCGATCGCGGCGATCAGGTATAGCAGCCCCGCACCATCCTGCCCGACGAAGCGCGGGCTGGGGACGATCGCATCGGCATATTGGCCCCGCCGCCGCATCGTCACATCGGCGACGAGAAACAATGCTGCCCCGGCCAGCGTCGCCTGCACCAGGTAATAGAGCGCGGCGGCCAATGTCGCCTCCTGCCAGAACGATACCGCCATCAACAGCGTGCCGGTCGACGCCAGCACCGCGAACGCCGCCTGTTCGCGCATACCGCGCGCCACCAACACCCCGACAAAGCCAAGGATCGCCCCGAGCATCGCCGCCGGGAGCAGATAGGGCGCGGGCACCCACGCCGCCGCACCAGCCTTGGCCCCGAAGATCAGCGGCACGGTACGGATCATCGCATAGACGCCGACCTTGGTCATGATCGCGAACAGCGCCGCGACCACCGGCATCGTCGCGGCATAGGTGCGTGGCAGCCAGAGATGGATGGGCACCACCGCCGCCTTCAGCGCGAACACCGTCAGCAACAACAGCCCGGCAACGCGCAGCAGCCCCTGATCCCCCGCCCCCAGTGCCGCGACCTTCACTGCCAGGTCCGCCATGTTGAGCGTGCCCGTCAGGCCGTAGAGCAGCCCGAGCGCGATCAGGAACAGCGCCGACCCGACGATATTGACCACGACATAGGCCACGCCCGCCTTCAGCCGCAGCGCGCCCTGCCCGTGCAGCATCAAGCCATAGGACGCGATCAGCAGCACTTCGAAGAAGACGAACAGGTTGAACAGGTCGCCGGTCAGGAACGCGCCGTTCAGTCCCATCAGCTGGAAATGGAACAGCGGATGAAAATGCCAGCCCCGCTGGTCCGCGCCGGTGACGACGGCATGGGCCAGCACGACGATCCCCAGCACGGCGGCCAGCATCAGCATCGTCGCGGCCAGCCGGTCGAGCATCAGGACGATGCCGAACGGCGCAGGCCATGCACCCAGCGCATAGCTGCGGATCGCATCGTCATGCGCCATCATGAACAGCGCGAGGCTCGCGACCAACATCGCGCCCCCCCCGCCCAGCGACACGGCCAGCGCGAGGGGGCGATGACGTCGCATCAGCATCATGGCGACGGGCGCGATCACGGCTGGCAGGACGACGGGGGCAACGAGCAGATGGTTGGCAAGCGTCATGCCCCACCCTCCGTTTCCGGTTCGGCCAACCCGTCGACCTGATCCGATCCGCTTTCCAGGAAGCTGCGCAGCGACAGGATGACCGTCAGCGCGGTCATGCCGAAGGTGATGACGATCGCGGTCAGGACCAGCGCCTGTGGCAGGGGATCGGCATGGTCGGCCACCCCCTTGGCATAGAGCGGCGGGCGATCGACGATCAGCCGCCCGATCGCGAACAGGAACAGGTTGACCGCATAGGACAGCAAGGTCAGCCCCAGCACGACCTGAAACGTCCGCCCGCGTAAGGAAAGGTAGATGCCACCGGCGACCAGTACGCCGATGGCGGACGCGACCAGAAACTCCAGGCTCATGCCGCGTCCTCACCATCATGCTTGGCCGCCCGCTGCGCGACATGGGCGAGCTGTTCCAGCGCCATCATCACCGCGCCCACGACAACGCAGGCGACGCCCAGATCGAACAGCATCGCCGTCGCCAGTTCGAACTCGCCGATCAACGGCAGATGGACATAGCCGAAGCTGCTCGTCAGGAACGGCGCGCCGAACACCAGCGAGCCGAGCCCCGTCGCCACGGCGATCAGCACGCCGAACCCGATCAGCTGATGCTCGCCGATCCGCCGCCGGACATCGGTCCAGTCGAAGCCGGACGCCAGATATTGCAGCAGGATCGCGATGGAGAAGATCAGCGCCGCTATGAAGCCGCCGCCCGGCTGATTATGCCCGCGCAGGAAGATGTAGATGCCGACCAGCAATGCCAGCGGCAGGAGCAGCCGGGTTGCCATGACGAACATCATCGGGTGACGCTCGGGCGAGAAACGATCCCCCGACCGCCATTCGCGCAGTCGTCGACCGGCCACACCGTGCGCCGCGGGTTCGAGCAGGGCGAAGATGGCAAGGCCCGCAATGCCCAGGACCGTGATCTCCCCCAGGGTGTCGAACGCGCGGAAGTCGACCAGCGTGACGTTGACGACATTGGTGCCGCCCCCGCCCGAATAGCTGTTGTCCCAGTGGAAGCGCGAAATCCCCTCACGCACCGGCCGCGTCATGATGGCCCAGGCAAGCCAGCCGGTGCCCAGCCCGCCCGCCGCCGCGATCACGCCGTCGCGCAGCCGTCGGGGTATCTTCGACAGGCGAGGCGGTTTGCCCGGCAACAGGTGCAGCGCCAGCAGCATCAGCAGGATCGTCACCACCTCGACCGAAATCTGGGTGAGCGCGAGATCGGGGGCGGAGAGGTGGATGAACGCCAGCGCCATGACGAGGCCGATGACGCTGATGAAGATCAGCGCCAGATACCGCCGCCGGTCGACCGCCACCACCGCCAGCGTCGCGACGACCAGCGCGGCCCAGGCGACGATGGCCAGCAGCGACGCAGGCGTGGTCGGCCGCTCCCCGGCAGCGATGCCGGACCGGAAGGCGGCGTCGCTGCCAAGCGCCAGCGCGACGACGAACAACACCATCAGATAGCGTTGCAGCGACGCGACATGGATCACGCCGGACACATGGCGCAGCCCCTCGACGATCGCCGTCAGGCTTCGGTCGAACAGATGCTTGGCGTCGGGCGTCGGGATACGGGCGACCATTTTGGCCACTGCCGGATAAGCCCAGAGGATCAGTATCGCGACCGCGACCGCGCCCACGCTCATCAGCAGCGCCGGATTGACGCCATGCCATAATGCGAGATGCAGTTCGGGCGCGGTGCCGCCCGTCACCGCGGCACTGGCGGCGGCCACCAGCGGCCCCGCCAGCGTCATCGGCAACAGTCCGAGCGCCAGCGCGACCGCACCCAGTATCGCGGGTGGCCCCAGCAGCATGGCCCCCGGATCGTGCGGGGCAGCGACATCGCCGGTCCGCCGCGCGCCGAAATGCAGCGCCACCGCATAGCGCAGCGAATAGGCCGCCGACAGCATCGCCGCGATGGTCGCGAGCACCGGCACCAGCAAGGCCTGCCCCGCCCATACGGTGTGTGCGCTCTGCTCCAGCATCATCTCCTTGGAAATGAACCCGCCGAGCGGCGGCAGGCCCGCCATCGCGGCGGCGGCCAGCACGCCGAGCGTCGCGGTCAGCGGCATGATCGCCGCCAGACCGCCCAGCCGCCGCATGTCGCGCGTGCCCGTCTCATGGTCCACGATACCCGCATGCATGAACAGCGTCGCCTTGAAGGCCGCGTGGTTGAGGATGTGAAAGACCGCCGCCGTCACCGCCGCGCCGGTCCCAAAGCCCAGCAACATCACCATCAGCCCCAATTGGCTGATCGTCGAATAGGCGAGGATCGCCTTCAGATCGTGGCGAAACAGCGCAACGCCCGCGCCGAACACCATGGTCACCAAGCCAATCGACGCGACGATGCCGAACCATAGATCGGTTCCCGCCAGCACCGGCCAGAGCCGTGCGAGCAGGAACACACCCGCCTTCACCATCGTCGCGGAATGGAGATAGGCGCTGACCGGGGTCGGCGCGGCCATCGCGTGCGGCAGCCAGAAGTGGAACGGGAACTGCGCCGACTTGGTGAAGGCCCCCGCCAGGATCAGGATCAGGATCGCGGGATAGAGCGGCGAGGCCTGCACCAGATCGGCGCGTGCCAGGATCGTCGCCAGATCATAACTGCCCGCCGCCTTGCCCAGAAGCACCATGCCCGCGATCAAGGCCAGACCGCCCCCGCCGGTGATGGTCAGCGCCATCCGCGCGCCCTGCCGTGCGTCGGCACGGTCGCGCCAGAAACCGATCAGCAGGAAGGACGCCAGGCTGGTCAGCTCCCAGAACACCAACATCAGCAGCACATTGCCGGACAGGGCAATCCCGACCATCGCGCCCTGGAACAGCATCAGGAACGACAGGAACCGCGCCGTCGGCTCGTTCTTCGCCAGATAGCCTTGCGCATACACGATCACGAGCAGTCCGATGCCGAGAATCAACCCCGCAAACAGCAACGCCAGCGGGTCGAGCCATAGGCTGAAATCGAGACCGAGTGTCGGCAGCCATGCCATGCTTATCGTGGGCGTCTGGCCGGACAGCACCGCATTCGCTTGCGACAGCAGAACGGCCAAGCCGCCCGCACTGGCGGTCCCAGCGATCAGCATATGGACCTGCCGCGACGATTGCCGGGTCGCCATCAACAGGATGACCGCGATGAACGGCATGGAAATGAGGGTCAGCAACGCCAAGCGCATGTCCCCCTTATGCGACCCGTGGAATCATATCGTGCGGACGCCGCGCATGGCACCTGTCGATACGTCCCAAGCCGTCCCGGCTTGCAGGAGATGAGCATGGTTCAGGCAGGAAGGTTCGTTCGGACAAGCCGATACTCCGGGCGCGAGGATTCCGCGTTGGCGGCCCGACCAACGTTAGAACCTGCCCGCACCAGCGATCTGCGAACACCCGAAGGCGATATTGCATGACGGGCGAAGGGTTCACAACCCTGCTCGACCATCGGGGACGGTTCCCTTCCGATCGACTTTGGGCTCGGCAAGCCGCCAACGCTCCAGCTGCGTCAGCACGTCATGGGCGATCTGCCCGACGGTGCGGCCGGTCATATCCCGAAAACCCGCTTCACCATTGGTCTGCGCGGCGAGCATCCATGCCAGGCTGCGACGCCCCTCCGATGCGTCCAGCGCGGTATAGGCGGCAAGTGGACGCGATCGTGGAGTCAAACGATAAACGAACGGTCGACCATCCGCTGCGGTGATGGTGAGTTCGACCACGTCCTCGCGATGTTCCAGTTCGCTCGCCTCCCAGCCTTCCTTCTCCATCGCCTCTTGCACCGACCGGAGCGCGGGTTCGCCATTGTCCGCCATCTGTCGCAGGATGTCGGTACGGCGTGCCGGGACCAGCAGCCGCTTGATCCGTTCGCCGACCGATGCCGTATCGCCCGACAGCGTCACCCCTGCCAGATCGGCACTGGTCTGACGGATCAGGCCGACCGCCAGCAGCAGCATGATGAAGCAAAACGGCAAGGCGGCGAGCAGGGTTGCCGATTGCAATGCGCCAAGCCCTCCGGCCACCAGCAGCAGGGTCGCGGTCACCCCCAGCAACACACACCAGTACATGCGCTGCCAGCGGGGCGTTTCCTCCGCACCACCCGACGCCAGCGTATCGATCACCAGCGCACCCGAGTCGGCGGATGTGACGAAGAAGATGGCGACCAGCGCGATGGCCAGGGTCGAGGTGACGCTGGCGGCGGGCAGATATTCCAGGAACTTGAACAGCGCGGTCGACAAATTCGCCTGCACCGCATCGGCGATCCCACCGGCAGCCGGGCCGAGATCGAGGGATATGGCGGTATTGCCGAACACCGTCATCCACAGGAAGGTGAAGGCGGTCGGCACGAACAGCACGCCGATGACGAATTCGCGGATCGTCCGCCCGCGCGAGATGCGGGCGATGAACATGCCGACGAACGGCGACCATGCGATCCACCACGCCCAGTAGAACAGCGTCCAGTCCGCCATCCACGCCCGCGGTTCATACGCATAGAGGGTAAAGGTCCGCATGACGAAATGGTCAAGATACAGGCCGAAATTCTGAACCAGCGCGCGCAGCAGGAACAGGGTCGGGCCGACCGCCATCACGAACAGCATCAGCAGGACCGCGACGGTCAGGTTCAGTTCCGACAACCGGCGGATACCGCGGTCCGCTCCACTCAGCACCGACAGGGTGGCCGCCCCCATGACCACCACGATCACCGCGATCTTCATCGTCGTCGTGTCGGGTATGCCATATTCATAGGCCAGCCCCGCCGTCATCTGCGACACCCCGAAGCCCAGCGACGTCGACACGCCGAACACCGTGCCGCACACGGCGAAGATGTCGATCGCATCGCCCAGCGGGCCGTTGATCCGCTTGCCCAGGATCGGCGACAGGCCGGACCGCAAGGTCAGCGGCATGTCCTTGCGATAGGTGAAATAGGCCAGACTCAGGCCGACCAGCGCATAGATCGCCCAGGCATGGACGCCATAATGATGGAAGGTAATCGCCATCGCCTCGCGCGCGGCCAGGATGGTGCCGCTCGGCGCTTCGGGCGGCGAGATGTAGTGCTGGATCGGCTCGGCGACCGCGAAATACATCAGGCCGATGCCCATGCCCGCCGCGAACAACATGGCCAGCCACGACAGATAGGGAAAGTCCGGCTCGGCATCGTCCGGCCCCAATTTCAGCTTGCCCGCCGGGCCGAAACCCAGTGCCAGCACCACCACCAGAAATACCGCGACCGCCGAGATATAGAACCAGCCGAAGGTGTCGATCGCCCAGGCCTGCGCCGCCTTGAACGCGGCATCGGCCGTCCCCGGCATGGCGAGCGTCGTAACCAGCAGCAGGGCGATGATCCCCGATGCCCCCCAGAAAACCCGGGGATTGATTTCACTCTTGATCATAAAAACGGTCAGCATCGGTTAGGGGGTTGGCGAACAATCGGTCAGGCAAAAATGGGCGATCGGGGCAACTGGCTCCCGTCTCCAAGCTATGACGCCTCCGCGACGCCTTTGCTCCACAAGGTGTGATGCAGCCGCGAAAGGTCGTCTATGTCGCGCTCGCTGGACAGGCCGGTCCGTCCGCGATCGACGGCATCCTGCGCTTCGTTCCGGCAATCGGCCGACGCCCGTTCGTCGACCGCGACCAGGGCGGCCAGCGCTTTCTGAAGCCGCAGCCCGACTTCGATCGTACCCGCCCCATCCCGGGCAATGGGGCGAAACACGTCCTCGATCATATCGGAAAAGGCAAAGGGCGGCACCGTCACGCGCGCGGGCGGCGACTGCTCCTCACCCGGGCGATGGCGCAGGGCCGCTGCCAGGACGCGCGTTCCCGCCTCGATCACCGCAATGGCGGTTCCGGGATCGTTGACGGCGGGCGACAAGGCGCGCGCCGCGATCTCCCCCAGCACGACCAGACCGAAGCGTGGGTCGTGATCGAACGTACGATGATGTTCGATCGTGAACGCATCCCGGATCAGGCAGGCCTGATCGTCGTCGATCGTCGCCCTGACCCAGGCAAGCGGTTTGGCCGGGTCCACCAGATGGCCGGGAATGCTGATGAGGTGAATGTTTGCGCCGATCGCGTCGGCGACCTCACCGATCTGGGCAAGGTCGACATGGGTGATACGGCCGATCCTTTCATGGTGTATGACACTGGCGTCGTTCGGGACCGATACGCTGTCCGTTGCGCCGAAACGGGGTGCCTGCATCATCCGTCGTACGGCATCGGTCGCCGCCCGCTCGACCCGGTCGATCGTGTCCGACACACGGCCGAAGCGGGCGATGTGCTGGATCCAGCGCAGGAACGTCACGACGATGAACAGGATGACCAGAATGGTGCCGGCGTAGAGAATGACGCGCCCGGTATTCCCGTAGATGCCGGTCGACAGCGCGATGATGCCGACGATCGCAAACAGGAAACTGCCGAGGAAGGTCGCCAGCGCGTTCTGCGACGTGCTGTCGTCGATCAACAATTGCACGGCGCGCGGTGTGATGTTGCTGGTTGCTCCAGCATAGGCCTGAACCATCGCGGTCAGTGAGAAGGTGGTGACCGCGAGCATGGAGGATGCCAGCAGGTTGAGAATGCCGTCGACCGACTTCGACCCCACCTTGGCGGCGAAGTCGTACGAAATGGTATGACCAAGGAACGCGCTGGCCAGCGCGAGCAGCACCGCAAAAACGCAGAACAGCCCGGCGCGAAACCACATCTGACGCGTGAGGAGACGAACGGCCCATTGCCATCCCCGCATTACGCCACGGCTCCATCGTCAACGAAGCGAGCCAATGGACAAGTCGAAGTGGCGGCGGAAACAGGAGGAGACATGCCACCGATAACTTATGGCCGGCGCAAATGGCACCGCCGCACCGACAAAATCCTCGCGGCTACCGGCGGCTGCCCTTCTCCTATGTGGTGGCGAGGGTCGGGTCGGCCCAGACGCTGTCACGCGGCCCGGCCACGGCCCGCCGCCGCGCCGCCTTGGCCATCGTGGCGAAACCGGCCGCTCCGAGGATCGCGACCAGATCGACCAGTCGGCTTGCGCCGGGATGGCTCCAGCCATGCGCCAGCGCAGGGGACAGGATCGTGGTGAGCGGAATGGCGGCGGTCGCGCCGCCCGCGGCCCAAAGCAGTTCCGATCCGCTGCGCCCCGCACCGCGCAGCAGTGCCCAGCCAACGGCCGCGACGAACACGAAATAGTAGATGCCGCTATGCCATGCGGCGAGGTCGCCCCGGTCGGCCGGCAGCCACTTCGCGGCGGCGATCGTCAGCGAGATACCGGCGACGCATCCCAGCGGCACCCCCACCGTCAGGCTACCCAGGATATGGGTGGCACGGGTCTGCGTCACCGCGCCCGCCTTTCGCTCCTTGCGACGGCGGCTCTCGATCCAGAGCAGATTGCCCGAGTAGAAGAGGAATGCCCCGGCCAACCCCAGCAGGAAATAGGACCAGCGCACGGGCGCGCCGCCGAAGCTGCCGAAATGCAGCGTGAAGAAGGACGTGACGGCCGCGAACCATGGACCCTGCCGCCCCGGCATATAGGCCGCGTCGGTCATCGCGCCGGTGCGGGTATCGATCTCCGCCCGGCCATAGGTCGGCGCGCGCATCCCATAGCGCGGGTCGACGCCGGTGATGTCGCCATGCGCGCCCTGCTTCGCATCATGGCGGTAGGTGATCGAGCGCAAGGCGAAGCCGGGTGCCTGGGCCGCGATGCGCCGTTGCAACTCGGCAGGCGACAGCGTGTCGCGCACCGCGTCATAGGCGGGCGGGCGTGGCGGACCGGATGGCGGTGAGGGACGCCGCTGGACCGTCGCAGCGCCGACCTGGTTCACCGCGCCTTGAACATCGTAGATCTGGTCATGGAAGGCGAAGATGACGGCGGTGATCGCCATGACGATGTGGAACGGCAGGCTGAACAGCCCCAGCAGATTGTGCAGGTCGAGCCACATCCGCTTCACATTCCTGCCGAAACGCAGCGCGAACAGATCCTTCGTCAGGCTTGGCAGCAGGCAGATGATGCCGGAGATGATGGCGACGGCATAGAGCAGCGAGATCACGCCCATGATCGGCATCGCCATCTTGCGGCTGAACGGCAGACCGACCTGCTGGTGAAGCACGTCGACCAGCTCCGACACCGGCGACGCGTCCTGCCGCACCACCTGCAACACACCGTCAGGCGCCACTGCGGCGAGAAAGGTCGGGCCGGGCGCCCGGCGCGTGCCGGTGGTCCAGCTCAGCCGCGCGGGCCGATCGGGTCCGGTGTCGAAATGCACGGTATACGCGGCGCGCGCATCGGGCCGGGCGCGCAGCACCTTGTCGATCAGTTCGGGTGTGTGATCCAGCGACGGCGGCGCGGCGATACGAGTCGGCGCGGAGGCCCAGCGGTTCAACGGCTCGGCGAACATCGTGATCGCCCCGGCATAGAAGGCGACGAACAGCGCCAGCCCGGCGATGATGCCGACCCAGCTATGCACGTCCTTATAGGTCTTCACGATATCGGTGCGCATCGACGATCACCCGAGAAGAAGACGCGCGGCGACGTAGAACGCCCAGGCGCCCAGATTGGCGAGCGCGAGGCAAGCCCATGCCCGCGCGCCGCTGCGGAACAGGAAGCAGAGGCCGAGGATCGCGCACCAGATCGGCGACGCCAGCCACATGGCGAACTGCCGCTGCGCGCTGAACACGTCCGCGTCGGTCGAGAACAGGGTCGCGAAAGTGCAGGTCAGTGCCAGCGCGAGGGTGAAGCCCAGGACGGCCGCGGCCGACACCTTCCCGAACCAGTCGCGACTGGTGAGAAGCGGGCGGCTCATCGCGACGCTCCCTGCCGGAACCGCCACCAGCCGATCGCGACCGGCACGATGCTCCACACCAGCATCGCGGCCGTGGCCCAGGTGAAGACGGCCGTCGCCGGTCCCTGCACCGTCACCAGCAACGCCAGCGCGATCAGCAGGAGCAGCGTCCCGACGATCCGGCAGGGACGCGCCGCCACGCCCGGACGGATCAGCGCCTGATGCCGCGTACCGGCATACAGGCCCATCGCCCCGCCGATGATGGCCGCCGCCGCACACCACGCCGCGATCATCGGCCTGGTGCCGCAAAGGCGAAGCGGATCGCCGGCGCCATCGCCGCCAGCATCGTCGTTCCGTGCGACTGCCCCGGCAGCGGCAGGAAGCGCGCCCGGCCAGGCTTCGCACCGCGATCGAGCGAACCGACCAGTGCGGCCGGTGCAGCCGCCGCGCCATCCCCTTCGGCGATCAGGATGGGAGGCGCGTCCTTCGCAGCGGCGGCCTCGCGCGTGACCAGGCCGTCGCCGAACCACAGCGACGGACTGACCGCGACGACGCCGTCGAACATCGCCGGACGGGTCAGCGCGGCATGGAGCGCGAGCAGACCGCCGAAACTATGGCCGAGCAACGTCTCCCGCGACCGATCGACCCGCCAGTGCTGGCGGACAAGCGGCTGCACCTGCCGCTCGACAAGGTCGAGAAACGCCTCGGCCCCGCCGGTCTTCGATCCGCTGGCAGGCATGGTCGCGGGGATCGTCCAGCCGGGCGTGGCGGGCGTATAGTCGCGGACACGCCGTTCCAGCGGCCCGGCCGCGATCCCGACCACGATGCCGTCCGCGACCCCGCTTCGTGCCCCCGCCCGCGCCAATCGACGCGCGGTGAGCGCCGCGATCGCGAAATTGTCCTCGCCGTCCAGCACATAGAGCACCGGATAACCGGCGGGCGGCGGCGGCGCGTCCGGCCAGGCGATCATGATGCGATATGCCTCCCCGCCATCGGCGTGGACGACCTGCTCGACGCTGTGCGGCAGGGTATAGGGCGTCTCCGCAGCCACGGACGTGCCGGGTATCGCCAGCGCGAGCATGAAGGCCACGACCATGCTCACCACCGATATTGCAGCCGCAGGTTCAGCGTACGGCCCGATCCGTAGAAGCAGGACGAGGCCGACGAGCACAACGCGACATAGCGTCGGTTGGTCAGGTTGCGCGCATTGACCGACAGGATGATGCCGCTGGCGAAGGCCTTTCGCAGGAACAGGTCGTACAGCGTGTAGCCCGACACGCGATAGGCATTGGCGGTGTCGCCATAGGACACGCCGACATAGCGCGCGCCGCCACCCAGCCCGACGCCGCCCAGCGGCCCGCCCTCGGCAAAGCGATAGTCGGCAAACAGCGACCCCATCCACTCGGGCACCTGCGCCAGCCGTTTGCCCTGCTGCTTCGGCTCGCCACGGGTGATCTCGCTGTCCATATAGGTGCCGGTCGCGATCAGGCTCAGCCCGCCGACCAATGTCGCCTTGCCTTCCAGTTCGACGCCGCGGATCCGCCCCTGCCCGGTCTGGACCTGGCAGGTCGTGCCGCCGCAGAGATGGCTTTCGTCCGGGTCGGGGCTGGCGAGATTGTTCTGGGTCAACTGGTATACCGCCGCGGTGAGCAGCGCGTTGCTGCCGCGGGGCTGATATTTCACGCCCGCTTCATATTGCTCGCCGGTCGTCGGCTTGAAGGGCGTGCCGTCGAAATACTGGCCGGTCGTCGGCTGGAACGAGGTGGAGTAGCTGGCATAGGGTGCCACGCCGCTCGGCGAAACCCAGGTCGCGCCCGCTCGCCACGTCGCCTTGTCCGCCTTGGTCAACGTCACCGGATTGGTCGCGCCGGTCGCCAGTTCGTTCACCTGGTGGTTCTTCGCCCAGTCATAGCGCGCGCCCATGGTGACATGAAGCTGTCCGACCGTGACCTGATCCTGGCCATAGACGCCGACCTGCTCCAGCCGCGCGTTCAGATGGACTTGCGGGCTCAGCGTCTGGAGCACCCGGCCGATACCCTGCGACACGGGATGGAAGATGTCGGGCATCGGCGGCACGTTCGTCGACAGGTCGCGCAGGTGACGCCATTCGGTGTCGAGCATGTCGACGCCGATCAGGACACGGTGCTCCAGCGGACCGCTATCGATGCGCCCTTCGACCTTGGTATCGAGGCCATAGCCGTCCGAATGGCCGACGCCCTGCACCGCGCGACGATTGATCGTCTGTCCGTTGGCCAGCGTGCCGCCACGCAGCACGGTCCCCTGGAACAGCGTCTCGACGCGGGTATAGCGGCCATTCTGCCGAAGCTCGAACCGATCGGACAAGGCGTGGCGCAGTTCGTAGCCGAGAAGATACTGGTTGCGGTCATAGGTGTTGAACTGCGGCTCACCCAGAAAGGCGTCGAGGCGGATGTGTCGACCACCGGCTCCCGGTTGCTGTGATCCGACATAGGGGAGGAACTGGAAGGTCGATCCTCCCTCGTCCCGCTGATACTGCGCCATCAATGTAATGCTGGTCGCCGCGTCGGGCGCCCAGGTCAGGCTGGGCGCGATATAATAGCGGCCCGTCTTGATCGCATCGATCTGCGCATCGCCATAGCGCGCCAGCCCGACAAGCCGTGCGCGAACCGTGCCGTCGGCGGCAAGCGGCCCGGACACGTCCGCAGCGCCCTGATACTGCCATTTGCCGAGGTCGGTGAACCCGGCCCCCTGCAACATGATCTCGCCCCGCGGGTGCGCGGTCGGGCGCTTCGTCACCAGATTGACGATCCCGCCCGGTGCCACTTGCCCGAACAGCACCGCGGAAGGCCCCTTCAGCACCTCGATCTGCTGAAGCGCGAAGGGATCGAAGGCGGTGCGTGTCCATTGCCCGCCGGCGGGCAGGCGGATGCCGTCGAGGAACAGGTTGTCGCTGAAGCTGCCCGCCGAAAAGCCCCGCACCGAAAAGCTGTCGGCACGGCTGTCGATCCCGTCCTGTTCGGCCTGGACCCCGGCGGTATAGGCGAGCGCCTCGGTCACGCTGTGTACGGCGCGGACGTCGAGTTCCTCGCGCGTGATGACGGAAATGGATTGGGGTACTTCGATCAGGCGGGTCGCGGTCTTCGTACCCGACGTCGCTTGTGTCTGTCCCGTCGCCGTCACGACGATCTCGGTATCACGCAGTGCGTCGCCGTTAGTCTCCTGCGCCGCCACCGGCCACGCCGCCGACGACAGCAGCAAGCCCATACCCCAACAAATCTTCATAGGTCTCCCGCCCCTTGGTCGCCGCCCCCCGGCGGCGCTTCCTCGAAAGGTTCGGGCGGCCTCTAGTCCCTTTGGATAATGCGAGTCAATCTCATCTCCTGCCCTTTTGCTATTTTGTAACCGTCGCTGCCCCCTCCCTTCTCGAAAGCGTAGGTTTCGGCCTGACGGCCGGAGCGGTGCCTCATGACCCCTTCCACGTCCCAGCAACCCGGCACCGCGGTTGCGGAGCATCGAATCCCAGCCGCGGTCGACGTCCCGGTTCGACCGGCCGTCATCGTTGACCGGCTGGCCCCGGCCTTTGCAGGCCTCGGAGGAGAGCAGTTGCCAGTCGCCGACCTCCCAGCGCGGACGGCTGGGTCGAGGGGCTGGCGATCATGCCGGTCGGGAAGCCGCTTTGCGCGCCAGATCCGGACGGTCGAGCGTCTGAACGAGGATGAAGCGCAGCGCCGACACGGCCAGATTGCAAACACCTCGGTATATTCGTACGCTATCGTTCTATTATATCGGGATGAGGTGTTGTGATGGCGTCTGATGGCAAGATCGTCTTTCTGACGGGGGCGACCGGCAATATGGGGCGGGAAGCGATCAAGCGACTCCATGCCCGGGGTGACGTAAAGGTTCGTGCGCTGGTCCGACCCGAGGAGAAGGATCATCCGGTCGTTCGGAAAATCATCGCGCAAGACCTGGCGACGATCGTCTGGGGGGACCTGACCCATTACGCGTCGATCGAAGAGGGCGTGCGCGGCGCCGACGTCGTCCTCCATGTCGGTGGACTCGTGTCCCCCCTTGCCGACAATCTGCCCCGCGATGTGGTGACGAGGGTCAATGTCGGCGGGGCGCGCAACATCGTCGACGCGATCATCGCCACCGGCGGGGCTGAACGGGTGCGCCTGGTATATATCGGCACCGTCGCCCAGACCGGCAGCCGCAACGCCCCGATCCATTGGGGTCGCACCGGCGATCCGATCAAGATCAGCACCTATGATCATTATGCCGTCACCAAGACCCAGGCCGAGGCGATCGTCGCGCAAAGCGGCATCCGCCACTGGGTCTCGCTGCGCCAGAGCGGAATGGCGCATTACGACATCTGGCGGATGTTCGATCCGATCATGTTCCACAATCCGATCAACGGCGTGTTCGAATGGTCGACCGCGAACGACAGCGGCCGGTTGATGGCGGCGGTGTGCGACGATGCGGTGCCCGACCGTTTCTGGCGCGGTTTCTACAATATCGGCGGCGGCGCCGCTTCGCGGGTCGTGAACCATGAGTTCATGGCGGTAAGCATGCCGCAATATCGTCGGGTGCTGCGCCCGCACTGGTTCGCGACGCGCAATTTCCACGGGCAATGGTATGCCGATTCCGACCGGCTGGAGGCACTGGTGCCGTTCCGCGAGCAGTCGCTCGCCGCGTTCCAGGTCGAATCCCGCCGTCATATGCCCGCGCTGGTCCGGCTGGTCCCACGCCTCGCTCCGTCGCTGGTGCGGCGGCGGATCGAGGGGCTGGCCAAGGGCAGCGGCGGGTCGCTGCGCTGGATCGCCGACAACGACACAGCGAAGATCAATGCCTATTTCGGATCGCGTGCCGCCTGGGAAGCGCTGCCGCGCGACTGGGACGCGATGCCCTTGGCCCAACCCTCGCGCGAGCCGGTCCTGCTCGACCATGGTTATGACGAGGGCAAATCCGCCGACCAGTGGCGCGCCGACGACCTGCGCCAGGCCGCGGAGTTTCGCGGCGGCCATTGTCATGCGGCGGGCGAGATCGAGCCGGACCACGCGGTCGAATGGGACTGCGCGGCCGGGCATCGCTTCACGATGACCCCGAACCTGTATCTGCGCGGCGGCCATTGGTGCCCGACCTGCATGATCGACCAGGGCAACTATGCCGCAGAGGCCGATCGCAATCCCTTCTTCGCGCAGGTCTGGACCGAGGAGCGCACCTGGCGCGGGATGACATGAGATACTCCCCTCCCCTTCAGGGGAGGGGCCGGGGGGTGGGGCGGGGCCGCACGTGTGACGTTCGTGGCGAGGGGCCCCCCCCCACCCACCCCCCCAACGGGGGGGGGCGCAAAACAA
>Ga0308158_10000903_pt1 | contig 37131 bp, 26 predicted proteins | sample PhyBR2_FD_201038 | JGI IMG/M metagenome (GOLD analysis project Ga0308158, IMG submission 201038) | Phyllosphere microbial communities from UC Gill Tract Community Farm, Albany, California, United States - DLSLB.R2 | ecosystem: Host-associated > Plants > Phyllosphere > Unclassified | place: USA... | reverse complement strand
TGGTGAAATCCCGGTCTATGAATTCCACCTCGTCCAATCCGGCTGCCGACCCTGCCGCCAGCGGCTCGCCGTCCTTCCGGCCGCTGTACCAGCAGATCAAGGCCCTGATCACCAAAAGCCTGCAGGCTGGCGAGTGGAAACCGGGCGAGATGATGCCGAGCGAAGTCGAGCTGGCCGGGCGTTTCAAGGTCAGCCAGGGCACCGTGCGCAAGGCGATTGATGAACTGGCGGCCGAGAACCTGGTCGTGCGCCGGCAGGGCAAGGGCACGTTTGTCGCCAGCCACGCCGAAGAGCGCGCGCATTTTCGCTTCCTGCGCCTGCGGCCCGACGAAGGCTTGCCGCACCATCCCGAAAACCGCTTCCTCGAAGTCAAGCGCATCCGGGCCCCGGCCGAGGTGGCGCGCCTGCTCGACCTGAAAGCGGGCGACGCCGTCGTCTACATCAAGCGCGTGCAGTCGTTCGAGGGCAAGCCCACCATCCTGGAAGAGCTGTGGCTGCCGGGCCAGTTGTTCAAGGGCTTGAGCGCCGAGCGCCTGGTGGAATACAAGGGCCCGATGTACGGCCTGTTCGAAACGGAATTTGGCACCCGCATGATCCGCGCGACGGAAAAGATCCGCGCGGTGACGGCCGATGCCGCCACAGCTGAGTATTTGAAAGTGCCCGAGGGCACGCCGCTGCTGTGCGGCGAGCGCGTTTCGTTCACGTATGGCGACAAGGCAGTCGAGCTGCGCCGCGGGATGTACTTGACGGAACAACATCACTATCAGAACGAGCTGTCCTGACAACTAACTCAGCAGTATAGAAATACTTTGCGGCGGTAAATTTTGGCTGCAGCGAAAGTCGGCAAGAGCGACTAAAATAGTTTGGTTTTGGGTGTGCGGCGGACATGACCCGGTCCTACGCCCGCTGTCCCGCCCACCTGGCGTCGCGTGAACGGACCAGGACAGGGAAATCAGCGAAAATCCAAAGGGTTCACATAAAAATTGTTGTCATAAGGGAGGTGTACCATCATGTCCGAAGCCGTGAGAGAAGCAAAGCAGAAGGGGCGGCCGGAGTTCCGCAATATCGGCATCACCGATATCACTGGCAAATATCGCATGCCGCCATCGGCCATTGTGTCGATTTTGCATCGTATCAGCGGCGCCGGCATGTTCCTGGCACTGCCGTTCCTGTTGTACCTGTTCCAGCAAAGTCTGCTGTCGGAATCGTCGTTCGGCTACTTTGCCGGCATCGTTTCCCACCCGCTGTCCAAGCTGATCCTGCTGGGCCTGTCGTGGGCTTACCTGCACCACTTTACCGCCGGCATCCGTCACCTGTTCATGGACAATCACCTGGCCCTGGACAAGGATGCAGCCCAGTCGACCGCCCGCTGGGTCCTGGTCATCAGCCTGGCGCTGACCGCGTTGGTCGGCCTGAAACTGTTCGGAGTGTTCTAAATCATGGCAACCAAGAATAATATTGGCCCGCGCCGCCTCGTCGTTGGCGCACACTACGGCGTCAAGGACTGGCTGGCGCAGCGCGTCACCGCCATCGTCATGGCGGTCTACACGGTCATCCTGCTGGTCGCGTTCCTGACTGGGCAGAATTTCACGTACGAAGGCTGGGCAGGCTTGTTCTCCCGCCAATGGTTCAAGCTGTTCTCGCTGGTGACCTTCCTCGCGTTGTACTACCACGCCTGGGTCGGCATCCGTGATATCTGGATGGACTATGTTAAATCGGCAGGCCTGCGTCTGTTCCTGATGCTGGCAACGATCTTCTGGCTGCTCGCTTGCGCCGCCTGGACCGTGCAAATTCTCTGGAGTGTGTAATCGTGGCAGCTATCAAAACTGCAATTCCTACCCGTCGTTTTGACGCGGTCATCGTGGGCGCCGGCGGTTCCGGCATGCGCGCATCCCTGCAACTGGCCGAAGCCGGCCTGAACGTTGCTGTTCTGTCGAAAGTCTTCCCGACCCGCTCGCACACCGTGGCGGCGCAGGGCGGCATCGGCGCTTCGCTCGGCAATATGAGCGAGGATGACTGGTACTGGCACATGTTCGACACCGTCAAGGGTGGCGACTACCTGGGTGACCAGGATGCGATCGAATTCATGTGCCGCGAAGCACCGAAGGTCGTCTACGAGCTGGAACACTTCGGCATGCCGTTCGACCGTAACCCGGACGGCACGATTTATCAGCGCCCGTTCGGCGGCCACACGGCCAACTTCGGCGAAAAGCCGGTCCAGCGCGCCTGCGCAGCGGCCGACCGTACCGGTCACGCGCTGCTGCACACGCTGTATCAGCGTAACGTGCGTGCCCGCACCCACTTCTTCGTCGAATGGATGGCGCTGGACGTGATCCGCGACGCCGAAGGCGACGTGGTCGGCGTGATGGCCCTGGAAATGGAAACCGGCGACGTGATGATCCTGGAAGCGAAGACCACCATCTTCGCTACCGGCGGCGCAGGCCGCATCTTCGCTGCATCGACCAATGCCTTCATCAACACCGGTGACGGCATGGGCATGGCGGCGCGTGCCGGCCTGCCGCTGCAGGACATGGAGTTCTGGCAGTTCCACCCGACCGGTGTCGCGGGCGCTGGCGTCCTGATCACCGAAGGCGTGCGCGGCGAGGGCGGTATCCTGATCAACAGCAACGGCGAACGCTTCATGGAGCGCTACGCGCCGACGCTGAAGGATCTGGCGCCACGCGACTTCGTGTCGCGCTCGATGGACCAGGAGATCAAGGAAGGTCGCGGCTGCGGTCCGAACAAGGACCACGTGCTGCTGGACCTGCGCCACATTGGTGCCGACACCATCAAGAAGCGTCTGCCTTCGATCCTCGAAATTGGCCACAAGTTCGCCAACGTCGATGCGACCAAGGAACCGATTCCAGTCGTGCCGACGATTCACTACCAGATGGGCGGCATCCCGACCAATATCCATGGTCAGGTCGTGGCACCGGATGGTACGGGTGGCCAGAAGATCGTCAATGGTCTGTACGCGATCGGCGAGTGCGCCTGCGTCTCGGTCCACGGCGCGAACCGCCTGGGCACGAACTCGCTGCTCGACCTGATCGTGTTTGGCCGCGCGGCCGGCAATCACGTTGTCGCGTCCGACCTGAAGAAGAAAGTCGCCAAGCCGATGCCGGCTGATGCTGCCGACTTCGCGCTGGATCGCCTGAATCGCCTGGAAACGTCGACCGGCACCGAAAAAGTGCAGCACGTCGCCAACGATATCCGCGCCACGATGCAGAAGTACTGCGGCGTGTTCCGCACCGACCAGCTGCTCACGCAGGGCGTCAAAGAGATCATGGTGCTCGACGAGCGTCGCAAGAACGTGTCGTTCAAGGACAAGTCGAAGGTGTTCAACACGGCCCGCGTCGAAGCGCTCGAGCTGGACAACCTGATCGAGACCGCGAAAGCGACCATCGTGTCGGCCCAGGCCCGCAAGGAATCGCGCGGCGCCCACGCCCACAGCGATTACGAAACACGTGACGACGCGAACTGGATGAAGCACACGCTGTTCTTCTCCGAAGGCAACCGCCTCGAGTACAAGGGCGTTGTGCAAAAGCCGCTGACGGTCGAGACCTTCAAGCCGAAAGCACGCACTTTCTAAACATTTTGTGGCTGCCGGGCGATTGTCGCCCGGCGGCCGTGATGAGATAGGTAAAAACATGGCACGCACTGTCCAACTGAAGATTTACCGCTACGATCCGGACAAGGATTCGAAGCCTTACATGCAAGACGTTTCGGTCGAGCTGCAAGACACCGACAAGATGCTGCTGGACGTCCTGCAGCGCATCAAGGCGGATGTCGATGACTCGCTGGCGCTGCGCCGCTCGTGCCGTGAAGGCGTGTGCGGTTCGGACGCAATGAACATCAACGGCAAGAACGGCCTGGCCTGCACGACCAACCTGAACGAGCTGACCCAGCCGATCGTGCTGCGTCCTCTGCCAGGCCTGCCGGTGGTGCGCGACCTGATCGTCGACATGACCAACTTCTTCAAGCAGTATCACTCGGTCAAGCCGTACCTGATCAACGAGTCGATCCGCCCTGAAAAAGAGCGTCTGCAGTCGCCTGAAGAGCGCGAAGAGCTCGACGGTCTGTACGAGTGCATCCTGTGCGCCTGCTGCTCGACCTCGTGCCCGTCGTTCTGGTGGAACCCGGACAAGTTCGTCGGCCCTGCCGGCCTGCTGCAAGCGTACCGCTTCATCGCCGACTCGCGCGACGAAGCGACCAACGATCGCCTGGACAACCTGGAAGATCCGTACCGCCTGTTCCGCTGCCACTCGATCATGAACTGTACGGACGTGTGCCCGAAGGGCCTCAATCCGAACAAGGCGATTGGCAAGATCAAGGAACTGCTGGTGCGTCGCGCGATTTAAGCGATGCAATGCGTGCGGCGCCGCAAAAGGCGTCGCATGCGTTCCGGTGTCCAGACGTGCGTCGAGCGTTGCGCTCGACGAATGTGTGCATTACCGTAAAAGTACCGTACTGCCGAATCATGGCAGCCGGAGTATGATGTCGAACCAACAACGGATTTTAATGTGATTACACATCAAGCCGATCCTGCCAACCGTTCCCGCCTGCGCTGGCGTGCACGTCGTGGCCTGCTCGAGAACGATCTGATCCTGACGCGCTTTCTCGATGCGCACGAACAGGACCTGACCGACGACGAGGTCGATGCGCTGACGCGCCTGCTTGATCTGGCTGACAACCCGTTGCTGGACCTGCTGCTGGGGCGCAAAGAGCCCTCCGGCGAGCTCGACCTGCCGCACGTGCACGCCTTGCTGGCGAAACTGCGGCTAGCGTAAGCGAACTATGGGCATCCGATTCGCCAACGCGGCACGTTGCGGCGCCCCCCGGTTTCGTTTTATTTTGTAGACCCACTCCCACAAGAAGGAAGTGCCATGAACATCTCTGATACCAAAGCCACCCTGTCGTTCTCGGACGGCAGCCCGTCGATCGACATGCCGATCTACAAAGGCACCATCGGCCCGGACGTCGTCGACATCCGCAAGCTGTACGGCGCGACCGGCAAGTTCACGTACGATCCTGGCTTCATGTCGACCGCCGCCTGTAACTCGAGCATCACCTACATCGACGGTGACAAGGGCGAGCTGCTGTACCGCGGTTACCCGATCGAGCAACTGGCCGTCAACTGCGACTTCCTGGAAACCTGCTACCTGCTGCTGAACGGCGAACTGCCGAACGCAGAGCAGAAAGAACTGTTCACCGACACCGTGACCAAGCACACGATGATCCATGAGCAGATGAACTTCTTCTTCCGTGGCTTCCGCCGTGACGCGCACCCGATGTCGGTGCTGGTCGGTACGGTCGGCGCGCTGGCGTCGTTCTACCATGACTCGCTGGACATCAACGATGCCAAGCAGCGCGAAATCTCGGCAATCCGCCTGATCGCCAAGCTGCCGACCCTGGTCGCAATGGCCTACAAGTACAACGTCGGCCAGCCGTTCGTGTACCCACGCAACGACCTGTCGTACAGCGCCAACTTCATGTACATGATGTTCGCCAACCCGTGCGAAGAGTACAAGGTCAACGACGTGCTGGTGCGCGCCCTGGACCGCATCCTGATCCTGCACGCAGACCACGAGCAGAACGCATCGACCTCGACCGTCCGTCTGGCCGGTTCGTCGGGCGCCAACCCGTTCGCCTGTATCGCAGCCGGCATCGCCTGCCTGTGGGGCCCTGCCCACGGCGGCGCGAACGAAGCAGCGCTGAACATGCTGAAAGAAATCGGCAGCGTCGAGAACATCCCGGCCTTCATCGAGAAGGTCAAGGACAAGAACTCCGGCGTCAAGCTGATGGGCTTCGGTCACCGCGTGTACAAGAACTTCGACCCGCGTGCCAAGCTGATGCGCGAAACCTGCCACGAAGTGCTGGAAGAGCTGGGCCTGCAGGACGACCCGCTGTTCAAGCTGGCAATGGAACTGGAACGCATCGCCCTCGAAGACGAATACTTCGTGTCGCGTAAACTCTACCCGAACGTCGACTTCTACTCGGGTATCGTGCAATCGGCGCTGGGCATCCCGGTCACCATGTTCACCGGCATCTTCGCGATGGCCCGTACCATCGGCTGGATCGCGCAGTGGAACGAAATGATCGCTGACCCAGAGCAGAAGATTGGCCGTCCACGTCAGCTGTTCGTCGGCTCGCCGGCGCGTGACGTGCCGGAAATCGACAAGCGTTAATCTGCTGGTTTGATCAATAAAAAAGCGGGCTGCGGCCCGCTTTTTTCATGGGCGTATGCAGCAAAAGTATTTCGTTTGCCGACCCCTGGCGTTGTGGAGAAAGCGGTCTATACTGAGCTCATCAGTATCAATTGCCAATATGAAATATTCCATGTATTCACGTTCAGGCGAACTTTTTGGTGCATGCACGCGGGCGCGGCTGGGATTACTCCGCGCAGCCCATGGCCGAGCGGCGTACGGCGTCAGTTCGTAGCGCCGCAGCCAGGCGCCGCCATCGTAGCGGCAAGCCGGCTCTTTCAAAGATGATCGTGGAGACTGAAATGAGTGATTCAATGGTTGTTTCCTGGCTGGACCTCGAACGCCTCGAGCGTGTACTCGACCGGCTTTCGCCAGCGCAGGCCAGAGCGCGCGACGCGCTGCTGGGTGAACTCGAACATGCGCAACTGGTCGAGCCGTGGGAGATGCCGCCCGATGTCGTGACCATGAATTCGCGCGTGCGCTTTCGTGTGGCCGGCGCCAGCGAAGAAGAAACGATGACGCTGAGTTACCCGAACGATATGCAGGACACCGCCGAACGCTTATCGGTGCTCACGCCGGCCGGTATGGCGCTTCTGGGCGTGCGCGTGGGCGGACGGATGTCGTGGCAGCAGCCGGACGGCCCGCACGAGGCCACGGTGCTCGGCATCGAGCATCAACCCGAACCGGCGAAGCGGTAGCGCCCCGGCCCGTCGCGTGCATGTGTAGAATGTTTTCCTCATGACCGTCATCGAGGCAACTACCATGCAACGCTTTTTCGCCGCCTGCTTCCTGTGCGTTTCCTTGTCGCTGGGCTTGGGCGGCGCTGCGCACGCCGCCACCGATGCGACCCTCACGCGCGAAGTCAACGCCTTCGTCGACGGCTGGCACGATGATGCCGCCAACGCACGCACGGCGTACTTCGACAAGATCGCCAAGGATGGCGTGTATATCGGCACCGACCGCACTGAGTTGTGGACGCGTGACGCCTTCAAGGCCTGGTCAAAGAAATACTTCGATGCCAAGTCGGCCTGGACCTTCAAGGCCACGCGCCGCAATGTCTATGCGTCCGCCGACAAATCGCTGATCTGGTTCGACGAGCTGCTCGATACCAGGAACATGGGGCCGGCGATGGCCAGTGGCGTGCTGCGCAAGACCAAGTCGGGCTTCGAAATCGTCCACTACCAGCTCTCGATGGCAGTACCCAATGCCGTCAATGGCCAGGTCGCCGGCATCATCGCCGCCCACGAGAAGCAACCGAAAAAATAAGCAGATCGCAGTGAACAAGCCCTACATCGGCCGCTTTGCGCCGTCGCCCTCCGGGCCGCTGCATGCCGGTTCGCTGGTCGCGGCCATGGCCAGCTACCTCGACGCCCGCTGGCACGGGGGCACCTGGCTGATCCGCATCGAAGACATCGACGAAGGCCGCAGCGTGCCCGGCGCGGCCGAAGGCATCCTGCAATTGCTGGCCGCGCTGGGGATGGCGCACGATGGCGAGATCGTCTGGCAAAGCCGGCGCAAGCATTTGTATGCGGCTGCTGCCGCGCGGATCGAGCGTGCCACCTATCCGTGCGGCTGCAACCGGCGCGAGATCGCCGATTCGCGGATCGGCGTGGCGCCGGACGGCAGCGCCATCTATCCCGGCACCTGCCGCCATGGCCTCGGCCCGGGCCGCACCATGCGCAGCCTGCGCGTGCGCGTGCCGACGGCGGGCGAGGATGAGATCACCTTTGTTGACCGCTTTGCAGGGCCCATCACGCAGCATCTGGCCAGTGATGCCGGCGACTTCGTGCTGAAGCGCGCCGATGGATTCTGGGCTTATCAACTGGCGGTCGTGGTGGACGATATCGAGCAGGGCGTGACCGACATCGTGCGCGGCGCAGATCTGCTCGACTCGACGCCGCGCCAGATCCATCTGCAGCGGCTGTTAGGCGCACCGACGCCGCGCTACCTGCACGTGCCGGTGGTACGCAACAGCAATGGGGAAAAGTTGTCGAAGCAGACGGGCGCGCTTGCGGTCACGGCAGGCGATGCACCTGCGGCAATCGGCGTGCTGATGGAGACCGCAGCATTCCTGGGGCTCGTGCTGGAGGCGACGGCGCCAGATTCCATCGAAGCATTCTGGCGCGCCGCGATTCCGGCCTGGGGCCGGCTGTTGGGCCAGCACGGCGCATTGCGGTAGTTACTGCGGATTCTGCATGATGCTGATGGAGCCGTTCACTTCGAGGAACGCGCACTTCATCTTGGGGCGCGGGCAGTCGGCGCCGCGCAGTGCTTCTTCGACATCGTCCTGCGACAGACGGCAACTCTTCATCACATCCTTGAAGAACACACCGTCGCGGCCGATCAATACGGGACTGCCCTCGACGAATTCCTCGAACTTGCGGCTGCGCGATGTCAGGAAAGCGATCAGCACGGTCAGCGCCACCAGTGTCGCAGCGATGACCAGCCCGCCGAGCAGCGATTCGTCGCCACCCGTCATCGAATTGGACACGGACTCGGACAACAGCATTACCACGAGCAGGTCGAACGGCGTGAATTGCCCGACCGTACGGCGGCCTGCAATGCGCATCATGGCGAGCAGGGCGCAGTAGACGATCGCGCCGCGCGCGATCAGCTCCCACCAGGGTAGATCGAAGTCGAACATGGCGCCTCCAGGGGCATGAAATAGGCGCTGATTGTAATCAATCTGCCAACATCATGACGCCCGTCTGCGCCACACGCCGATTAGTGCCCGGCCAGCATGTCTTCGGCGCCGTCCTTGTCGTGGATGGCAAACCGGGTCATCAAGGTGGCGCTGGCCTCGTTCAGGCCATGCACGACCACCTGCGCACCGGCGCGGCGCAATTTCAGCACGACCTTGTCGAGCGCACCGATGGCGGTGATGTCCCAAAAATGCGCATCGCTCAGGTCGATGTGCACGGTCGCGCGCGTCGGGCTGTAGTCGAACGCATGGACGAGCTGATCGGACGACACGAAGAACACGTGGCCACTAACCAGGTAGTGGCGGACTTCGCCGCCATCCTTGTCAGCCTCGACGCGCGAGGTGACGCCGAGCATCCGGCTGACTTTCTGCGCAAAGAACACGCCCGACAGCAGCACGCCGGCCAGCACGCCCTTGGCCAGGTCGTGCGTGGCCACGGTGACGACGACCGTGGCGAGCATGACGATGCTGGAGCTGGTCGGATGCGCGCGCAAGTTGCTGATCGAGCTCCAGCTGAAGGTGCCGATGGCCACCATGATCATCACGGCAACCAGCGCCGCCATCGGGATCTGGCGCACCCAGTCGCCCAGGAACACGACCATGAGCAGCAGCACGACACCGGCCATCAGTGTCGACAGGCGGGTGCGTCCGCCAGACTTGATGTTGATCACCGATTGGCCGATCATCGCGCAGCCGGCCATGCCGCCAATGAAGCCGGTGGCGATGTTGGCGATGCCCTGGCCGACGCATTCACGGTTCTTGTCGCTGCGGGTATCGGTCAGGTCGTCGACGATCGTGGCGGTCATCAGCGATTCCAGCAGGCCCACGAGCATCAGCGTGGCCGAGTACGGCAAGATGATCTGCAGGGTCTCGAGACTGAACGGCACGTTCGGGATCAGGAACGACGGCAGGCTGTCCGGCAGCTCGCCCATGTCGCCGACGGTGCGGATGTCCAGGCCCAGTGCGATGGACGCGCCCGTCATCACGACAATCGCGACCAGCGGCGACGGCACGGCGCGCGTCAGGTAGGGCAAGCCGTAGATGATGGCCAGCGCGGCCGCGGTGACGGCGTACACGTGCCACGTGACATTCGTCAGTTCAGGTAACTGGGCGAGGAAAATCAGGATCGCCAGGGCGTTGACGAAGCCCGTGATCACCGAGCGCGAGACGAAGCGCATCAGGCGGCCGAGCTTGATCCAGCCGGCGACGATCTGCAGCACGCCGGTCAGGATGGTGGCGGCCAGCAGGTAATCGAGGCCGTGCTCCTTGACGAGCGAGACCATGATCAGCGCCATGGCGCCGGTGGCAGCGGAAATCATGCCCGGGCGACCGCCAAAAAAGGCGATCAGTGTCGCGATCGAGAACGACGCGTACAGGCCGACCTTCGGGTCGACGCCGGCAATGATGGAAAACGCGATGGCCTCGGGGATGAGGGCGAGTGCGACGACGATACCTGCAAGCAGGTCGCCACGGACGTTGGAGAACCAGTCCTGGCGGATGTGTTGAAATACCATGAGGATACCTTCCCGGGCTGTAACAGCCGAGTGCAAGAAATGGAAGCGCCGTGCACGAAGCAAGGCGCAGCAAGACGAACGACAACGCTCCGGCGTCGTGATGACGGCGGTGCATGGACGTGCAACGGGGAAGGGGTATTACGGGGGTGTTACAGAGCAGAAATAACCGCGTGGCAGTCCGCATCCCGGGAAGGATGCCGCAGCCAGCCGCATCACGGCGCGACGCGTGCTGTGAGCACGTTGGGCGCGGCGGAGCTGGGTGGCGGGGAGGGACGATACGGTCATAGCCAGCTATTTTGCACCGCAACATAACATCAGTCAAGTCGCATGCTGCGGTGCGTCCGGTTACCTTGCTACCGGTTTGGCGGCAGGCCCATCAACGGGTGCGGGTGCCGGAACATCAGGCATCCCGGCGACTGGCGGTGGTGGCGGCGGCGGTGCGATCCGCTTGGCGTGCGCCGGTGGTGCCGGTGGCGCTGGTGGTGCCGGCATGTCCTTCAGGGCGCGAGCACCCCGTGCTGGTGGTGGCGGTGGCGGCGGCGCGCTAACCGGCGGTACCGGCGGTGCCACTGGTGCAAGTGCACCCACTGGCGGTGCCGGTGGCGCAGGCGGCGGTGGTGGCGGTGCGCATTTGCTGCTGTTGCCACGGCAATCGGGTTGCCCGGCGGCGTGCGCCAGGCTGGCGCACAGTGGCAGGCTGATGGCCAGGCCGACGGCCAGGCTGGATCGGATGATGCGGTTCATGGTGTTCTCCTTGGTGGGCATGAAACACATCGTGCGCCAACAATGTGGAGAAATCGTGGAGACGCCGGACGGCGTGTACGTTCCATGAAAAATTCCTGAGAGCAAATTGTGCAATCGTCGTTTACTAAACGGCACTAAACTTCGCGCAAACCGCCAAAGTTTGTTGAGGCTTCACACACTACTTGTATAAATTTGCGGTACCGGTTTGCACGACCCTGCGACATGCAGATGAGATGCCCGCCGTTTAGTAAATCTGCGACAGGCCGGCAGGTGACACCTTGAGAACGTGTCGTGCTGGCGATGACATCGGAACGCTTCACGTTGCGGTGCGCAAAGGCTGCCGGCTGACGGACGCCCAAACCAGCTGCCGCCATAAAAGATAGCCCATACAGGGCACGACCAGGAGACACACATGCATTCACACACCCACCGCGCTTCACGGCAGCGCTGCAGCGTCACGCCCATCGCCATGGCCGTCAGCCTCGCGCTGCTGTCGCTGTCCACCGTTCACGCCCAGACCATGCCGGCTGCACAGCCGGGCGCAGCGCTAACGGCCCCGGCTGCAACTGCAGTCGCCGAGGCGCCGTCCGCCGACCAGCCTGCCGCTGCAGGCCCGTCGACGGTCGTCGTGACGGGGTTCCGCTACTCCATCGAGAAAAGCCTCGACCAGAAGCGCGAAGCCAATTCGATCGTCGAGGTGGTGACCGCCGAAGACGTGGGCAAATTCCCGGACAAGAACGTGGCCGATGCGCTCCAGCGCGTACCGGGCGTGGTCGTCACCCGCAGTGGCGGCGAAGGCAAGAACGTCAGCGTGCGCGGCCTGTCGTCCGACCTGACCCTGACCCAGCTGAACGGCAACTACGTCGCCACGGCCGAATCGAATGGCGATCCGTCGCGCTCGTTCAACTACATGCTGATGCCGTCGAACATGCTGGCCAGCGCCGAGCTGTACAAGACGTCCGAAGCGCGCTTCGACGAAGGCGGCATCGGCGGTACGGTGATCCTGCGCACGCGCCGGCCGCTCGACGTCAAGTCGGGCACGGGCTTCGTCAATGCCGAAGGCACCTGGGCCGATACCACCAAGAAGACCGACCCGCAGTTCTCCGGCCAGTACGCGTGGCACGACGAGAGCAACCGCTTCGGCGTGCTGCTTGGCTACACCCAGCAAAAGCGCACCACGCGCACGATGGGCGCGAGCACCGAAAACTGGCAATGGTATGCCGACGACTACAAGGCGCAGCCGCCGGTGGGCGCCGATGGCCAGCCATCGAAACTCAATTCGTTCTGGTGGGGCCAGTCGGGCTTCTACGACCAGTCGGGCAAGTACTACACCAAGTTCGCGATGCCGACCGCCGTTGCGCTGGACGTGCGTACCACCGAGCGCGAGCGCAAGGGCGGGCAGGTCACGCTGCAGTTCAAGCCGCTGCGCAACCTGAACATGACGGCCAACTACTTCCGCTTCGACCTGCAGCAGAATTCGCAGTTGAACCAGCTGAAGGTCCCGGAATGGAATATCGCGCGCTACGACGGCGACGGCAACTGGCCGGGCGGGCGCCTGCTCGACGGCCTCACGTTCGACCCGAGCGGCACCGTCGTCACGGGCGCGCAGTACAGCGCGCGCCCGGGCAAGGCGTATTACTGCAACAGCGCGCAGGCTGGCGCTGCCGGCCTGACCAACACCGGCGGCTTCGGTCCGGATGACTGCACGATCCCGACCCCGCAGATCGCCGGTGGCTACAGCCGCGAGAAGGCGCTGTCGCAAACAGCCGACTTCGAAGTCGAATGGAAGGGTGAGTCCGTCGACGCCACCTTCAAGGCCGGCCGCACCTGGGCCGAGGGCGGCCCGGAACTGCAATTCGGCATGCCGATCAAGCCGCGCCGGCAGAATGCCGACGGCAGCTGGTCGCTCGGCAACACGGCCACGTCGTGGGACGTGAGCGGCAAGCCGACGATGACGTTCGCGCCGGAACTGATGCAGAACCTGCGTAACGGCATTGGCGAGATCGACCTGGGCTCGACCTCGTCGTCCTGGACCCGCAACAGCACCGAACAGAACTACGCGCAGGCCGACCTGACCTGGCACGCCGACAGCAACTGGCTCGATTCGGTCCAGTTCGGCGCCAAGTACCGCGACGGCGGTACCAGCCGCAGCACCGGCAACAACTACTGGGTCTGCAAGGGCGCCAATCCGGGCGACTACGACAGCCGCTACCAGAACGGCTGCGACGCATCGGCCAACCAGTTCCGTCCTGAATTTTTGTACGACGAATCGCTCGGCAACCTGACGGGCGGCCTGAAAGCCAGCGCTTTCCCGGGCATCAATTACCCGGCGTATATCTCGTACCTGAACCAGACGTACGGCGAGATGCAGACCCGCAACGAAGAAAACTTCATCTACAACGTGGATGAAAAGATCACGTCGATGTACTTGCAGGGCAATTTCAAGACCGACCGCCTGCGCGGCAACCTGGGCGTGCGTGTCGTGCGCACCCGCCAGCATGCCGATTCGACCGACAAGGTCGACTACTACAACGACTACTTCTTCGACGGTCCTGACGGCACGCCGGCACCATGCCTGGCCGGTGGCCTGCCAGCCGCTGGTGCGCCAAGCGGCTCGGGTTGCACGAGTGGCTTCACGGTCGTGCCGGACAGCGAAACCAATCCGGCCACGGGCCACGTGTCGACCTATGTGGTCAGTTCGCTCGACCGCACCTACACCGACGTGCTGCCAAGCCTGAACGTTGCCTACGACCTGACCGACACGCTGCTGCTGCGCGGCGCTGCCTCGAAAGTCGTGGCACGCCCGAGCTACAACGACATCGGTGCGCCCGGCGCCCTGAGCAACTACAGCCAGGAATACGTCAACGATCGCCGCCTGATCGGCGGGGGCGACCGCCAGGGCTGGTTTGGTTCGGGCAGCAACAAGGATCTGGAGCCATACCAAGCCACGCAGTACGACCTGGGCCTGGAGTGGTACTTCCACCGCGGCTCGGTGCTGGGCGCCGGCATCTTCCGCAAGAACGTCAAGAACTTCGCGGTGCCGGTCGTGCGTGACGTCAACCTGAATCTCGGTGGCGAAGCGATCGCGGTGCAGAACTACGCGACCAGTGCCGGCGGGCGCGATGCGGTGTCGAAAGGCATCGAGTTGTACGGCCAGCACACGTTCGACAACGGCATCGGCTTCCAGGTCAACTACACGTACAACAAGACCAACCAGGCCGCGATCACGCTGGCCGACGGCACCGAGATCGGCACCTCGCCACTCGTGGGCAGCGCCAAGAACCAGGCCAACGTGACGGTGTTCTACTCGACCGACCGGCTCATGCTGCGCGCGTCGTACAACCGCCGCGGGCTGGTGGTCAACGGCCTGATGAACGGCTTGAACGTGTATGAGGCACCGTACAGCCAGGTCGACCTGAACGCGTCGTACAACTTCACGCCGCAGCTGAGCCTGACAGCATCGGTCCTGAACGCCACCGAGGAAGAGTCGCACTCGTACCTGGGCAACGACACCAAGTCGCGCTTCTATAGCAACAACTACGCTGGTCGTGTGGCGTATATGGGCCTGAACTACAAGTTCTGAGTCCGTATCAACCCTCCCCGCCACTCTGGCGGGGAGGGTGTCTTCTTTCCAGGATCACGCCATGAACGACCGGATCAACACGATCTCGACGGCCGGCGGCGGCTGGCGCGCGCTGTGCGCCGGTCTGCTTCTTTTCTTCTGCGCAGGCCTCGCCCTGGCCAACCCATCCGACAAGCTCGTCATCGACGGGGGCTGGCGCTTCCACCTGTTGCCTGGCGACGCACGCGAAGCGGCGCATCCCGATCTCATGCCATGGCGCGCCGCCGCCGTGCCGGGCACCGTGCACACCGACCTGCTGGCCCACGGCCTGATTCCCGATCCCTACGTCGGCGCGCCCGAAGCGGGCCTGCAATGGATCGGCCTGGCCGACTGGGAATATCGCACCGCCTTCGACGTGCCGCGCGCCGTGCTGCAACGCGCGCGCAGCGAGCTGGTATTCGCCGGGCTCGACACGTTTGCCGAAGTCTGGCTCAACGGCGTCAAGCTGCTCGATGCGAACAATGCGTTTCGCACCTGGCGCGTGCCGGTAGCTGGCCGGCTGCGGGAACACGGCAACATCCTGCGCATCGTATTCCGCTCACCGATCAACACGATGCTGCCGCAGGTCGCCGCGATGCCGCACAAGATCGCCGGCAACTACGCGTCGCCCTACGGCGATGAACCTAAGGATGTCTTGAGCGCGAACTTCGTACGCAAACCCGGCTACCACTATGGCTGGGACTGGGGCCCGCGCTACGTCACGGCAGGCATCGGCAAGCCCGTCGTGCTGCAAAGCTGGGACGCGGTGCGCATCGACGACCTGCAACTGCGCCAGGACCGCGTCGATGCAGCGCGCGCCGACGTCGCCGCCATCGCCTCGCTCGACGCGGTGCGCGCCGGGCGCTTCACGCTGCGCCTGTGGCAGACGGCGCCCGGCGGCCAGCGCACGCTTGCCGCAACGAAGCAGATCGACCTGCGCGCTGGCGCCAACCGCATTGAATTGCCGGTACGGATCGACGATCCGCAGCGCTGGTTCCCGAACGGCTACGGCAAGCAGCCGCTGTACCGCTACCAGCTCGACGTCAGCCATGGCAACGACACGCTTGCCACGCACGCTGCCCGCACGGGCCTGCGCAGCGTCGAACTGCGGCGCGACCGCGACGCTGCCGGCCAGGGCTTCTACTTCGTCATCAATGGCATTCCCGTGTTTGCCAAGGGCGCCAACACGATCCCGTTCGACATGTTCCAGCCGCGCGTGAGGCGTGAGCAACTGCGGCGCGTGCTGCAATCGGCGGCCGACGCCAACATGAACATGCTGAGGAGTTGGGGCGGCGGCTATTACGAAGACGAAGATTTCTACGACCTCGCCGATGAGCTGGGCCTGATGGTCTGGCAAGACTTCATGTTCGGCGGTGGGATGCAGCCGGCGTATGATCCGGCGTTTCGCGCCAATGTCGTCCACGAGGCGCGCGACCAGGTGCGGCGCCTGCGCAACCGCCCAAGCGTCGTGCTATGGTGCGGCAACAACGAGCAGGAAATCGCCTGGAAAAACTGGGGCCATCGCAAGACGCTCGAGCGCGCCGATCCGGTCTTTGCCAGTCAGGTCTGGGACGGGTATGTCGCGCTGTTCGGCGTCGACCTGCGCCGCGTTGTGGCCGAAGAGGGGGGCGGCATCGGCTACTGGTCGAGCTCACCCGGCAACGATTTGCAGCAAGCGGCCAACACGCCCGGCAGCGGCGATATGCACTACTGGGAAGTGTGGGGCAATCCGGCGCATCCGGTGTCGAATTACCTCGACATTACGCCGCGCTTCATGTCCGAATACGGGCTGCAAGCCTGGCCCGTGCAGCGCACGATCGACGCGTTCGCGACGCGCGCCGAGCAGGGCGTGGCCACGCCGGTCATCGAAGCGCACCAGAAATTCATGGCCGGCAAGGGCAACGAGCGCTTGACGAAGTACGTACAGGAGCAGTTCGGCGAACCGGTCGATTTTCCTGCGTTTGCCTACCTGAGCCAGGTGATGCAGGCCGACGGCATCGAGCTGGCCGCGCTGCACCATCGCCGCAGCCGGCCTCACACAATGGGCTCGCTGTACTGGCAGCTCAACGATGTGTGGCCGGGCGCGTCGTGGTCGAGCATCGACTGGTTCGGCCGGCCAAAAGCGCTGCAGTTTCATGCGCGCCGCTTCTTTGCGCCGGTCGCTGTCGCGGCATTGCGCGACGCCCGCGGCACCACGCGCGTCAGCCTGCTTAACGACCGCACGCACACCGTGCAGGGGACCTTGCGCACGCGCGTGATGTCGCTCGATGGCACCGTGCTGCGTGACTCAAGCCAGACCATTAACATTTCGCCGCTGTCGGCAGGCGACGTGGGCGCGTATGCTGATGCCGACTTGCTCGCTGGCGCCGATCCGGCATCGACCGTCGCCGTGTTCACGCTGCAGGTGGAGGGCGAGCCGGCATCGACCGGCGTCGTCTACTTCGTGCCGGCAAAAGACGTCGCCTGGCGCGATCCCGGCCTGCACACGACCGTGCATCGTGATGGCGATGGCTACCGCATCGAGATCGCGGCAGCGACACTGGCGCGCGGCGTCTGGCTCGATGCCGGCGACGTCGACGCGCAGTTCCACGACAATGCCCTGACCGTGCTGCCGGGCGAACCCGTCACCGTGCGCGTGACGTCCACCGCCAGCGACAGCGTGCTGCGCGCCGCCCTTCATGTCCGTTCGCTGCGTGATGCCATGCGCGCGACCAACCCAACTTCCTGGAAGATCACCCCATGAACAAGACCCACACCATCGGCGCCGCCGTGGCCATGCTGCTGGCCAGCATGGCCAGTGCCGCCGAACCCCGCACTGCGAACGGCTTTGCCACCTCGTTCGAAGCGAACGAGCCGCTTCCTGCCACCGGCACGGGCGAAGGCATCCGTGTCACGCCGGGCAGTGGCCCCGACAAGCCGTATGCTGCCAAGGCGAAGACCGGCTATACCGGTTTGCGCGCGCTGCAATATCGCGCGGACGGCAAGGGCGGGCGCTTGCCGCTGTTTGCAGTCGATCTGGCGATCACCGCCGACACGGTCCTGTCGTGGAAGGTACTGCCCGAAATCGTCGATGGCGACATCGCCACCTCCACCGGCGTGGCGCTGGACCTGGTACTGGACGACGGCCGCCGCATCTCGAGCCTGGACCTGCGCGATAACCACGGCGTGCGCATCGACCCGGCGGCGCAGGCCAGGTCGAACACGCTGTATCCGCAGCAGTGGGCGCACAAGTCGGTGCGCCTGGGCAGCCTGGCGGGGCGCCGCATCAAGTCGATCGAGCTGGGGCTGCAGCCCACCGCGGCCGCTGGCGCCAGCGGCTGGCTCGATGACATCGTCATCGGCGAGCAGGCCCAGGGCGGCGTCAAGCGATTGACCGACCACGTGCTGACCACGCGCGGCACGCAAGCCAACGGCACCTTCTCGCGCGGGAACAATATCCCGGCCACGGCGATGCCGCACGGCTTCAACTTCTGGACGCCCGCCACCGACGCCAGCACCCTGAGCTGGCTGTATCGCTGGAACGAACAGAACGACGAAAACAACCGCCCGCGCCTGCAGGCGCTGTCGCTGAGCCACCAGCCCAGCCCCTGGATGGGCGACCGCCAGACCTTCCAGATCATGCCGTCGAACGCGACCGGCCAGCCCGACGCCGACCGCAAGCGGCGCGCGCTGTCGTTCTCGCACGAGAACGAAGTGGCGCGTGCGCACACGTACCGCGTGGATTTCGACAACGGCATCCGCGCCGAGATCGCACCGAGCGAGCGGGCGGCGATTTTCCGCTTCCGCTTCCCGCAAGGGGGCGACGCCAACCTGCTGTTCGATAACGTCGACGCGCGCGGCGGTCTGCGCCTGGACGCAGCCACGCAGACGCTGCGCGGCTACACCGACACGCGCAGCGGCCTGTCCAACGGCGCGACGCGCATGTTCGTGTTCGCCCGCTTCGACCAGCGCTGGCAAGCCAGCGGCCCCCTGGAGACGGGCCGCCCGACCGGCTACATCAAGTTCAAGGCCGACGGCGGCGAAGTGCGCATGCGCATCGCCACGTCGCTGATCTCGGTCGAGCAGGCGCAGAAAAACCTCGCGCTGGAAATCGGCGACGCCGGTTTCGACACCGTGCGCGAGCGCGCGCAGGCCGCGTGGGACAAGGAACTGGGCCGTGTGAAGGTCGACGGCGCCAGCGACGACCAGCTGACGACGGTCTACTCGAACCTGTACCGCCTGTTCCTGTACCCGAACGTCGGCCACGAAAACATCGGCAGCGCGCAGCAGCCTGACTGGCGCCACGCCGATCAGAGCGGCTGGTCGCAGGCCAAGACGGGCGGCGACGATGACAAGACCTCGGCGCCCGTCGTCGCTGGCAAGGTGTATGTCAATAACGGCTTCTGGGACACCTTCCGCACCACCTGGCCCGCGTACGCGCTGCTGGCGCCAACCCGCGCCGGCGAGATGGTCGATGGCTTTCTGCAGCAGTATCGCGACGGCGGCTGGGTGGCGCGCTGGTCGTCGCCCGGCTACGCCGATTTGATGGTCGGCACCAGTTCCGATGTCGCTTTCGCTGACGCCTGGCTCAAGGGCGTGCGTGGCTTCGATGCGCACCAGGCCTATGAGGCGGCGCTGAAGAACGCGACCGTCGTGCCGCCCGTGTCGAACGTCGGGCGCAAGGGCCTGGGCAAGTCGATGTATCGCGGCTATGCCGATGCGTCGGTCCATGAAGGTATGTCGTGGACGCTCGAAGGCGCGCTGAACGACTTCGGCCTGGCGCAGATGGCCACCGCGCTGGCCGGCGGGGAGGGTGACACGGCGCGTGGTCGTCGCTACCGCGAGGAAGCCGCATACTTCGGCGCGCGCGCCACCGATTACATCCACCTGTACGACCCGGCGACGGGCTTCTTCCGCGGCCGCGACGCCAAGGGCGCGTGGCGCGAACCGGCCAAGGCGTTCGACCCGCGCCGCTGGGGTGGCGACTACACGGAAGCCAATGCCTGGAACTTCGCGTTCACCGTGCCGCACGACGCCGAAGGCTTGGCCGGCCTGATGGGCGGGCGCGCCGCGCTGGGCAAGCGCCTCGACACCTTCTTCGCCACGCCGGAGACGGCGCAGGCGAAGTTCTCGGGCAGCTACGGCCAGGTGATCCACGAAATGACCGAAGCGCGCGACGTGCGCATGGGGATGTACGCCCACAGCAACCAGCCGTCGCACCACATTCCATGGATGTACGCGGCCGCCGGCCAGCCTGCCAAGACGCAGAAGATCACGCGCGACATCCTGGCGCGCCTGTACCTGGGCAGCGAGATCGGGCAGGGCTATGCGGGCGACGAAGACAATGGCGAGATGTCGGCCTGGTACACGTTTGCGATGATGGGCCTGTATCCGCTGCGGATGGGGTCCCCGGAATACGTGATCGGCTCGCCGGCATTCGCGCGCACCGATGTGCGTCTGGAAAACGGCCGCACGCTGTCCGTGATCGCGCATAACAACAGCCCGGAGAACGTCTATGTGCAGTCGCTTACGGTCAATGGCAAGCCGTGGACCAAACCATGGATCCGCCACGGCGACATCGCTGGCGGCGCGACGCTGGAATTCACGATGGGCAGCACGCCATCGACCTGGGGTACCGGCGCCGGCGCCTTGCCGGCATCGCTGACGCCAACGGGCAAACGGCCTGCAGGCCTGATCGACCGCAGCAAGGGCGCCACGCTCACGCTGGATGGCAAGCGCGTGCCCGCGCCGCTGACCGACGACGACGCGGCCACCGCCGTGGAAGTACCGGCGGCAGCGAACATCGGTATCACGCTGGCCAAGAGCGCCCGCATCAGCCACTACACGCTGACCGGCGGCAAAGCGCCGCTGGGCAAGGTGTCGTGGACGCTGGAAGGCCGGGACGCCAAGGGTGGCTGGGTCGCTCTCGACACGCGTGAGAACGAAGTCTTTGCCTGGGAGCGTCAGCTGCGCCCGTTCGGCATCGCCAAGCCGGGCGTGTACAAGGCGTACCGTTTGCGCTTTGCACAAGAAGCGGCGTTCGAGTTGGCCGAAGTGGAGCTGCTCGAAGCGCGGTAAACACACCGCACTCTGGGGCGCTGCTTGTTTACTAAAACGCGCTAAAACACGGGCAGTTTAGTCTGCCCGCGTTGACGCTCCGGAGGCGCGGCTGTTATAAAACGCACTGGAACAACGCGCGCCGGATGCCATCCGGACGACGCAAAAAACGCCCACAGAGGCGTTTATTAAACCAACGATTGGAGACCGATCATGTCCATGATCACGATGCCCGGCATGCCGGAGGCGCGCCTGTGAGCCAGGTCACGCTGCGCCACATCGCCAGCGCCACCGGGCTGTCCATTGGCACCGTCTCGCGCGCGCTGAAGAACCAGGGCGGCATGACGGAGGCCACGCGCACGGCCGTGCGCGATGCCGCGCTGCGGCTGGGTTACGACTTTTCGCTGCTCAAGAAAGGCCGCATCCGCCGAATCGCCTTCCTGCTCCACAGCCAGCACAACACCCTCACGTCCAGCCCCTTCTTCACGCCCGTGCTGCACGGGGCCGAAGAAGCGTGCCGGCGCGAGGGGATTGCGCTGTCGCTGATCGTCGTCGGGCCGGCCGAACCGGTGCTGGAGCAGATCCGCCTGCACCAGCCCGACGCGATCCTGTGCGCCGGCTTTTTTGAGCCGGAAATCCTCACCGCCCTCCAGCAGACCGGCAAGCCGATGGTGCTGGTCGACATGCACCGGCGCGGTTTCACGTCGATCAATCCGGACAATATCAGCGGCGGCTACCTCGCCACGCAGCACCTGCTGCGCGTCGGCCGCAAGCGCATCGCGATGCTGTCTGGGTCCCTGGCCCACTACAGCATCGGGCAGCGCAACCGAGGCTTTCGCCAGGCGCTGTTCGACGCCAAGATGCATGCCGATCCGAACCTCGAAGTGAGCGTGCCCACCATGGGCGAGGGCGACGACGGTGTGATCGAGGCGATGCGCAGCCTGCTGGCGTTGCCGAAGCGGCCCGACGCGCTGTTCTGCTACAACGACAGCACGGCGCTGGTCGCGATGAAGTACTGCCTGGGCGAGGGGCTCAAGATTCCCTACGACCTCGCCATCGTCGGCTTCGACGACATCGCCGCGGCGGCTGCCGCCATCCCGCCACTGAGCACCGTGCGCGTGGACAAGGAAGCGCTGGGTCGCGCCGGCGTCGATGCGCTGCTCGCCAAACCCGAGCTTCAACAAACCAACCTGCAACAGCCCGGCCTCCAGCAGAGCGACGTGGACGCCACCCAGATAACCCTGCCAGTCGAGATGATCGTGCGCGAGAGCAGCTACGACGACTAGCGTACAACCACCATTCCCCACCATGACCACGTTCCCGAACTTTCGCAGCCCGGACCAGCTGCTCGACCACGCACGCCACACGATGCGCTTTTACCACCCGCGCGCGATCGATCCCGCCGGCGGCATGTTCCATTATTTCAAGGATGACGGCGCCGTCTACGACCCGCGCCACCGCCACTTGGTGAGCAGCACGCGCTTCGTGTTCACCTACGCGATGGCGTACCGCCAGTTCGGCGATCCGGCTTACCTGGACGGCCTGCAGCACGCGGTGCGCTTCCTGCGCGACGCGCACCGCGCACCCGACGGCAGCGGCTACGCCTGGATGCTGGACGGACGAGCCGTCGAAGACGGCACCCAGCATGCCTACGGCCAGGCCTTCGTGCTGCTGGCGTACTCGCATGCGACGATGGCCGGGCTGGAAGAGACGCGCGCCTGGATCGGCGAGACGTTCGACCTGATGGAAGCGCGCTTCTGGAACGCGGCCGATGGCCTGTACGCCGACGAGGCGAGCCAGGACTGGCGCACGCTGTCGACGTACCGCGGCCAGAACGCGAACATGCACGCGGTCGAAGCGCTGCTGGCGGCGCATCAAGCGACTGGCGAAGCACGCTACCTCGAGCGCGCCTATCTGGTGGCCAGCAACATCACGCAGCGCCAGGCCGCGCGCTGCGGTGGCCTGATCTGGGAACACTACGACGAACAATGGCAGCCGGACTGGAAGTTCAACATCGACGACCCGGAAAACCTGTTCCGCCCGTGGGGCTACCAGCCGGGCCACTTCACCGAATGGGCCAAGCTGCTGGTGCAGCTCGAAGCGCGCGCCCCGGGCGTTATGACGGGTGATCTGAGCTGGCTGCTGCCAACCGCCGAACGTTTGTTCAAAGTGGCGGTGGAGAAGGGCTGGGACAACGACTTCGGCGGCGTGGCCTATTCGCTCGCGCCCGACCTGACCGTCTGCGACAGCCACAAGTACTTCTGGGTGCAGGCCGAAAGCGCCGCCGCAGCGGCGCTCTTGGCCACGCGCACCGGCAACGACGCCTACTGGACCTGGTACGAACGGCTCTGGCAATACAGCTGGAGTCACTTTGTCGACCACGAGCACGGCGCCTGGTACCGCATCCTGGACCGCGAGAACCGCAAGCTCAGTGACGAGAAAAGCCCGGCCGGCAAGGTCGATTACCACACGATGGGCGCCGTCTACGACATCGTCGCCGCGATGAAAGGACCCCGCCATGGTTGATGCGCCGTTCATGCTGTGCGCCGGCGAGGCGCTGACCGACATGATCCACCAGGGCGACGAACGCTGGGTCAGCCGCGTGGGTGGCTCCACCTGGAACGTGGCGCGTGCGCTGGCGGTGCTGGGCGAGCCGACGGCGTTTGCCGGCGCGATCAGCCGCGATCGTTTTGGCGACGCCCTGTGGGCCGCCAGCGAAGCGGCCGGCCTTGATATGCGCCTGCTGCAGCGCGTGGACCGCGCGCCGCTGCTGGCCGTGGTCGAGGGCGGCGAGCCGCCGCGCTACTTCTTCATCGGCGACGACAGCGCCGACCTGCATTTCGATCCGTCAGCATTGCCGGCGGGCGCCTTCGACGGTCTGCGCTGGGCGCACTTCGGCGGCATCAGCCTGGCGCGCGAACCGCTGGCCGCCACGCTGGTGGCGCTGGCGCGCACGCTGAAGGCGCGCGGCGTGTCGATCAGCTTTGACCCGAATTACCGCAACCTGATGGATGCACGCTACACGCCGACCCTTGAAGCGATGGCCACGCTGGCTGACCTGATCAAGGTGTCGGACGACGATCTGCGCGGCCTGTTCCCCGGCATGGGGCTGGACGACGCCCTGGCGCGCCTGCGCGCGTTCAACCCGGGCGCCTATTGCCTACTCACGCGCGGCGGCCAGGGCGCGAGCCTGTTCCATGGCGACGAGCGCTGCCACGCGCTGGCGCCGAAAGTGGCGGTCGTGGATACAGTCGGCGCGGGCGATGCCAGCGCCGCTGGCCTCCTGCACAGCCTTGCACGCCATCCGCAGCGCCCCTTGCAGGCGCACCTGCACGCCGCACTGGCGGCCGGCTCCGCCGCCTGCCTGCAGGCCGGCGCCACCCCACCGCCACCGGCGGCCATGCACCAACTGTTCGAACTGCTCGAAGGAGAAGCATCGTGATGCCGCATTTCCGTACCCGTTTCAGTGTCCCCACGCTGGTGCTGGCCTGCCTGCTGCCCCTGGGCGCACAGGTCGCGCTGGCGGCCGACAGCATGCCGGTCAACACCTTCATCGGCACCCAGGATGAAGGCAATACCTTCCCTGGCGCCTCCGCGCCGTTCGGCATGATCCAGGTCAGCCCGATCGCCGACCACTACGCCGGCTACCGCTACAGCGACAAGCGGATCCGGGGTTTTGGCCACTCGTTCCTGTCCGGCGCCGGCTGCTGGGAGCAGGGCGGGCAGCTGTCGGTGCTGCCGGTCACCGGCACCATCGGCCCGGGCGGGGATTTCGACACCGCCAAGAAAGGCACGTTCGACCACAAGCGCTACGCCGCCGACTACACGCATGACGGCGAAGTGGGCCAGGCCGGCTACTACAAGGTCAAGCTGACCAGCTACGGCGGCATCACGGCCGAAGCGACCGCGCTGACCCGCGCCGCCGCCGAACGCTACACCTATGCGCCCGGCACCAAGACGGGCCACGTGCTGCTCAACGTCGCTCAGGCCAACGAGCGCCATGGCGTCATCGGCAGCGAAGTGCAGGTCGTCGGCGAGCGCGCCGTCGAAGGCAAGATCGTCACCCGCAGTTTCTGCGGCGGCGCCAAGTACACGACCTGGTTCCGCATGGAGTTCGACCAGCCGATCGCCGCCAAGGGCGTCTGGGACGATCGCGGCGGCTGGCCTGGCGCCGCCGGCCCGAGCCAGCAGGGCGAGGCCAAGCCGCATGGTGTGTGGCTGACCTTCGACCTGAAGAATGGCCAGGCCGTGACCGCCGTCAGCGCGATCTCGCACGTCGACGCCGAAGGCGCGCGCATCAACCTCGCCGCCGACGGCAAGGCCGGCGACAAAGCCTTGAGCTTCGACGCGATGAAAACCAAGGCGCAGGCTACCTGGCAGCGTGAACTCAAGAGCGTGCGCATCAAGGGCGGCAGCAAGGATGACCGCACCGTGTTCTACACGGCGCTCTACCACGCACTGCTGCAACCGCTGACGGGCAACGACGCCGACGGCCGCTATCGCGGCTACGACGATGCGATCCATACCGCCAAGGACTGGACCTACTACGAATTCTTCTCGCTGTGGGATACCTACCGCGCGCAGAACCAGTTGCTGGCGCTGATCCGGCCCGAGCGCGCGCGCGACATTGCGACCTCGGTGCTGGCGATCCGCGACCAGGGCGGCTGGCTGCCGCGCTGGGGCTACGCCAACTTCGAAACCAATATCATGACGGGCGATCCGGTCACGCCATTCCTCGTCGATCTGTGGCGCTTCGGCGCGCTGAAGGGCCGCGAAGCGCAGGCCTACACGGCGCTGCGTGAAAACGCATTCGGCGTGCCGGCCCACGGCATCCGTCCGCAAGGCCGCTCGGGCAATCCGAACTACATGAAGCAGGGCTTCGTGCAGTACGACCGCAGTTTTGTGTCGAAAGGGATGGATACCGACCCGCACCACGGCGCCTCGGCGACACTCGAATACGCGCTGGCCGATGGCGCGCTGGCCGAGATGGCCAAGGCCCTCGGCCACGAGGACGATGCCCGTGTGCTGGCCCAGCGCGCGCTGAACTGGAAAGCGGTCTGGGACGCGAACGCGGTCGACGAACCGACCGGCCAGCGCGGCTTCCCGCGCCCACGCCTGATCGACGGCAGCTGGTTCGCCGACGTTGGCAGCGGGTTCGACCCGCGCGGCGACCATGGCTTCCATGAAGGCACAGCGTGGCAATACCAGTGGCTGGCGCCGCAGGACGTGCCGGGCCTGGCGGCAGCGATGGGTGGCCAGGCGTCGGCCCTCGGCCGCCTCGACCAATTCTTCGACTACGAGGCCGTGCTGGCCGACCCGAACGCCGTGCGCAAGTCGTGGGTGGTGGGGCCATACAGCTACTACGCCCAGTTCCGCTACAACCCGAACAACGAGCCGGACCTGCATGCACCGTGGATGTACACGCTGATGGGCCAGCCGTGGAAGACGACGACCGTGCTGCGCGCTGCCGAAACGCTGTTCACCAATGGGCCGGGCGGCGTGACGGGCAACGATGACCTGGGCACGATGTCGGCCTGGTACCTGTTCAGCGCATTGGGCATTTATCCGGATATGCCGGGCAGCGGCCGCTTCCTGCTGCACGCGCCGCGCTTTGCCGGCGCCGAGATCGACCTGGCGCAGGGCCGCACGCTGCGCATCGACGCGGCGGGCGCCAAGCCGGGCCAGCGCGGCTTCGTCAAGTCGGTCAATTACGGCGGCCGCGCGGTGGAACGCGTCTGGCTCGACTGGGAGCAAGTGCAGTCGGGCGGCGCGCTGAAGTACCAGCTGGCGCCGCAGCCGGATGCGCAGGGCTGGGGCACGCGTGCCCGCGACCTGCCACGTCCGCCCGCAGGCATGGCCCGCTAAGTACCCCGACCACAACAATAATCATCAGGAGACAGCATGGCCAATATGGCAACCGGCGCGGCACCAGTCGCGCGGCAGGACGGTCCCCCCGGGACGCAGCAAGGCAGTAACACGGGGGCGCTCGTCATCGTCACCATCCTGTTCTTCATGTGGGGCCTGATCACGTCGCTCAACGACGTGCTCATTCCGCACCTGAAGGCGGTGTACACGCTGACCTACGTGCAGGCGATGCTGGTGCAGTTCTGCTTCTTCGGCGCGTATGCGATCGTGTCGCTGCCGGCCGGCGTGCTGATTCGCCGCATCGGTTACCAGAAGGGCGCCGTGACGGGTCTTCTGGTGGCGGCCGGCGGCTGCACGCTGTTTTACCCGGCCGCTTCCGGTGGCTACGGCATGTTCCTGCTGGCGCTGTTCGTGCTGGCTTCAGGTATCACGGTGCTGCAGGTTGCGGCCAATCCGTATGTGGCCGTGCTGGGACCGGCGCGCACCGCGTCGAGCCGCCTGACGCTGACGCAGGCGTTCAATTCGCTGGGCACGACAATCGGGCCGGCCGTGGGCGGGGTGTTGATCCTGTCGGCGGCGGGTGCTGCCGCCGTGGCGGGCAGCGATGCAGCGGCGGAAGCGGCCAGTGTGCGCGGGCCATACCTGATGCTGGCCGGCCTGCTGGTGGTGCTGGCCGTGATGTTCCTGATGGCGAAGCTGCCGAAGATTGTCGCGGCTGATGACGATGGCGCGCCGGTGGCAGTAGGTGGCTCGGTGCTGGCGCACCGCCACCTGGTGCTGGGTGCGATCGGCATCTTCCTGTACGTGGGCGCTGAAGTGAGCATCGGCAGCTTCCTGATCAACTTCATCGGCGAGCCGCAGATCGCTGGCCTTGCGCACGCGGACGCTGCCCATTACGTCAGCATCTACTGGGGCGGCGCGATGGTGGGGCGTTTCATCGGCTTTGCCGTGATGCGCGTGGTCAGCCCTGGCAAGACGCTGGCGTTCAACTCGGTGGCGGCAATCGTGCTGGTACTGGTCGGCACGTTCGCGCAGGGCGACATCGCGATGTGGGCGATCCTGGCGGTTGGTCTGTGCAATTCGATCATGTTCCCGACGATCTTCAGCATGGCGCTGCACGGCCTGGGCAAGCACACGGGCCAGGGTTCTGGCATCCTGTGCATGGCCATTGTCGGCGGTGCGCTGGTGCCGTTCGCGCAGGGCGCGCTGGCTGATTCACTGGGCGTGCAGATCTCGTTCCTGCTGCCGGCCGCATGCTATGCGTTCATCCTGTACTTCGGCGCTCGCTACGCGTCGATGTACGCACCGAAGTAACCTTCATGCGTCGTAGCGGTAGCCGAGGCCGTAGATCGAGCGGATCGGCTCCAGCCCCGGCGCTGCCCCGTCGATCTTGCGCCGCAGGTTCTTGACGTGGCTGTCGATCGCGCGGTCGGTGGCGTCGAGATTGTCGGCGCGGGCCGCGTCGAGCAGTTGGGCGCGCGACAGCACCTGGCCCGGCCGGCGCGCCAGCGCGGCCAGGATCGCGTATTCGCTTGGCGTCAGGTCGAGCGCGCGGCCGTGGATCCTGACGCTGCGCGCGGCCTCGTCCAGCAGGAGGGCCGCCGGCGCGACGTCGCCGCTTCCGGCGCGGCGCAGGATCGCCTTGATGCGCGCCATCAGCTCGCGCGGGCTGAACGGCTTGCACAGGTAGTCATCGGCGCCCAGTTCTAATCCCAATAAGCGGTCGATTTCTTCGACGCGCGCCGTCACCATTACGATCGGCACTTCCGAAAATGCGCGCACCGCGCGGCACAGCGCCAGACCATCAAGGCCAGGCAGCATCAGGTCGAGCACGATCAGATCCGGCGGCGCCGCGCGGATCGCCGCCAGGGCCTGCGCGCCGTCACCATGCACGGTCGGGATATAACCGGCCGCGCGTGCGTAGTCGGCGATCACGGCGGCCAGTTCCGGTTCGTCTTCGACGATCATGATCGTGCTGTTCATGGTGTGTCCTTTTCAAGCAGCGGCAGCGACACGGTCACGCGCAGGCCGCCCATTGGTGAATGGGCGAACGTCAGCGCGCCGCTCTGCGCTTCGAGCAGGCGCCGGCTCAAGGCCAGACCCAGGCCCGCGCCGCCATGCGCGCGGCTGCGCGATGCATCGACGCGGTAGAAGCGCTCGGCCAGCCGCGCCAACGCGGCGTCCGGCACGCCGGGCGCGCTGTCATCGAGCGCCAGGTGAAAGTGGCCGTCGTGCACCTGCGCGCTTAGCCGCACCACGCCGCCGGGGGCCGTGTAGCGCAGGCTGTTCTCGAACAGGTTGGCCAGTACCTGACGCAGGCGGTCCGGGTCGCCCAGCACCTGTGATTGTGCCGGCGCCGCGCCGGTCTCGAACGCCAGGCTGGCCGCCTGGAAGCGTGCGCTGAACGCCTGCGCTTCGGCGGTCGCCAGTTGCCACAGATCGAGCGGCACGCGCTGGCATGCCAGTTCGCCGACGTCGGCCCGCGCCAGCGCATACAGTTCGTCGATCAGCTTCGTCAGCGCGTGTACCTGCAGCACCATCGCATCGACGGTGCCTGGCGTGGCCTGGCGCACGCCATCCTGGATCGCTTCGAGCTGCGCGCGCAGCACGGCCAGCGGCGTGCGCAGCTCGTGCGAGGTGTCGGCCACCCACTGGCGGCGCGCCGCTTCCGCTTGATCGAGTCGTTCGGCCAGCGCATTGAAGTGCCGCGCGAGGTCGCCCAGTTCGTCGCTGCGCTGGACCGGCAGGCGCACGGCGTAGTCGCCCGCCGCCAGCGCGCCGGCGCCGCGCGCGAGGCGGTCGATTGGACGACGGAAGTGACGCGCCAGGCCGATTGCCGCCAGCGCGCTGAGCACAAGGGCAAGTCCGCCGATCAGCCACAGGCTGCGCTGTAACTGGTCGAGAAAGGCGAACGCCATCGCGTCACTGGGTCGTGCGCTGCGCGCGACGCCGAGATAGCCGATCGTGCGGTCATCAACCGTAATCGCGCGCCGGGCCAGGGGCAGGTTGCCCGGCGGGCGACCGGCGAGATAGCCGCCATTCGCATCGAGCAGGGTAATGCGTGTGTGCAGATCCGCGATGACGCCGGGTGGGGCGGGTGGGGGCGGTGGCAGTGGTGGCATGGGTGGGCCGGCTCGCGTGTGCAGGGGAGCGGCGGGTGCCGCAGGCGCTGCTGGGGCGACGGGGTCCACCGGCGCTACTGGACCGACCGGCCCGACCGGCGGCGCCGGCTTCCCGCGCACGGACTGCAAGCGCGTCAATTCGCCGCCGATCCATTCGCGCCGGTCGTCACCAGACGGCAGAAACGTCCAGTCGCCATGCTGGCTGTACTGGCGCGCGACCGCGCTTGAGAGTTCATCGAGGCGATCCAGTTCGATCGCCACCGCGTAGTCGCCGAAACTGCCCAGCACATTCTGGCGCAGCAGCAGCACGGCGGCGCCGGCCACCGTCAGCATGGCAAGGAGCACGGAGGCAAAGAGGCGGTGGCCGATGGCGATTTTCACGGTGCGGGCAAGGAAGTGGTGACAGTGCATGGTAAGCCATCAGCATCGCGACGCGGAATGTTGAGTGCGCACGATGTTTGGCGGTTGCCACCCAACTCGCTTGTGCAGCAACGCCGTTGCGCGAGTACTCGTCGCACAAACATCCGCATCAACTGTTTTGCCGGCCGGTGTAGACTGGTCCGCGCTTCAGATCCGAAGCGCTACCGGAGTGCATATGAAAGCAATATGGAATGGTGAAGTGCTGGCGCAGTCGAACGATACGGTCGTCGTCGAAGGGAACCATTATTTCCCCCCTGCCTCTTTAAACCGCCAGTTCTTCAGCGACTCGAGTACAACAACCAACTGTCCCTGGAAGGGGACAGCGAGCTACTACAATATCGAGGTGAACGGCAAGGTCAACAAGGATGCGGCGTGGGTGTATGCCACGCCAAAATCCGCCGCGTCAAATATTACTGGCCACATCGCGTTCTGGAAGGGTGTGGATGTGACGCCCTGACGTGATTCATCCGTCGCATCGTTCTGTAAGGTGTGTTGGGTACGGGGCGGCGGGTGATGAGTCGCAGACTATTTCGATAGGCAACTGTCGACCCTTAACAGACGTCGGTAAACAGTTCGGCTGTCCAATCGGCAAACGCACGCATCGCCGGAGAGAGAAAGCGGCGGTGGGGGTAAAGTAGTGATACAGGAACGGGTGCTGGCCGCCAGTCGGCCAGTACTTCGACTAACTCTCCGCTCCGCAATTGTTCCGCCACCAAGATCTCGGCCAACTGAATCAGGCCGCGTCCGTCGATTCCAAGCTTGATGTAAAGCCCAGTTTCGTTGACTGCCACCTTGCCGGACACCGGAAGGGCAACGCAATTCCCGTCTTCGACAAAATGCAGCTCACTTCCCCGCCGCGTCGTGCTGGAAAAGTAGTGGACAGCCTCGTGTGCTTGCAGATCCAGCAGCCTCTTGGGAGTTCCCTTTTCTTCCACATAGGACGGCGCTGCGCATGTGACCCAGCGCAACGCCCCCAAACAGCGCGAGACCAGCGTCGAGTCATTGAGGTTGCCGGTACGGATCACACAATCGACGCCATCCTGGATCAGGTCCACCTGACGATCATTTATACCGATCATGAGATAGATATCGGGGTAGCGCTGCTCAAATTGCGCCAAACGCGGCAGGATCAAGGCATGCGCAATGCCTCCCGGCATATCCACCCGCAACCTTCCTTGCGGGCGCTCGGCAGAGCCGCTCAGGCTAGCTTCCGTGTCGTCAATCAGGTCGAGTATCTCGCGGCAACGGTAGAAGTACTGCTCACCTTCCGGTGTCAAGCTGAGGTTTCTGGTTGAACGGTTCAGTAACCGAATTTGCAAATGTTTTTCAAGCCTTTTGACGATACCTGTGACGGATGATGGCGGTAAGCCGAGAGTTTCTGCTGCGCGTACGAAGCTCTTGCCTTCGACTACTCGGACAAACACCTGCATTGCCTGTACGCGATCCATATATTGGCCTGATAGCTATAGGAAAACGGCACTATAACCCACCATTGTTCGCATTTTCTGCACGATGAAAACCGCCAGGACCACTTTTTCCGCATCGTTGCGCCCCCTATAGTGCAGGTATCAACGCTAGAGGAGAAATCAACATGTCCAACCAAGTCCGCCAATTATCGGTACCGCTAACGATGAACCTGGCAGATCCTGACGCGATGTCAAAAAAGATTCTTGTACTCGGTGCCGGGGAACTTGGGATGCCAGTACTGCGCAGTCTTGCGCAATGCGCGAAGGGCGTCGATGATGTGACCATCAGCGTGTTGCTGCGCGCAAGCGCCGCCGCGTCCAATGTGCCAGACAAGCAGCATGATGTGGCCGAAATCCGAGACCTTGGGATCGACATCATCATCGGCGATCTTGTGAAAAGCTCGATCGACGAGCTGGCTGCGGTGTTCGGCCAATATGACACAGTCATAGGGTGTGCTGGCTATGCAGCGGGTATCGACACGCCAATGAAATTGGCGCGTGCTGCCCTGCAAGCGCAAATTCCCAGGTACTTCCCATGGCAGTTCGGCGTCGATTTTGATGTCATCGGTCGCGGCAGTCCGCAGGACATCTTCGACGCACAGTTGGACGTGCGCGAATTGCTGCGGGGTCAGCACCAGACTGAGTGGGTCATTATCTCGACCGGTATGTTCATGAGCTACCTGTTTGAGCCAGAGTTCGGCGTCGTCGATCTTGAAGAACATGCGGTGCATGCTCTTGGCAGCCTCGACACTGCTGTCACGCTGACCACGCCAGATGACATTGGCGTTCTGACTGCCGAGGTCGTTTTCACGCAACCCCGTATTCGCAACGAAATTGTTTATTTAGCTGGCGACACTGTGACGTATGGAGAAGTGGCCGACAAGCTGCAAGCGGCGCTAGGCCAACCCTTCAGCCGTTCGGCGTGGAGCGAGGAACACTTGCTGGGCGAGTTGGCCCGCGACCCACATAATATGATGCGCAAGTATCGCGCCGCCTTTGCGCAGGGAAGGGGTGTTGCTTGGGATAAAAGTGACAGTTTCAATATCCAGCGCGCTATTCCGGTTACCGATGTGGCATCTTGGATCAATGCAAACTTGATTTCTTGCCGTAGCAATTAGTATTCATTCACAGGGCTTAGGCACCGACGGTCATTCGCGGTGTCAGGTCTGACATCCGGACACATGCTCTACTCACTTGAGGGCATTTCAAAATAAACCTCTGGTTCTTTAAAATGCGCTTGAAAAATCAAGGAGCCGGATCATTGCAGAGCTCGTGTCTGAATGTCAGACCTGACCCCGGCACGTGCTCTGACCCTGGCTACGCTATCAGGTGACCGGGCTGAAAAGGTCACAGGCTGTTTTGACAGGCAGCTGTCGACCCATTCCGGACGTTAGCAAAGGTCGCCGCACGCTATCGCCAAGGGTTCAACAGCTGGACTGACTTCGACCCAACATCGACTTTGCAGTACCAATCTGGCCAGCCGTTGCGCGTATGTCCTGGCTCGAACGACACGACTGGGCAGTTCCCATGGATCGCGTGCTCTGCGAAGGTATAAAAGGCACTGAACTCTGGCGGCGGAGCTGAAAATGCCGGTGTGCCTGCTGGGGTATAAACCCGCAGCAGCGCGCCATCGTCATCAAATTCTGCGATGTAACCGTCTTCCAAGGTAATACGCATTTTCGGGGAACTCAGGGACTTAGTTGAGACTGTCGGATGTCCGCTCTTGGCCGAATCCGGCCGGTCGAGGCAGCATAGCAGGTTGCCACGTTGAAAATTCAGTGGTGGCCGCGACAGGCCGGTACCGACCCAAAGCAGACGCTTCAGCTTCTAACATCAAGCCGAGAGATTTCGAAATCGACATATCCGTCGCTTTCCGCATCCATTTCGATAATGAATCCTTGTACTTCGACCAGACCTTCCATCCGATTGATGACGCGACCTCGTCCTCGATACGCATAGTGCCCAATGCGTTCGATCCACTCCGTAGACAACGCTATTTTTTCGTCTTCGGGCCAATCGGAAAAGTAGGTGGCGAGCACATCTGCATCCATGACCGACAATCGATTTTCGATAACGTCGCCGATTTTCGAGTTGCAAGGCCAGCAAAACGCCACGAGTTCACCTTTATCGCTACGAAGCGTTACTGACGCGTCTTCATCGTCTGGCGGGTCAACCAAAGTTACAGTGAGCATGTCCATTTATTTATAGCACGCAGTACATTTCAAGGTCGTTGTGACTGTTCGCTCTTGGCCGAAAGCGGAACTTCCCAAGAGCATGTCCGCCTCGGTCTTTTGTGTCAAACATTATTGTTGTGGGTCGAACTTTATTGTCTTGTGTATGACTTTATTGCTCGTTCATACTCATGCTCGGGCACCATATGCTCAGTGAGTGTTAACAGAAATGAAGTCGGCTGAAAACAGAAATGAAGTCGGCTGAAAAAAGTTAGAACTCGATAAGGACATTAGTACACGTCCCGCCGATAACGCCCATCGGCCATCATGGTTTCGACCGCGTCCGCGCCCAGCACGTCAATCAGTGCATCATGCACGCCGCCAGCCATCCCTTGCAGGCTGCCGCAGACGTAGATCGCCGCACCATCCCGCACCCACTGGCGCAAGAGGTCAGCCTGCGCGGCAACCAGATGCTGCACATAACGTGCCGTGCTTCCGTCACGCGAAAACGCCAGGTCGAGCCGCGCAAGGGCACCGCTGTCGCGCCATTCTTCCAGTTCGCCCCGGCACAGGAAATCGTGGGCTGCATTGCGCTCGCCGAACAGCAGCCAGTTGTCGTGGGTGCCAGCGTCGATGCGCGCCTTCAGCAGTGCGCGCAGGCCGGCCAGCCCGCTGCCGTTGCCGATCGCGATCAGGGGCCGCAGCGTATTCTCTCCCAGCCGGAAGCGTGCATGCGCGCGCACCCGCAGCCGGATCGTGTCTGTCGCAAGCGCATCCGTGCAGAGCCAGCCCGACGCCGCGCCCGGCGTTCCGTCGGCGCGCTGCTGCAATCGCACCAGCAGCGTGAGCTGGCCTTCTGCTGGTACCGAGGCAATTGAATACTCACGCGGATGCGCCGGGTCTGCCGGTGCGCTGACCTGCGCCAGGTCGCCCGCCTCCCATGCCGGCAGCACGCCATCCTGCGGCATCAGTGCGAGGCGGTACAGCGGCGCGCCGGCGCTGCCGGGATTGAGCAGCGTGCGTTGGGCGATGCGCCACGCGCCGTAGGCGGGCGCTTCCCAGTCCGGCGCGTCGCTTGTGCCGGCCAGGTGGCTCAGGTGGTGCTGCCAGGCGGCCAGCGCGTCCGGCGCGCCGCGGTCGACGTCGATCCGCTCGAACAAGCTCGTTGCGCCACGCTCACGGAGCCAGGCATCGAGCGCGCGGCCGAAGCCGCAGTAGTTGGTATACGTGATGTCGCCCAGGGCCAGCATGCCGAAGTGCAGCTGCGACAGGTCCGGCGTCGCGTCCATCGTCTGCGTGGCAAAGCGCGCGGCGGGATCGGGCGCGTCGCCTTCGCCGTAGGTGCTGCAGACGAACAGGATGCGGCTGGCGCTGGACAACGTAGCCAGGTCGAGCGTCGAGATGCAGGCCGCGCGTGCGTCCAGGCCCCCGAGCGCCAGTGTGTCGGCTGTTCGCTCGGCCAGGAATTGCGCGCTGCCGGTCTGGCTCGCGTGGACCACAAGCCAGTCGGCTGCCACGCTAGTGGGGCGCGTTTTGGCCAGATGCATGCGCCACAGTCCCAGGCACATCGCAAGATAGGCGCCGGACAGCGCCAAGGCGCTCCCCCAGCGCAGCGGTTCGATTGTCAACATCATTGGAGCATGAGGCGCCAGGCGCCCGTCGTGGTTTCTTTCAGGCCGGATCCGGCGCGCACGAGAAAGCGCGCCGCAATCCCGCGTTGTTCAGCAAACGCCAGCCCGTCGTCCGGCCCCAGCACCGTCAGCGCAGTGGACAGCGCGTCGGCCGCCATGCAGGTCGGCGCCAGCACGGTGACCGAGGCCAGGTCGTGATCGACCGGGTAGCCGCTGCGCGGGTCGAGCGTGTGCGCCATCCGTCGCATGCCGTATTGAAAACTGCGCCGGTAGTCGCCCGAGGTGGCGATCGCCAGCCCGTGCAGGGCGACGATCGTCTGCCCGACAGTCTCACAATCGGGCACGCCCTCAACCTCGACCCACCATGGCTGGCCATCCGGCTTGACCCCGGCGCCGCGCAATTCGCCGCCCGCTTCGACAACGAAATGGCGCACGCTGCGATCCGCGAGGCAGGCAGCCATGCGATCGACCGCATACCCCTTGGCGACCGACGAGAAATCCAGGATCGCGCCGCCCGGTTGCAGCAGGCGCCGCCCGGCATGGTCAAGCACCGGCTGGCGCTCGCCCCGGCGCGCTATAACATCGGCAACCAGCGCAACCTGCGGCGCCTGGAACCCCGGCTGATCGTAGCGCCCGCGGGCGCCGAAGCCCCACAGATCGACAAGGGCGCCGGCGGCCGGATCATAAGCGCCGTCGCTATCGGCCGCCACCTGCAGCGCATACTCGGCAACGGCGAAAAACTGCGGCGGCAGCGCGTGCCAGCTGCCGGCCGGCGCGCGGTTGTAGCGCGACAGCAGGGAGTCGGCATCCCAATGACTCATTTGCGCAACGATCTCGTACAGCTCGCCTTGCAGCGCCTGGGTGAGCACGGCGCCATCGGCGCCCGGCGGCAGCATCAGCCGCGCCGACCAGGTCGTGCCCATCGACGTGCCGGATGTTGTAAACAGCGTGCTGCCGCCGGGCGGCATGGCTGCGTCGACGTTCAGGGGAACAAGAATGGTGCGCATCGAGCCCGTGCGCCCTTACTGCGGCAGAACGTCGAGCGTGGCCGTGTAGCTGTAGCGCTTGGCGCCCGGCGCTGGCGGACCTTTCTGCGTCTCGAGCGGGAACTTGGCCGAGAGCCAGTACATATTCGCTTCCGGCACCGTGAACTTGACCTCGCCCCTGGCGTCGGTGGTAAAGCGCAGCTCGCCCAGCGTGCCGCGGTATTTGACGGCGCCCGGCACCATGCTGAACGGGAAGTTCGGCAATGGCTTGCCGTCGAGCTGGAAGCGGAAGGTGATCGGCTCGCCCGCGCGCAGGTCGGACGGATTGGTGACCGGCACCATTTCGAGGCCGACGCCGCTTGGCTTGAGCGCCGTGTCGTTCATGTCATTGGCCGAGACGAAGGTTTCCAGACGCGTGTGCGTGGTGCTGGTGGTCACGTCGGTGGCGCCGGCCGGCACTTGTGCGCCCGGTGTGCCTTCGACGCCGCGGAAGCGCTTGACCTCGCCACCCAGCTTGTAGCTGCCCATCACGTTGTTGCTGACAATGGCCAGGCGGTAGGTGCCGTCCTTCGGCAGGCGGATGTCGATCGTGCTGCGGAATTTGCCGAGCACGGCGCCTTCGGCCTTGGTCGTCACGCCATCCGGGCCCGTGATCGTCAGATTGTCCAGGC
>Ga0308158_10000901_pt1 | contig 37200 bp, 31 predicted proteins | sample PhyBR2_FD_201038 | JGI IMG/M metagenome (GOLD analysis project Ga0308158, IMG submission 201038) | Phyllosphere microbial communities from UC Gill Tract Community Farm, Albany, California, United States - DLSLB.R2 | ecosystem: Host-associated > Plants > Phyllosphere > Unclassified | place: USA... | reverse complement strand
GGCCGGATCGAGGGGCGGACGGTCGGCTTCGTCGCCAACCAGCCGATGGTGCTGGCGGGGGTGCTCGACATCAATGCCAGCCGCAAGGCGGCGCGCTTCGTGCGCTTCTGCGACGCGTTCGAGATCCCGATCGTGACCTTTGTCGACGTGCCGGGCTTCCTGCCCGGCACCGCGCAGGAGCATAACGGCATCATCAAGCATGGCGCGAAGCTGCTCTTCGCCTATGCCGAGGCGACGGTGCCCAAGATCACGGTCATCACCCGCAAGGCCTATGGCGGTGCCTATGACGTGATGGCGTCCAAGCATTTGCGCGGCGACCTCAACTATGCCTGGCCGACCGCCGAGATCGCGGTGATGGGCGCGAAAGGCGCGGTCGAGATCATCTTCCGGGGCAAGACGCCGGAGGAGATCGCCGAGCGGACGGCGGAGTACGAGGCGCGCTTCGCCAACCCGTTCGTCGCGGCGTCCAAGGGGTTCGTCGACGAGGTGATCCAGCCGCATTCCACCCGCCGCCGCATCGCCTTGGGCCTGCGCAAGCTGCGCAACAAGGATCTGGCCAATCCGTGGAAGAAGCATGACAATCTGCCGCTCTGAGATGGTCGCGGGCGAGGGAACCCTCCCCCATCCCCTCCCGCCTGCGGGAGGGGCGTGCCTGGGGCCAGCGTCTGCCCAGAACCTCTCCCCTCCCGCAGGCGAGTTTCAGGTTGGTCATGCCCCCGGCATGACCGAAACGATGCGGGGCATCGTTTACCTGAAACTGGGCTGGGGGAGGGCTGGCGCTCTCGTCGCGCATACCCGCTGGAGACACGCATGACCCTGGGCCGCCTGAACCATATCGGCATCGCCACGCCGTCGATCGAGGCATCGGTCGAGACCTATCGCCACCTGCTCGGCGCCGACGCGATCGGCGAACCGTTCGACCTGCCCCCGCAAGGCGTGCGGGTGTGCTTCATCGACGCGCCCAACACCCAGATCGAGCTGATCCAGCCGCTTGACGAAACCTCCCCCATCGCCAACTTCCTGAAGAAGAACCCGGCGGGCGGGCAGCATCATCTGTGCTTCGAGGTCGCCGACATGGCCGCTGCCGTCGCCGAGCTTCAGGCCAAGGGCGCGACGTTGCTGGGCCAGCCGCGCATCGGCGCGCATGGCACGCCGGTCGTCTTCCTGCATCCGCGCGACATGGGCGGGGTGCTGGTCGAGCTGATGGAAACACCGGGAGAGGGACATTGAGCGACGCCATGCTGCGCGTCGAACGCCAGGGCGACGTGCTGGTCCTGACGCTTAACCGGCCCGAGCGCCTCAACGCCGCGCCGCCTGCGCTGTTCGATGCGATCCGCGAAGCGCTCGACGCGCGCGGCGATGCGCGCGCGGTGCTGATCGCGGGCGAGGGGCGGGCCTTTTGCTCGGGCGCGGATATCTCGGGCGGCGATGTCGGTCCCGATACTGTCCACCGGGCGCTGGTCGAGCATTACAACCCCGCGATGCTGGCGCTCGCCGACCTGCCCATTCCCGTGGTCAGCGCGGTGCGGGGCGCGGCGGCGGGGATCGGGTGCAGCCTGGCGCTGGCCGCCGATTTCTGCATCGCGAGCGAGAATGCCTATTTCCTCCACGCTTTCGTCAATATCGGGCTGGTGCCCGATGGCGGGGCGAGCTGGATGCTGCCGCGTCTGATCGGTCGGGCGCGGGCGGGCGAGATGATGATGCTGGGCGAGCGGGTTCCGGCGGCCAAGGCGCTCGACTGGGGCATGATCTACAAGGTCGTGGCCGACGATGCGCTCGACGCCGAAGCCCTGTCCCTCGCCGAACGGCTGGCGGCGGGGCCGAGCGTGGCGCTCGGGCTGATGCGCCGTGCGCTCCAGGCCGGGTTCGACAGCGACTATGCCACCGCGCTGACCCGCGAGGCGGAAGACCAGCGCACTGCCCGCGCGACCCAGGACGGCGAGGAAGGCGGCCGGGCCTTTTTTGAAAAGCGTCCGCCGCGTTTCCTCGGGCGGTAGGATACGGCCCCTTGCGCACGCATGATGATTTCGCTCTAGTGAAATAAAATAAGAGTGGATGAGGAGTGGCCGATGGCCGAACGCCCTGAGCTGTCCGATTGGGAAGCCCTTGCCGCGCGCGAGGTGAAGGGCCGCGATCTCGACTGGCAGACGCCCGAGGGGATCACGGTCAAGCCGCTCTATACCGCTGCCGATGTGACCACCGATCCCGGCCTGCCGGGTTTTGCGCCGTTCACGCGTGGCGTGCGGGCCAGCATGTATGCGGGCCGCCCCTGGACGATCCGGCAATATGCGGGCTTTTCGACCGCCGAGGAATCCAATGCCTTTTATCGCCGCAACCTGGCGGCGGGGCAGAAGGGGTTGTCGGTCGCTTTCGATCTGGCGACGCACCGCGGTTATGACAGCGATCATCCGCGCGTGACGGGTGACGTGGGCAAGGCGGGCGTCGCGATCGACACGGTCGAGGATATGAAGATCCTGTTCGATGGCATTCCGCTGGATGCCATGTCGGTCAGCATGACGATGAACGGCGCGGTGATCCCGGTTCTGGCCTTCTTCATCGTCGCGGCCGAGGAGCAGGGGGTTCACCGCTCCAGGCTGGAAGGGACCATCCAGAACGACATCCTCAAGGAGTTCATGGTCCGCAACACGTACATCTATCCGCCCGAACCGAGCATGCGGATCATCTCGGACATCTTCGCCTATACCAGCGCCGAGATGCCCAAGTTCAACAGCATCTCGATCAGCGGCTATCACATGCAGGAGGCGGGGGCGACGCAGCTTCAGGAGCTGGCCTTCACCATCGCCGACGGCATGGAATATGTGAAATATGGCGTGGCCTCGGGCCTCGACATCGACAAATTTGCTGGCCGCCTGTCCTTCTTCTTCGCGATCGGCATGAACTTCTTCATGGAGGTCGCCAAGCTGCGCGCCGCGCGCGTGCTGTGGCACCGGGCGATGACGCAGCTGGGGGCGAAGGACGAACGCTCCAAGATGCTGCGCACGCACTGCCAGACGAGCGGCGTGTCGCTGACCGAGCAGGACCCGTATAACAACGTCATCCGCACCACCATCGAGGCGATGGCAGCGATGCTGGGCGGCACCCAGTCGCTCCATACCAACGCGCTGGACGAAGCGATCGCGCTTCCCACCGATTTCTCCGCCCGGATCGCGCGCAACACGCAGATCGTGTTGCAGGAGGAAACGGGGATGACGAAGGTCGTCGATCCGTTGGGCGGCAGCTATTATGTCGAGAGCCTGACGCAATCGCTGGTCGATGGCGCGTGGGAACTGATCGAGCGGATCGAGGCCGAAGGCGGCATGGCCAGGGCGGTCGCTTCGGGCTGGCCCAAGGCGATGATCGAAGAGGCGAGCGCCGCGCGCGCCGCCAAGGTCGACCGGGGCGAGGATGTCATCGTCGGGGTGAACAAATACCGGCTTCAGGATGAGGCACCGGTGGAAATCCTCGACATCGACAATCATGCGGTGCGCGCGGGGCAGGTGGCGCGGATCGCGGCGGTGAAAGCCGCGCGCGATGAGGCGGCGTGCCAGGCCGCCTTGGATGCGCTGCGCCAAGCCGCCAAAATTCCTCCCCTGCAAGTGGAGGTGGCATCGCGGAACGGTGACGGAGGGGGGGCACCCCTCTCGAGCGTGGACACCCCTCCGTCAGCGGCTGACGCCGCTGCCACCTCCCCCGCCGGGGGAGGAATGGGCAAGAATCTGCTCGCGCTCGCCGTGGAGGCGGCGCGGGCGCGCGCGACGCTGGGCGAGATTTCCGCCGCGCTGGAGGATGCGTTCGGCCGCTACGGTACGCAGCCGACGCCGGTGTCGGGCATTTACGGCGGTGCGTATGCCGAGGACGAACGCTGGGCGCGCCTGCTGCGCGGCGTCGAGGCGGTCGAGCGTCGTCTGGGCCGCAAGCCCCGGCTGTTCGTCGCTAAGATGGGCCAGGACGGGCATGACCGGGGCGCGAACCTCGTCTCCTCTATGTTCGGCGATCTGGGGTTCGAGGTGGTGCCCGGCCCGCTCTTCCAGACGCCGGAGGAAGCCGCGCAACTGGCGCTGTCCCGCGACGTCGACGTCGTCGGCGCCTCCAGCCTGGCGGCGGGGCACAAGACGCTGATCCCCGAACTGATCGGCCACCTCCGCGAGGCGGGGCGCGCCGATATCAAGGTCATCGCGGGTGGCGTTATTCCCGCACAGGATTATCAGGCGCTCTACGATGCCGGGGTGCAGGCGATTTTCGGCCCCGGCACCAACCTTGTGAAGGCGGCCGAGGATGTGCTGAGGCTGCTGGGCCATAATATGCCGCCCGAGACGGGCGAATGACAGGACATGACGTGATGACGACGACCACCGCGCTTCGCCCCGAGGCGACCTTGCGCACCGACTGGACCCGCGCCGAGATCAGCGCTCTGTTCGACCTGCCCTTCACCGAGCTGCTGTTCCGCGCGGCCGAAGTCCACCGCGCGCATCACGCGGCGGATGAGGTGCAGCTCTGCACGCTCTGCTCGATCAAGACCGGCGGCTGCCCCGAGGATTGCGGTTACTGTTCGCAAAGCGCGTCAGCGGAAAGCGACGTGAAGGCCGAGAAGCTGATGGACGTGCAAGCCGTGCTGGCGGCGGCGGCCGAGGCCAAGGCGGCGGGCTCGCAGCGTTTCTGCATGGGCGCGGCCTGGCGGTCGCCGAAGGAGCGCGACATGGACAAGGTCGTCGCCATGGTCGAGGGGGTGAAGGCCATGGGGCTGGAGACCTGCATGACGCTGGGGATGCTCGATGCGCCCCAGGCGCAGCGTCTGGCCGAGGCGGGTCTCGACTATTACAACCACAATATCGACACCTCGCCCGAAAACTACGCCAACGTCATCACGACGCGCTGCTTCGAGGACCGGCTGGAGACGCTGTCCAACGTGCGCGAGGCGGGGATTTCGGTGTGCTGCGGCGGGATCGTCGGCATGGGTGAGACGCGCGGCGACCGCGTCGGCTTCGTCCATGCGCTCGCCACGCTGCCGCGCCATCCGGAAAGCGTACCGGTCAATGCGCTGGTCCCGGTCAAGGGCACGGTGCTGGGCGACATGCTGGCCGATACGCCGCTGGCGCGGATCGACGATATCGAGTTCGTCCGCACCGTCGCCGTCGCGCGCATCACCATGCCGATGAGCATGGTCCGCCTGTCAGCCGGGCGCGAGAGCATGTCGGCGGCGACCCAGGCCTTGTGCTTTATGGCGGGGGCGAACTCGATCTTCACCGGTGACAAGCTGCTGACCGCGGGCAATGCGGGGGACGATGCCGACGCCGCGCTGTTCGCCAAGCTGGGCCTGAAGCCGATGGAAGGTGCCGAGCCGATGCGGGTGGCAGCCGAGTGATTTCGGTTCACCCCATCTTGATCACCCCGGCGAAGGCCGGGGTCCAGATGCGGTGAACCATCGATGGTGCGACGCATCGGCCTCCCCCCGAGGTGCTGCGGCGGGCCATCGACAAAAGGGAAACTGGACCCCGGCCTTCGCCGGGGTGGTGCTTCCCACAAGACATTCGACACGGACCAACGACATAAAAGGAGAGGTATCCCCGTGTTCCAGAAAATCCTGATCGCCAATCGCGGGGAAATCGCGTGCCGGGTCATCCGTACCGCCCGCGCGATGGGCATCGCCACGGTCGCAGTCTATTCGGACGCCGATGCCAGCGCGCCGCATGTCCGGCTGGCCGATGAGTCGGTCCGCTTGGGGCCAGCGCCCGCCGCCGAAAGCTATCTCAAGGCCGAACTGATCCTCGCCGCCGCCAAGGCGACCGGCGCGGACGCGATCCATCCCGGTTACGGCTTCCTGTCCGAACGTGAGAGCTTCGCGAAAGCCTGTGCCGAGGCGGGTGTCGCCTTCATCGGCCCGCCGCCGAACGCCATCGCCGCGATGGGCGACAAGATCGAGTCGAAAAAGCTGGCCAAGGCGGCGGGCGTCAATGTCGTCCCCGGCTATCTGGGCGAGATCGCCGATACCGCGGAAGCGGTGCGTATCGCCGCCGACATCGGCTTCCCCGTCATGATGAAGGCGTCGGCCGGGGGCGGCGGCAAGGGCATGCGGCTCGCCTGGTCGGAAGCGGATGTGCGCGAGGGCTTCGAGGCAACCAAGCGCGAGGGGCTCGCCAGCTTCGGGGACGACCGCGTCTTCATCGAGAAATTCATCGAGTCCCCCCGCCATATCGAAATCCAGGTGCTGGGCGACCAGCATGGCAATATCGTCTATCTCGGCGAGCGCGAATGCTCGGTCCAGCGCCGCCACCAGAAGGTGGTCGAGGAAGCGCCGTCGCCCTTCGTCACCCCCGAGATGCGCCGCGCCATGGGCGAGCAGGCGGTCGCACTGGCCCGCGCGGTCGGTTATTATTCGGCGGGCACCGTCGAGCTGATCGTGTCGGGCGCGGATACGACGGGCAAGAGCTTCTACTTCCTCGAAATGAACACCCGGCTCCAGGTCGAACATCCCGTCACCGAGGAAATCACCGGCCTCGATCTGGTCGAGCAGATGATCCGCGTCGCTGCCGGAGAGCCGCTGGCCTTCGGTCAGGACGAGGTGACCCTGACCGGCTGGGCGATCGAGAACCGCGTCTATGCCGAGGACCCGTATCGCGGCTTCCTGCCCTCGACCGGGCGGCTGGTCCGCTACAACCCGCCCGCCGAACATTCGGACGACGAAACCCGCGTCCGCGTCGACGACGGCGTCGCCGAGGGCGGCGAGGTCAGCATGTTCTACGACCCGATGATCGCCAAGCTCGTCACCTGGGCGCCGACCCGCGAAGCCGCGATCGACGCCCAGATCGCCGCGCTCGATGCGTTCGAGATCGTCGGGCCGGGGACCAATATCGACTTCGTCTCCGCGCTGATGCAGCATCCTCGCTTCCGCGCAGGAGCGCTGTCGACGGGCTTCATCGCCGAGGAATATCCCGACGGCTTCCAGGGCGCGCCCGCCAGCGACGACCTGACCCGCACCCTTGCGGCGGTCGCCGCCTTCGCCGCCACCGCCGAGGCCGATCGCGCGCGGCGGGTCGACGGCCAGCTCGGCCACCGCCTGCAACCGCCCGCCGACTGGACGGTGCGGATCGGCGGAGCGGATCATCAGGTCCATGTCTCGACCGACGGCATGACCGTCGATGGCGACGACCTGGACCTCGCCATCGCCTATACGCCCGGCGACCGGATGATCGCGGTCGAGGACGAAGATGGCGAGACGCTCCACGTCCGCATCGCGAAGACGCGCACCGGCTTCAAGCTGACCACGCGCGGTGCCAGCCACATGGTCCGCGTCCTCCCCGCGCGCGCGGCGGCTTATGCCCAGCACCTGATCGAAAAGGTGCCGCCCGACCTGTCGAAATTCCTGATCGCGCCGATGCCGGGCCTGCTCGTTCGATTGGACGTAGCCGAGGGTGATTCCGTCGAGGCCGGCCAGCCGCTGGCCGTCGTCGAGGCGATGAAGATGGAAAACATCCTCCGCGCCGCCAAGACCGGCACGGTGAAGACGATCAGCGCCAAGACCGGCGACAGTCTGGCCGTCGATGCGGTGATTCTCGAACTGGAGTAAACTCTACCGCCCTCACCCTTCCGGCGCTTCGCGCCTGCCTCCCTCTCCCAATGGGAGAGGGAAGGGGCCTGCCCGCGATAGCGGGTGGGAAGGGTGAGGGTAGATTATCCGGCCGCCTTCTCCGCACGCGCCAATATCCGCTCGGCCTCGGCCAGATGCAGGCGTTCGACCATCTGCCCGTCCAGCCGGATCGCGCCCAGCGTCGCTTGCGCGGGGTCGGCAAAGGCGTCCATCACCTTCCGCGCCCAGGCGATTTCCGCCGCATTCGGGCCGAACCCTGCATGGGCCGCCGCAATCTGGTTGGGGTGGATCAGCGTCTTGCCGTCGAAGCCCAGCCGCCGCCCCTCCGTGCATTCCGCCGCCAGCCGCTCGGGCGCGTCGAGGGCGTTGCATACGCCGTCCAGCGCGATCAGCCCGGCGCTGCGGGCCGCGACGACGATCTGGACCCGGAGCGGCAACAACGCCTCGGGCGCGGGCGGATAGGGCAGGCGCATCTCCTTCGCCAGATCGTTGGTGCCCGCGACCAAAGCGGTCAGCCTCAACCCCGTTGCCGCCTGCGCGATCGCGCCGAGCGACAGGATACCGCGACACGTCTCGATCATCGCCCAGAGCGGCACGTCCGGCCCCAATGCCGCCCGCGCGGCGGCAAGCGTCGCGACATCGTCGACCTTGGGTATCAGCACCGCCGCCGGACGCGTCGTCGCCAGCGCGGCGAGGTCGTCCATCGCATGGGACGTATCCAGTCCGTTTGTCCGCACGACCAGCAACCGCTCGCCAAAGCCGCCCTCGCGCACCGCCGCCACCGCCGCATCGCGCGCCATGGCCTTGGCGTCGGGGGCGACCGCGTCCTCCAGGTCGAGGATCACCGCATCGCTGTCGAGCATGCGCGCCTTGGCGATGGCGCGGGAATTGGAGGCGGGGAGGAACAGGGCGCTGCGCAAGATCATGGCGCGAGCATAGCGGCGTCATGCCTCTGGTAAAATGGCGGAGTCGCGCCATAATCGAAGGCGCAAAGGGGGATGATGACATGACCGCGACGCTGTTGCTGCTGGGGCTGACGATCACGCTCTACGTCTGGCCGGACCTGCCGGTCAGCCGCTGGCTGGCGGGCATGATGGTCGAGGCTCCGGCGCGGCTGCTCGGGCGGGTCCGGCCGGGGCATTGGGCGATGATGGCGCTGGGGGTGGCGCTGCTGGGCCTCGCCATCTGGTTCGAGATCGATGAGATTCGGATGCTCGCCGCGGCGGCCGCGCCGATGGGCGATCTGGTCATGCTCGCCTCGGCGATCGAATGGGGCGGCGTGGCCGAACTGGTGATGGCGGCGGTCCTGTCCTCCTCGATGCTGGCGCGCTGGCCTGTTTTCGGTCGCTGGGCCGGGCGGATGTCCGCCAGCCGGACCGCTCGCCCGCGCCGGGTGGAGCGACCCGCCAATGACAGCGACGACGGCGAGGGGCATAGACGCGCCGCCTGATCCCTTTGCGGGGGCGGAACGAAAGCGTCAGGCCGCCGTTCACCCGCTGAATGCTCCGCGATCCGCGCCTCGCCAAAAATCATGCGCGTTTCGCGTGCCTTGGGCTGTGCGTCGTCCTTTCCGCCTGTGAGCCCGGCATCCTGGATCCCGCCGGGCCGATCGCGGCGGGCGAGCGCAGCATCTTCTTCAATTCGCTGGCGGTGATGCTGGCCATCGTGGTGCCGGTCATCATCCTGGCCTTCGCCTTTGGCTGGTGGTTCCGCGCGAGCAACACCCGCGCCAGGCATCTGCCCGAATGGGCCTATTCGGGGCGGCTGGAGCTGCTGGTCTGGTCGATCCCCGCGCTGGCCATCATGTTCCTGGGCGGCATCGCCTGGATCGGCAGCCATGATCTCGATCCGCCCAAGCCCATCGCGTCGAAGGCCAGGACGATGACAATCGAGGTCGTCGCCACCGACTGGAAATGGCTGTTCCTCTATCCCGAACAGGGGATCGCGACGATCAACCGGCTGGTCGTGCCGGTCGGCACGCCGGTGAAGTTCCGGATCACCTCGGCGGGCGTCATGAACAGCTTCTTCGTGCCGCAGCTGGGCAGCCAGATCTACGCCATGTCGGGCATGGACTCGACGCTTCACCTGCGCGCCGACAAGGCCGGGCGCTATCGCGGGCTGTCGGCGCATTATAGCGGGGAGGGCTTTGCCGATATGAACTTCTTCGTCGATGCGGTGCCGCAGGCGAGCTTCGACCGCTTCGTCGCGACCGCCAAGGGCGGACAGGGCAAGACGCTCGACTGGAACGAGTTCGTCGCGATGGCGCACCCCAGCCGCAACGTCCGCCCCGCCAGCTATCCCCGGCTCCAGCCCGGCCTGTACGACCGGATCGTCATGAAGAACGGCGCGCCCGAGGGTGAGCAAGCCAAGGACGGGCGCGAGCAATGAGTCTGACCGGCAAGCTGGGCTGGGACTCGATCCCGTTCCACGAACCGCTGCCCCTGGTGTCGGCGGGGGTCATCGGCCTGGTGCTGCTGGGCGTCTTCATCTGGGTGTGGCGGCGCGGGCATCTGCCCTACATCTGGAGCGAGTGGATCACGAGCGTCGATCACAAGCGGATCGGCGTCATGTACTGCCTGCTGGCGGGCGTCATGCTGCTGCGCGGCTTTTCCGACGCGCTGCTGATGCGGTCGCAACAGGCGATCGCCTATGGCAATGAAGGCTATCTGCCGCCCGATCATTACGACCAGATCTTCTCGGCGCATGGCACGATCATGATCTTCTTCGTGGCGATGCCGTTCATGATCGGGCTGATGAATTTCGTCGTGCCGTTGCAGCTCGGCGTGCGCGACGTGGCGTTTCCGACGCTCAACTCGGTCAGCTTCTGGCTGACCGCCAGCGGCGCGCTGCTCATCAATATGAGCCTGGTCATCGGTGAGTTCGCCAAGACCGGCTGGCTGGTCTATCCGCCCTTGTCCGAACTGCGCTTCTCGCCCGGCGTCGGCGTCGATTATTATCTCTGGGCGCTCCAGATATCCGGCATGGGAACACTGCTCTCGGGCGTGAACCTGGTCACGACCATCCTGAAGATGCGCGCGCCGGGTATGGGTTACAGCCGGATGCCGATGTTCACCTGGACATCGCTGGCCTCCAACCTGCTGATCGTCGCGGCTTTTCCGGTGCTGACCGCCGTGCTGGCGATGCTGATCCTCGACCGCTATCTCGGCTTCCACTTCTTCACGCCGGAAGCGGGCGGCAACCAGATGATGTTCGTGAACCTCATCTGGGCCTGGGGCCACCCGGAAGTCTATATCCTGATCCTGCCCGCCTTCGGCGTGTTTTCCGAGATCATCTCGACCTTCTCGTCCAAGCCTTTGTTCGGATACCGCTCGATGGTCATCGCGACCATGGTGATCTGCATCCTGTCCTTCATGGTCTGGCTGCACCATTTCTTCACCATGGGGGCCGGGGCCGATGTGAACGGCTTTTTCGGCATCACGACGATGATCATTGCGGTGCCGACGGGGGTGAAGGTCTTCAACTGGCTGTTCACCATGTATGGCGGGCGCATTCGCTATACGTCGATGATGCTGTGGTCGATCGGGTTCATCGTGACCTTCGTAATCGGCGGCATGACCGGCGTGATGCTGGCGGTGCCCCCGGCCGATTTCGTGCTGCACAACTCGCTGTTCCTGGTCGCGCATTTCCATAACGTCATCATCGGCGGGGTGCTGTTCGGCGCCTTTGCGGGCTTCACCTTCTGGTTTCCCAAGATGTTCGGTTTCACACTGGACGAGACCTGGGGCAAGCGGGCCTTCTGGTTGTGGCTGAGCGGTTTCTATCTCGCCTTCATGCCGCTCTATGTGCTGGGCCTGATGGGCATGACCCGGCGGATGCAGCATTATGACGTGCCCGGCTGGCATCCGTGGCTGATCGCGGCGGGCATGGGCGCGCTGCTGATCGCCGCTGGCATCGCGTGCCAGGTCATGATGCTTTATGTTTCGATCCGTACCCGCAAGGATCGGGTCGACGAAAGCGGCGATCCCTGGGACGGGCGTACGCTGGAGTGGATCACCACCTCGCCGCCGCCCGCCTTCAACTTCGCGGTGCTGCCCGATGTGAAGGGCGAGGAGGCCTATTGGGGCATCAAGGCGAAGGCGCGCGAGAACCGCGCCCTGTCCGATCGCCCCGATTACGAACCGATCGAGATGCCGCGGAATTCGCCGACCGGAATCGTCGCCGCCTTCTTCGCCACCGCCATGGGCTTTGCGCTGATCTGGCATATCTGGTGGCTGGTCGGCCTGGGTTTCTTCGGGGCCTGGGGGACGTTCATCGTCTTCGCATGGCGGGACAAGGCCGAGTATGAGATCCCGGTCGAGGAGGTCGAACGGCTGGACCAGGCGCGTCGCCGCAGCAAGGCGACACTGCTGGACTTGCCGGAAGAGGCGCTGTCATGAGCCAGGCCGCGCAGACGCACGATCCCAACAAGCTGGGCCGTACCGCCGAGCCCAACCCGGATGGCCCTGCGCCCAAGCGGGTGGTGGTGTCCTATGGCTTCTGGATCTTCCTGCTGTCGGACTTCATCCTGTTCGCCTGCTTCTTTGCCGGGTACGCGGTGCTGAAGGATGCGACAGCGGGCGGTCCGTCGGGCAAGGACCTGTTCGAACTGAAGCTGGTCGAGGCGGAGACGGTGCTGCTGCTGCTGTCCAGCTTCGCCTGCGGTCTGGCGGGGATCGGCACCCTGGCGCGCGACATGCGCTGGTTCCAGATCGCGATGGCGGCGACGGGGCTGCTCGGCGCGGGTTTCCTGGCGCTGGAGGCCTATGAGTTTCTCCACCTGATCGGCGAGGGGGCGGGGCCGGGGCGCAGCGCGTTCCTGTCGGCCTTCTTCGCGCTGGTCGGGTGCCACGGGCTCCATGTGCTGCTCGGTCTGCTCTGGCTGACGACGATGATGGCGCAGGCCTGGGCGAAGGGGTTCCGCGAAGACATATTGCGCCGCATCCTGTGCTTCAGCCTGTTCTGGCACGCGCTCGACATCATCTGGGTGGCGCTGTTCACCATGGTCTATCTGATGGGAGTGCGGGGATGAGCCAGCGGCCCGACGAGGAAATGGCCCGCGACGAAACCGCGCCGGGCGTCGAGAGCGAGAAGGACTCGGTCGTCGGCGGCATCCGCAGCTATGCGATCGGGCTGGTCGCGGCGGCGATCCTGACGGCGGCGTCCTTCGCGCTAATCCAGTTCGATATCGTCTGGGGGCCAGCCGTGCCCGCTGCCCTCGTCGCGCTGGCGATCGGGCAGATGGGGGTGCATCTGGTGTTCTTCCTCCACATCACCACCGGGCCGGACAATAGTAACAATGTGCTGGCGCTGCTGTTCGGCATATTGATCGTGGCGCTGGTCCTGCTGGGCTCGATCTGGATCATGGGGCATCTGAACCACAATCTGATGGGGCCGATGGCGACGCCTTAGGAGCGGTCGATACGTCCCATTCCTCCCCTGGAAGGGGAGGGGGACCAGCGAAGCTGGTGGAGGGGTGTCACCCTCTCGATAGCGCGACACCCCTCCGTCGCGCTTAGCGCGCCACCTCCCCTGCAAGGGGAGGAATAGAAAGGCCTCAGCTTTCCAGCACTCGCCCCCGGATGACGGAGACGCCGTGCGCGCGGTCGAAGCGCAGGATTAGGCTCTCGTCGCCGACAGGGACGTGCAGGGCAAAGCCGTTACCGTTGTCCCAGTCCTCGGGCGTCATCGGGCCACCGGACAGCTTGCGCCATTCGGCCCCGGCCAGCCAGTTGGTCCAGTCGATCGGGGTTTCCCGGCGAAGGGCGGCGAGCTGCGCGACAAAATCCTCCAGCGCCTCGTCGCGGGTTTGCCAGTCGAGCCACGTCGTCTCATTGTCCTGGGCATAGCCGTTGTTGTTGCCCTGCTGGCTGCGGCCGAATTCGTCGCCTGCGGTCAGCATCGGCGTGCCGCGTGACAGGAACAGCGTCGCCAGCATCGCGCGGACCGAAGTCTCACGCGCGGCGCGGATGGCGGCATCGTCGGTCGGCCCTTCCTGCCCATGGTTCCATGACACCTCGTCGCCATGCCCGTCGCGATTGTCCTCGCCATTGGCGTGGTTGTGGCGCGCGGCATAGGCGGTCAGGTCGGCGAGAGTGAAGCCGTCATGCGCCGCGACGAAATTGACCGAGCGGCTGGCGAGGCTGGCGAACACATCCGCCGACCCCGCGATCCGCGTCGCCAGATCGCCGCTGCGCCCGTCGCCGCGCCAGAAGCGGCGCACCTGGTCGCGATATTGGTCGTTCCACTCCAGCCAATGCTCGGGGAAGTGGCCGAGCTGGTAGCCGCCGGGGCCGATGTCCCAGGGTTCGGCGATCATGACGCGGGTCGACAGGATCGGATCGGCGGCGATTTCAGCGAAGATGGGGGCGTGGGCATCGAAGCCCGGTCCACGCGCCAGCACCGGCGCCAGGTCGAAGCGGAATCCGTCCACCCCCGCCCGCGCGAAATGGCGAAGCGTGTCGAGGATCATCGCGCGGACGCTCGGGCGGCTGGCGTCGAGCATGTTGCCGGTGCCCGCATCGTTGATGAGCGTACCGTTGGCCGTGCGCGCATAGGCATCCGGGTCCAGGCCCCGGAAGGACAGGGTGCCGCCCTGTACGTCGCTCTCGCCCATATGGTTGAACACAAGGTCGAGGATGACGCCGATGCCTGCCTCGCGCAGCGCCGCGATCGTGGCGACCAGTTCGGCGACGCCGCCCGGCACCCGCTCCGGGCAGAGCGCCATCGGCACGACCGGGTTGTAACCCCAGGCATTGCGCAGGCCGAGCGGCGGCAGATGCCGCTCGTCGATCGCGGCGGTGATCGGCATGAGTTCGACGGCCGCCACGCCCAGCTTGCGGAGGTGATCGAGCACGGCGGGATGGGTGAGTGCCGCCAAGGTGCCGCGCCGTTCGGGCGGTATGGCGGGATGGCGCATGGTGAAGCCGCGCACATTGAGTTCGTAGATCAGCCTGCCCGGCCGGAACAGCGGCGGGGCGGGGGTGGTGGTCAGCGGGGCGACGACACGGGCGCGGGGGACGATGTCGGCGGTGTCCTCGCCGTAAATGCCCAGGCGTGGCGACTGGACGAAGGTGCGGTCGATTTCGAGCGCGTGAGGGTCGACCAGCAGCTTGGCGGGGTCGAACCACAGGTTGCGGGCCGGGTCGTAACGCCCATGCGCGCGATAGCCGTAGAGAGGGGCGGGGCCTGGAACGGTGGCCGTCCACCTATCGCCGTTGCGGGACATGGCGATGCGGCGTTCGGTGGGGCCGTCGAACAGGCAAAGCTCCACCTGCTCGGCGGTCGAGCGCACGGCGAAGCGGGTGCCGCCGGGGATGGGTGTCGCGCCGAGGGGATAGGGCTGATTCGTCATGGCTGAGACCATCTCAAATCCTCCCCTGCAAGGAGAGGGGGACCATCCGAAGGATGGTGGAGGGGTGTCCCCGCTGGCCGTGACACCCCTCCGTCAGCGCTTCGCGCTGCCACCCCCCTTGCAGGGGAGGAATTATAGAGGCCTTACGTCACGACATCGGGTTCGGTGCGGCCGGTATGCTGGGTGATCCCCGCAATCTCGTCCGCCGCCGCGATGATGTCCGCCAGCATCTCCGGCGTCTCGCGGTCGAGTTCGTCGGCCGAATAGCGCTCCAGATAGACGCGCAAGGTCGCGCCGCTCGTGCCGGTGCCCGACAGGCGGAACACGACGCGGCTGCCACCCTGGAACAGCACGCGGATGCCCTGGTTGCGGCTGACCGACTGGTCGGTGGGATCGGTATAGGCGAAGTCGTCCGCCGTCTCGACCGTCAGCCCGGCGAACGTCTGCCCCGGCAGCGTCGCCAGCTTGCCCCGCAGGTCGGCCATCAGCGCATCGGCGCGCTCGCTCTCGACGCCCTCATAATCGTGGCGCGCATAATAGTTGCGGCCATAGGTCGCCCAATGGTCGCGGGCGATCTGGTCGACGGACTTGCCCGAGGCGGCGAGGATGTTGAGCCAGAGCAGCACCGCCCACAGCCCGTCCTTCTCGCGCACATGGTCCGAGCCGGTCCCGGCGCTCTCCTCGCCGCAGATGGTCGCCATCCCCGCATCGAGCAGATTGCCGAAGAACTTCCACCCCGTAGGCGTCTCGTAAGCGGGAATGCCCAGCTTTTCAGCGACGCGGTCGGCGGCGGCGCTGGTCGGCATGGAACGGGCGATGCCCTTCAGGCCACCGGCATAGGCGGGCGCGAGATGGGCGTTGGCCGCCAGCATCGCCAGGCTGTCCGACGGCGTGATGAAGCGCCCGCGCCCGATGATGAGGTTGCGGTCGCCGTCCCCGTCCGAGGCCGCGCCGAAATCGGGCGCGTCCGGGGCCATCATCCGGTCGTACAGTTCCTTGGCGTGGACCAGATTGGGGTCAGGGTGATGCCCCCCGAAATCGGGGAGCGGCGTACCGTTCTTCACGGTGCCCTTTGCGAAACCCAGCCGGTTCTCAAGAATCTCGGTCGCATAAGGCCCGGTCACAGCGCTCATCGCATCGAACGACATGGTGAAGCCGCCCTCGACCGCAGCCCGGATTGGGGCGAAGTCGAACAGGCTTTCCATCAGCGCGGCATAATCGGCGACCGAGTCGATCACCTCGACCGTCATGCCACCGACCGTCACCTCGCCCAGCGTATCGAGGTCGATGTCGTCCGCCTCGACGGTCAGCCAGCGGCTGATCGACTTGGTGTTGGCGTGGATCGCGTCCGTGACCTTCTCGGGTGCGGGGCCGCCGTTCGCGATATTGTATTTGATGCCGAAGTCTTCGTCCGGGCCGCCCGGATTATGGCTGGCCGAGAGGATCAGGCCGCCCAGTGCCCCCCGCTGGCGGATCACGTTGCTGGCTGCCGGGGTCGACAGGATGCCGCCTTGGCCGACCACGACGCGGGCAAAGCCGTTCGCCGCCGCCATGCGTATGGCGACCTGAATCACCTCCCGGTTCAGGAAGCGACCGTCGCCGCCGATCACCAGCGTCTGGCCGGTCTTTTCGTCACCGAGCGCGTCGAAGGTCGACTGGATGAAGTTCTCGGCATAATTGGGCTGCTGAAAGACGCGGACCTTCTTGCGCAGGCCCGAGGTGCCGGGCTTCTGGTCGAGATAAGGCTCGGTCGCGACGGTCTTGATCATGGGTTCCCCAGCACGGATCGATAGAGTTCGGCATAGTGGCGGCCGCTATGGTGCCAGCTATAATCGGCGTTCATGCCATTGACCTGAATGGTCCGCCATTGGTCTTGGTCGGCATATAGTCTCATTGTGCGACGCAGGACCGCGACAATATTGTCGGTGGTGACAGTGTCGAACTGAAGTCCGGTGGCCACGCCCATGGCCAGCGCCGCCTCATTGGCGTCGATGATCGTATCGGCCAGCCCGCCGGTGCGCGCGACCACGGGCACGCAGGCATAAGCCAGGCCGTAAAGCTGGGTCAGCCCGCACGGCTCGAACCGCGAGGGGATCAGGATCGCGTCGCACCCGCCCTGCAGCAGATGCGAGACCGGCTCGTCATACCCGATCCGCACCGCGACGCGGCCCGGATGGCGCAGCGCGGCGGTGGCGAAGGCGATCTCCAGCGCCGGGTCGCCGGTGCCCAGCACCACCAGCCGTCCGCCGAGCGCCACCAGATCGTCGATCACCTCGACCAGCACGTCCATGCCCTTTTGCCAGGTCAGGCGGCTGATGACGGTGAAGATCGGGCTGTCATCCTCGTCCAGCCCGAACGCCTGCTCGACCGCGCGCTTGTTGGCGATGCGATCGTCCAGCGTGTCGACGGTGAAGGGCGCGGGCAGGGCGGCGTCGGCCTTGGGGCTCCAGATGGCGGGATCGATGCCGTTGACGATACCGCTGACGCACTCGGCACGCGCGGCGATCAGGCCCTCCAGCCCCATGCCATATCGGGCGCGGTGGATTTCCTCGGCATAGGTCGGGCTGACCGTGGTGATCGCATCGGCGGTGCGCAGGCCCGCCTTCAGATAGCCGATCTGGCCATAATATTCGACGCCCTCGACGCTCCACGCCTCGGGGGGCAGGCCCAGATCGGGGAAGTGATGCGCCGCGAACGAGCCCTGGAAGGCGATGTTGTGGATGGTGACGATGCTCTTGGCGACCTTGCCGGGGCCGGGCGCATAATGGAGGAAGGCGGGGGCGAGCGCCGCCTGCCAGTCATGCGCGTGGAGCAGGTCGAAGTCGTAACCCGGCACCGCGCCCGAGGCTAGGTCGGCCCCGGCCCTCGCCAGCACTGCGAAGCGCCGCCAATTGTCGTGCCAGTCGTTGCCGTCGGTATCGACATAGGGAAGCCCCTCGCGCTCCCAAAGCTGCGGCGCGTCGATCACCAGCAGCCGATGGGTGCCGATCATCGCCTCGCGAAGCCATGCCTCGGTCCCGATGATATGCGGGAAGTGGTGGACGCGCGGCGCGTCCTCGCCGATCGCGCGCATCACCTTGGGGAAACCGGGGATCAGCGTGGTGACGGCTATATCGTGGGGCGCCAGCGCCTCGGGCAGCGCGCCGACGACATCGGCCAGACCGCCGGTCTTGATGAGCGGAAACGCCTCCGAGGCGACCGACAGGACGGAAAGGGTCATGGGGACTTTCAGTTGGCCAGACGGTCGATCATCGGCTGGGTGATGAGGCAAATACCCTTGTCGGTGCGCCGGAACCGGTGCGCGTCGAGCACCGGGTCCTCGCCGACCACCAGGCCGTCGGGGATCTTCACGCCGCGGTCGAGGATCACGCGCCGTAACTGCGCACCCCGCCCGATATGGCAGAAGGGCAGGACGACCGCTTCGTTCAGCGAGGCATAGCTGTGGGTGCGGACCCCGGTCGACAGCAGCGAGCGGTTGATGGTCGAGCCGGACACGATGCAGTCGCCCGCGACGAGGCTGGCCACCGCCGAACCGCGCCGTCCCTCGACATCATGGACGAACTTGGCCGGCGGCGTGATCTCGGCATAGGTCCAGAGCGGCCAGCTGCGGTCGTACAGGTCGAGCTGCGGCACCACGTCGGTCAGGTCGAGGCTGGCCTCCCAATAGGCGTCGACGGTGCCGACGTCGCGCCAATAGGCCCCGGGTTCGTCGTCGGAGCGGACACAGGAGGCGGAGAAGCGGTGCGCCTGCGCTTTGCCATGCTCGACCAGATAGGGGATGATGTCCTTGCCGAAGTCGCGGGCCGAGCCGGGCGTGGCGGCATCGCGGCGCAGCTGCTCGAACAGGAAGGCGGTGCGGAAGACATAGATGCCCAGCGACGCCAGCGACACGCCCGGATTGCCGGGGATGGAGGGCGGATCGGCGGGCTTTTCGACGAAATCGACGATGCGGTCGGTCTCGTCGACATGCATCACGCCGAACGCGCTCGCCTCCTCGCGCGACACTTCCAGACAGGCGACGGTGACGTCGGCGCCACTGTCGACATGCTGCTGGAGCATCAGCTCATAGTCCATCTTGTAGACGTGGTCGCCCGCCAGGATGACCATGAATTCGGGCGCATAGCTTTCGATGATGTCGATATTCTGGAACACCGCGTCGGCAGTGCCCTCATACCATTGAAACTCGCTGATCCGCTGGCTGGCGGGCAGGATGTCGAAGCTTTCGTTGCGTTCGTCGCGCAGGAAGTTCCAGCCGCGCTGGAGATGGCGGATCAGCGAATGCGCCTTGTACTGGGTCGCCACGCCGATGCGACGGATGCCGGAGTTGATGGCGTTGGACAAAGCGAAGTCGATGATCCGCGCCTTGCCGCCGAAATAGACGGCGGGCTTGGCGCGGGTGTCGGTCATTTCCATGAGGCGGCTGCCACGGCCGCCCGCCAGCACATAGGCCATGGCATCGCGCGCCAGCGGTTGTCCGCGCCTCAGGTCCATCGTCCGTCTCCTGTCCGTGTGTTAGTGTCGCAACGCTTGATCGGTGCGTTGTTATTCCGGGCAAATTCGATTGCGGGTCAGCCGTCGAAGCGCAGGATGACGGTGGCCAGCGGCGGCAGCGTCACCCAGGCCGCGCCGTCCTTCGCATCCACCCCGCCCATATTGCCCAGCCCCGAGCCCCAATATTGGGTCGCGTCGGAGTTCAGCACCTCGGTCCAGCGGCCGTCCTGCGGCAGCGGCAGGCGATAGGGGGCGCGGGCGACGGGCGTCATGTTGGCGATGACCGCGACCGGCGGCTCACCGGGGGCCTTGCGCAGCCAGGCGAAGACCGACTGGGCGCTGTCGTCGGCGACCAGCCACTCGAACCCCTCGCGCTCGCAGTCGCGGGCGTGGAGCGCGGGCGTGTCGCGATACAGATGGTTCAGGTCGCGCACGAGCGAGCGGACGCCCTCATGCGCGTGGCTGCACCGAAGATGCCAGTCGAGCGGGCGATCCTCCGACCATTCCTCGCGCTGGGCGAATTCCTGGCCCATGAATAGCAGCTTCTTGCCCGGATAGGCCCACATAAAGGCGTAATAGGCACGCAAATTGGCGAATTTCTGCCAGTCGTCGCCCGCCATCTTGGTCAGCAGGCTGCCCTTGCCATGCACCACCTCGTCATGGCTGAGCGGCAGGACGAAATTCTCGTCAAAGGCGTAATGCAGGCCGAACAGGATCTCGCCATGATGGTGCCGCCGATGCACCGGCTCACGCGCCATATATTGGAGCGTGTCGTGCATGAAGCCCATGTTCCACTTGAACCCGAAGCCCAGCCCGCCATCATGCGCGGGCGCGGAGACGCCGGGCCAGGCGGTGGACTCCTCGGCGACGGTGAAGACGCCGGGATGCTGGCCATAGACTTGCCGGTTGACCTGGCGGAGGAACTCGACCGCTTCCCAATTTTCGCGCCCGCCCTGCTCGTTGGGCACCCACTCGCCGTCCTTGCGGCTATAGTCGCGGTAGAGCATCGAGGCGACCGCATCCACGCGCAGTCCGTCGATATGATAACGCTCGGGCCAGAACAGCGCGTTGTTGACCAGGAAGCTCGAAACCTCGCGCCGCCCGAAATTATAGATGGCGGTGTTCCAGTCGGGGTGGAAACCCTGGCGCGGGTCCTCATGCTCGTAGAGCGCGGTGCCGTCGAAATGTGCCAGGCCATGCGCGTCGGTGGGGAAGTGCGCGGGCACCCAGTCGAGGATGACGCCCAGGCCCGCGCGGTGCGCGCCGTCGACGAAGCGGGCAAAACCCTCGACATCGCCGAACCGCGCCGACGGGGCGTAGAGGCCGGTCGTCTGATAGCCCCAGCTGGGGTCGTAGGGATGTTCGGAGATGGGCAGGAATTCGATATGGGTAAAGCCCATCTCGACCACATAGGGGATCAGCCGGTCGGCCAGCGCATCCCAGCTGAGATACCAGCCATTCTCGTCGCGGTCCCATGACCCGGCATGCACCTCATAGATGCTGATCGGCACGCGGCGCGGATCGATCTTCGCCCAATGCTCGCGGTGGGGCGCATCCTTCCAGACATGGGCGGGCGGCGCGGTGGTGATCGAGGCGGTCTTGGGGCGAAGCTCGGCGGCGAAGGCAAAGGGGTCGGCCTTCATCGGCTGTTCCGCGCCGTGCGGTCCGGTGATCGCGAATTTGTACGCGCGACCCTCGCCGATATCGGGGATGAAGATTTCCCAGACGCCGACATCCAGGCGGCGGCGCATGACGTGGCGGCCGGGATTCCAGTCGTTGAAGTCGCCGACCACCGCCACACGCTCGGCATTGGGTGCCCAGACGGCGAAATGGACGCCCGCCACGCCCTGATGCGCGATCAGATGCGCGCCCATCTTGTCATAGAGACGGAAGTGATTGCCTTCGCCCATCAGGAAATCGTCGAGCGGGCCGAGCACGGGGCCGAAGCTGTAGGGATCGGTGATCCACCATTCCGCGCCATGGCCGCGCGCGCGGTACTTCACCGGCTGGGCCGGGCCGTCGACGGCGCCTTCGAACAGGCCGCGCGAATCCACGCTCTTCAGGTCCCCCAGCGCCGTGCCGGACAGGTCGAAGGCGGTGACCGCCTCCGCGCCCGGCACCAGCGCCCGCAGGAACGTGCCGCCCGGCCCTTCATGAGGCCCCAGCAACGCGAAGGGATCGGCGTTGCGGCCCTCTATCAGGGCTTCCAAGGCGGCACGGGGTGGCTTCACATCACGTTCCAGATTTCCTCGGCATATTGCCGGATGGTGCGATCGGAGGAGAACCATCCGACTTTCGCGACATTGTGGATGGCCGAGGTCGCCCAGCCCGCCTGATCCTGCCAGCGGGCATCGACGCTGCGCTGCGCGGCGGCATAGGCGTCGAAATCGGCCGCGACCATGAACCAGTCGCCGTCGTAGAGGCCACCCATCAGCCCGGCATAACGGCCGGGATCGTCGGGCGAGAACACGCCCGAGGCGATGGCGGAGACGGCCTGGCGCAGCTCCGGGCTGCCCTCGATCACCGCACGCGGGTCGTAGCCGTCGCGGCGCTTCTCGGCGACCTCGTCGGCGGTCAGGCCGAAGATGACGATATGATCGTCGCCGACATGTTCCTTGATCTCGACATTGGCGCCGTCGAGCGTGCCGATGGTCAGCGCGCCGTTCAGCGCGAACTTCATGTTGCCGGTGCCCGATGCCTCCATGCCCGCAGTCGAGATCTGTTCGGACAGATCGGCGGCGGGAATGATCTTCTCGGCGAGGCTGACATTATAGTTGGGGATGAACCCGACCTTCAGCAGGTGACCGACGCTGGGGTCCGAATTGATCCGGCGGGCGACGTCGTTGGCGAGTTTGATGACCAGCTTGGCGTTGTGATAGCTCGACGCCGCCTTGCCCGCGAACAGCTTGACGCGCGGCGTCCAGTCGCGCTCGGGATGGCTGCGGATCTGGTCGTAGAGCGCCACCGTCTCGATGATGTTGAGCAACTGGCGCTTATATTCGTGGATGCGCTTGATCTGGACGTCGAACAACGCATCGGGATCTACCCGAAGCCCACTCGATTCCCGAAGATAATTTGCCAGCCCCACCTTGTTGGAACGTTTGATCGAGAGAAAGCGTTCCCGGAAATTCGCGTCCTGCGCAAATTCCGTGAGCGCTATCAATTTTTCCGCGTCATCCTGGAAACCCGGCCCGATCGCCTCGCGGATCAGCGCGGTCAGTTGCGGATTGCATTGCTGAAGCCAGCGGCGCGGGGTGATGCCATTGGTCTTGTTGTTGATCCGCGTCGGATACAGGCGATGCAGATCGGCGAAGACCGTCTTCTTCATCAGCTCGGTATGGAGTGCGGCGACGCCGTTGACGCTGTGGCTGCCCGCAAAGGCCAGGTTCGCCATGCGCACCCGCCGTTCGCCGCCCTCGTCGATCAGGCTGATCGCGGCGATGGCGCGGTCGTCCATCCCCTCGACCGCGCGGGCTTCGCGCAGCAGCTTGGCGTTGATCGCATAGATCAACTGCATGTGACGCGGCAGCAACCGCTCGAACAGGTGCAGCGGCCAGCTTTCCAGGGCCTCGGGCAGCAGGGTGTGGTTGGTATAGCCGAAGGTGCGCCGGGTGATCTCCCACGCCTGATCGAAGCCCAGATCGTGATGATCGACCAGCAGGCGCATCAGTTCGGCCACCGACACCGCCGGATGGGTGTCGTTCAGCTGGATCGCGGCCTTGTCGGGCAGGGTGCGGATGTCGTGGAAATACTGGATATGCCGCCGGACGATGTCCTGCAGCGAGGCGGAGGAGAAGAAATATTCCTGCCGCAGCCGCAGCTCCTGCCCCGCGGGCGAGCTGTCGGACGGATAGAGGACGCGGACCAAAGTCTCGGCCGCCAGCTGCCCGGCGAGCGCGCCGGTATAGTCGCCCGCGTTGAACCGATCGAGCCGGATGGGATCGATCGCCTGAGCCGTCCACAGGCGCAGCGTATTGACCCGCTTGCCGCGCCAGCCGACCACGGGGGTGTCGACCGCGATCGCCTCGACCGCCTCGGCGGGTTTCCAGTGGACGGCGCCGGTCTCGGTCCCGATCACCTCGCCGCCGAAGCCGACGAAATAGGCGCTCTCGCGCCGCTCGAACTCCCAGGGATTGCCGTGGCTCAGCCAGGTTTCGGGCAGCTCGACCTGCCAGCCATCGTCGATCCGCTGGCGGAACATGCCGTTCACATAACGGATGCCGTATCCGTAGGCGGGCAGGTCGAGGCTGGCGAGGCTCTCCATGAAGCACGCCGCCAGCCGTCCGAGACCGCCATTGCCCAGCGCGGCATCGGGTTCGATCTCCTCCAGCGCGGCCAGGTCGACGCCCAGGCTCTGGAGCGCGCCCGCCACCTGCGCCATCACGCCCAGATTGGACAACGCATCGCGCAGCAGCCGCCCGATCAGGAACTCCAGGCTGAGATAATAGACCCGCTTCGCACCCGCCGCATGCGCCTCGCGGGTGGAGGCCATCCAGCGTTCGATGATGTCGTTGCGCACGGTCAGGATGGTCGCGGCCAGCCAGTCATGCGGCCGCGCATTGGCGGCATCCTTGCCGATCCGATGCACCAGCGTATCGACGATGGCGTCGGCCAGCGGCCCGGTGTCGTCGACATGCAGGGTGGTGATGGTGGTCGTCATTGATTCGGGCGTCCCTGTCGGTCCAGTCGCGCCCAGCTTAACCGCGTGAAGGATGAAGTCACGCGGCATTCCTTCGCAATTGCGAAACGGAATCAGCCCGTTGCCAGACCCCATAGCAGCGTCAGGTTAAGCCCGATGATGATCGCCGCGATGATCCAGGCCAGGATGCGCAACCAGACCGGGCTGGCGAACGGCCCCATCATGCCCTTGTCGGCGGTGAAGCGGACCAGCGGCACCACCGCGAAGGGGAGTTGCAGGCTGAGGATCACCTGGCTGAGGACGAGCAGCTTGGTCGCCCCCGCCTGACCGCTCGCGCCGACGACCAGCACGGCGGGCACGATGGCCAGCCCGCGCGTGATGAGCCGCCGCAGCCACGGCGCCAGCCGCAGATCGAGGAAGCCCTCCATCACGATCTGCCCGGCGAGCGTCCCCGTAACGGTCGAATTCTGACCCGAGGCGAGCAGCGCCACGCCGAACACCACGCTCGCCGCGCCCGCGCCCAGCATCGGGGCGAGCAGGCGATACGCCTGGTCGATCTCCGCGACGTCGGTGCGCCCGGCGACATGGAAGGTGGCCGCCGCGACGATCAGGATCGCGGCGTTGATGAAGAAGGCGAAGAACAGCGCGACCGTGCTGTCGATCGTCGCCATCCTGATCGCATCGCGCTTGCCATGCTCGGACATGTTGAAGGCGCGGGTCTGCACCACCGAGGAGTGGAGGTAGAGATTGTGCGGCATCACCGTCGCGCCCAGGATGCCGATCGCGATGTAGAGCATCGCCGGGTCGGTCACGATCCGCGCCGTCGGAATGAAGCCCGCCATCACCGCGCCCGGATCGGGGCGGGAGGCGATCAGCTCATAGAGGAAACAGCCGCCGATGATCAGCAGGAGCGCGATGATGAACGCCTCGATCTTGCGGAACCCGTAACGCTGGAGCGCCAGGATCAGGAAGACGTCGAAGCCGGTGATCAGCACCCCCCAGACCAGCGGCAGGTCGAACAGCAATTGCAGCGCGATGGCGGTGCCCAGCACCTCGGCCAGGTCGCAGGCGATGATCGCGATCTCGCAGAGCAGCCACAGGATGCGCGAGACGGGCTTGGAGTAAGCCGCCCGGCACGCCTGCGCCAGGTCCAGCCCGGCGGCGATGCCCAGCCGCGCCGACAGCGCCTGCAGGATCATCGCCATGATGTTGGACAGCAGGATGACCGACAGCAGCGCATAGCCATAGGCCGATCCGCCCGCGATATCGGTTGCCCAGTTGCCCGGGTCCATATAGCCGACCGCGACCAGATAACCCGGTCCGGCAAAGGCGAACAGCCGCCGCAGGAAGGACGCGCCTTCGGGCACGACGACCGAACGATGGCTTTCGGCAAGCGAGCGGGTGGCGGGCGTGGCTACGGTCATCGACCTTCAGATGTGACGGAGTTTCCGAGAACCGACAACCCGGCAAAGCGTTGCGGGGGAGCAGTTTGGGGGGAGTTATCAATTCCTCCCCTGGAAGGGGAGGAATTAGAGAGAAGACCCCACCACCGCACAGGCCAGCGCCATCAGCAACCCGGCAAAGCGGTTCGACCGAAAGCGATATAGTGCCCCTGCGCCATCGTCGGGCTTCAACGTCATCACCTGCCACCCCAGATGCAGCGCCACGGGCACCAGCGCGGCGACCGCCAGTACGTCCGGCCGCACCAGCCAGATCGCCCCGGCCCAGCACAGCACCGCCACGAGGTAGAACGCCCCCACGCCCGGCCTCACATGCGCGCCCATGCGCAGCGCGGAGGAGCGCACCCCGATCAGCGCGTCGTCTTCCCGGTCCTGCAACGCATAGATGGTGTCGTACCCGATCACCCAGGCGATCGACCCCGCGTAAAGCAGCCAGAGCGGCGCGGAGAGCGCCCCCGCCACCTCGGCCCAGCCGACCAGGGCCGCCCAGCTGAACACCATGCCCAGCCATGCCTGCGGCCACCAGGTGATCCGCTTCATGAAGGGATAGGCCGCGACGGGGGCTAGGCTGGCCACCGCGACGATCGCGGCGAGCGGGCGCAACTGCACCAGCACGACCAGCCCGATCAGGCACAGCGCCACCAGCCAGATCGCGGCAAGCCTCACCGACACCAGTCCCGACGGGATCGGCCGCGCCCGCGTCCGCGCGACCTGCGCGTCCAGGTCGCGGTCGACGATGTCGTTGAACACGCACCCCGCACCCCGCATCGCGATCGAGCCGAGCAGGAACCACAGGACCAGCGGCCAGCGATCGGGCAGCCCGCCCGCCAGCGCGATCGCCCAGACGCCTGGCCAGAAGAGCAGCCACCAGCCGATCGGCCGATCGAACCGGGCGAGCAGCGCCAGCCCGCGCAGCCGGGGCGGCAGCCGCCCGACCAGTCCCTTGTGCTCGCTATCGGGTACGATCTCGATGGTCATGAGAGGTGGCCTATGGGGGTGACCCGTGGCGCGCAAGCCCGTTCGCGGCTATCGTCGTGCATGTGATCCTCCCGCGCGCTTCCGTTTCATGATCGGCCTGTCGGTCGCGGTCGGCCGTTTCGTCGAGGCGCTGTTCTGGGCGATCCTGCGCGTCGCCGGGATGGTCGGCGGCGTGGTCCTGCTCGTGGGTGTCGTGCTGGGCGTGATGTGGTGGCTGATCCGGCGGCGGCGCTAGGCCGACAGCATCGCCAGCTGCGAGCGGATGACATCCAGATTGTGCTGCGCCAGGTGGCTGCCGCGCCCCGCCACGCTGCCTTCCAGCTCGGGGCGCTCGCCGATCGCCAGACAGCGTTGCCAAGCCCCCTCCGCCAGCGGTAGCCAGTGCGGGATCGCCTTCGCCGGATCGGCCATGGCCCGGTCGAGCAGCAGGTCGCCCAGCACGAAGAAGAAGTCCGGCGATGTCGGCCAATGCGGCATTTGCCCGTCGGCCAGCGCCAGTGCCTCGTCCAGCCGCCCGGCCTTTGACAGGGTCGTGATCGCGGTGACGACCAGTTCGTGCCGCCAGTTCGCCTCCGCCGGGGTCAGTGCCAGCGCCTGTGCGAAATGGGCACAGGCCGTGTCCACGTCATCGCGCATCCGGGCGTCGCGGCCGATCTGGTAATGGAGATATGGATCGTCCGGCTGCTCGGCCAGATCGCGGAGTAACAGGATGTGATTGCGGTTCCGCTTGGGCACGATCTGCGCGGCCAGATAGCCGTCATGCGCGATATGCACGGGCAGGGGAATGCGCGGCAGCGGTGACGCGACCTGCTCATGGACGCGGCCCTCATAGCGCGCGCCGCGCGGGATCAGCCGGGTGATCCAGCTGCGCGTGGCGGTCTCGCCATCGTCATGCTGGTTATGGATGCATACCCGCCCCAGCCGCGCCGGGCCGTCGCACCATTCGCGCAGGATCTCGCCGCCCGCGACCAGCCATTCATCGGCATCGAGCATCAGCGCCCAGTCGCTGTCGGCCAGATCGAGGAGATGATTGCGCGCGATCGAAAAGCTGTCCGGCCAGGGCAGACGATGGACCTCGGCCCCGGCGGCCTGCGCGATGGCCATGGTGTCGTCGGTCGAACCCGTGTCGAGCACGACGAGGCGATCGACCCAGGGTGCGACGCTCTCCAGGCAGCGCGCGAGGCAGCGTGCCTCGTTTCGGACGATCAGGGTCGCGGCGATCGATACGGGTGGGGACATGATCCGCCTTGAGGCACAGCGATCGTAAAGAACGCCCTAAGGTTTTGATCTCAGGCGGCCAGCGTCGCCAGTTGCGACCGCACGATGTCGAGGCTCTGCTGCGCCAGATAACTGCCGCGTCCGGCGACGCTGCCGTCCAGATCGGGGCGCTCGCCGATCGCGAGACAGCGTTCCCAGGCCGCTTGCGCCAGTGGCAGCCAATGGCCGATCGCCTGGGCGGGCTCGGCCAGCGCCTGATCGAACAATATGTCCCCCAGCACGCAGAAATAGTCGGGCGAGTCCTGCCAATACGGGAATTCGGCATCGGCCAGCGCCAGCGCTTCGTCACGCCGACCCATATAGGCCATCAGGGTCATGGCGCTCGTCACCAGCGGATGCCGCCAGCCGGCATCGCGCGGCGCGGTCGCCAGCGCGCGTTTCAGATAGTCGCAGGCGGTCGGCAGGTCGCGCCGCGCCTGCGCTTCCATGCCGAACTGGAACATCAGATAGGGATTGTCCGGCTGCTCGGCGAGTTCGCGCTGCAACAGCTGATAGTTGCGGTCGATCTTCCCGGCCTTCTGCGCCGCGAGATAGCCGTCATGGCCGACATGGATCGGGGTAGGGGTGATCGGCAGGGAAGAGACGACCTGTTCGTGGATACGCCCCTCATAACAAGTGCCGCGCGGCAACAGGCGGGGAATCCAGCTGCGCGTCGGTTGGGCGCTCCCATCCGTTTCGTTCTCGATACAGACCGACCCCAGCCGCGGCGGCCCGGCGCACCAGCGACGGAGCTGCTCGCCGCCCGCGCTGATCCATTCATCGGCATCGAGCATCAGGTTCCAGTCGGCATCGGCGCAGGCCAGCACATGGTTGCGCGCCTCGGCGAAATCGTCCGGCCAGGGCAGGTGATGAACCTCGGCGCCCGCCGCCTGGGCGATGGCGACGGTCCGGTCGGTCGATCCGGTATCGAGCACCACCATGCGATCCACGAACGGCGCGACGCTTTCCAGGCAGCGCGCCAGGCAGCGTTCCTCGTTGCGGACGATCAGCGTCGCGGCGATACGGGGGGCAGGGGGCAACATCCTGGGCAGTCCTCGACGCTGGGGATTTGCGCGCACGCTATCCCCGCCCCCGTGAAGATTTGCCTAATGCCGCCGTAACCCTATCTGGCCAGCCGCCCGTCCTCCAGCGCCGCCATGTCGAACGGGAACAGGATCTCCGGGTCGGGTGCCTTCACGTCGTCGGCGATGTCGGCGGGGGCGATGTGGTGCAGGATGTGGCGGATGATCGCGATCCGCGCGTCCTTTTTGTCATCGGCGCGCACGACATGCCAGGGCGCGAAGGGGGTGTGGGTGCGGGTCAGCATCGTGTCGCGCGCCGCCGAATAATCGGCCCATTTGGCCTGCGCCACCTTGTCCATGTCCGACACCTTCAGCGCCTTCAGCGGATCGGTGCGCCGCGCCTCCAGCCGCTCTTCCTGTTCCTTCTTCGAGATGTCGAGCCAGATTTTGACCAGCCTGATGCCGCTTTCGACCAGCATCCGCTCGAAATCGGGGGCGTCGCGCAGGAACGCCTCCTGCTCGGTGGCGGTGGAAAAGCCCATCACCACCTCGACGCCCGCGCGATTGTACCAGCTGCGGTTGAAGATCACGATCTCCCCCGCGGCGGGCAGGTGCGTGGCATAGCGCTGGAAATACCATTGCGTGCGCTCGCGATCGGACGGCTTGGGCAGCGCGACCACGCGGGTGGCACGGACCGAGAGATGCTCGGTGATTCGCTTGATCGTGCCGTCCTTGCCCGCGCCGTCGCGGCCCTCCAGCACGATGACGACGCGCTCGTCCGATCCCGCCATCGCCATCTGGGTGCGGACCAGTGCGAGTTGCAGCGACTCCAGTTCCTCTTGATAATGTTTGCCCATCGTCCGTCCTTTCACGACAGAAAACACCCGAAGCCGCAAAAGTGGCAAGTGTCGCGTGACCCGTGTAAGCGAAGCCCATGCCCGCTACCCCCGCCTGGCCGCCGCAATCCACCCCCCGCCTGTTCGTCGACCAGCCTTTGGCCGAAGGCTCCATCCGCATCGACGGCCCGGCGGCGCATTATCTGGTGTCGGTGATGCGCACCAAGGTCGGCGATCCGGTCAAGCTGTTCGACGACCACACCGGCGAGTGGCTGGGCATCGCGGCCTCGGTCGGCAAGCGCGACCTGACGCTGGACGTCACCGAACGGCTCCGCGGGCGGGAGGCGGTGCCCGATCTGTGGCTGTGCGCCGCGCCGCTGAAGAAGGGCCGGGTCGACTGGCTGGCGGAAAAGGCATGCGAGCTGGGCGTGGCAAGGCTGGTCCCCGTGGTCACCCGCCGCACTGTGGTCGACAAGCCCAATACCGAACGCCTGCGCGCGCACATGATAGAAGCCGCCGAGCAATGCGGTCGCACCGCGCTGCCGGAGGTGGCCGAGCCGGTGAAGCTGGCGGCGTTCCTGCGCGACTGGTCGCCGGAACGCGCGCTGTTCTTCGCCGACGAGACCGGCGGTGTCCCTGCGCTGGAGGCGATGCGGGCGCATTCGGGTCCGGCAGCGATCCTGATCGGCCCCGAAGGCGGCTTCGATGCCGAGGAGCGCGAGGCGATCCGCGCGCACCCCGCCGCCGTCGGAATCGGCTTGGGTCCCCGCATCCTGCGGGCCGACACGGCGGCGGCGGCGGCGATATCCTTGTGGATGGCGGCGGCGGGTGACTGGCACTGATTCAGCCTATGGCGTGAAGGCTTCCGCCCGCGTAAGGCGCGGTTCATGAGCACCAAGACCGCGAGCACCGCCAAGGGCGCCATCATCGAGTCGCGCGATCAGCTGATCGCCAGTTTCGCGCGCGGCGAAAAACCCAGCGATCGCTGGCGGATAGGCACCGAGCACGAGAAGTTCGTCTATGCGCTGGGCGATCATCACGCGCCGTCCTACGACGAAGCCTCGGGCATTCGCGCGCTGCTGGGCGAGCTGGAGCAATATGGCTGGGAGCCGGTGCTGGAGGGCGGCAACGTCATCGCGATGACCGGCGCGGACGGATCGATCAGCCTGGAGCCTGCGGGCCAGTTCGAGCTTTCGGGCGCGCCGCTCGACAATCTGCACCAGACCTGTGCCGAGACGGGGCGTCACCTGCAACAGGTCAAGGCGGCGGGCGACAAGCTGGGCCTCGGCTTCCTGGGCCTGGGCATGTGGCCGGACAAGACCCGCGCCGAGCTGCCGATCATGCCCAAGGGTCGCTATGCGATCATGCTGCGCCACATGCCGCGCGTCGGCTCGCTGGGCCTCGACATGATGCTGCGGACCTCGACGATCCAGGTGAACCTCGACTACGCGTCGGAAGCCGACATGGTGAAGAAGTTCCGGGTCGGCCTGGCGCTCCAGCCGCTGGCGACCGCCTTGTTCGCCAACTCGCCCTTCACGGAAGGGAAACCCAACGGCATGCTGTCCTTCCGCAGCCATATCTGGTCCGACACCGACCCCGCGCGCACCGGCATGCTGCCCTTCGTGTTCGAGGACGGATTCGGTTATGAGCGTTACGCCGACTATGCGCTCGATGTGCCGATGTACTTCGTCTACCGCGACGGGAAATATATCGACGCGGCGGGGCTGTCGTTCCGCGACTTCCTGAAGGGTGAGCTGTCGGTGCTGCCGGGCGAGCTGCCGACGATCGACGACTGGAACGATCACCTGTCGACCGCCTTCCCCGAGGTGCGGCTGAAGACCTTCCTGGAGATGCGCGGGGCGGACGGCGGCCCGTGGAACCGCATCTGCGCGCTGCCCGCGCTCTGGGTCGGGCTGCTGTACGACAATGGCGCGCTCGATGCGGCATGGGATCTGGTCAAGGGCTGGTCGCTGAACGAGCGGCAGGCGCTGCGCGACTCGGTGCCGGAACTGGCGCTGGATGCGCCGCTGCCAGGTGGCGGGCGGCTGCGCGATATTGCGGGCGAGGTGCTCGACATCGCCCATGCGGGCCTGGCGGCGCGCCGGCGGGTCAACGGAGCCGGGGATAACGAGACCGGCTTCCTCGACCCGCTGCGCGAGATCGTCCGCTCGGGCAAGGTGCCCGCGCAGGTGCTGCTCGACCGCTATCATGGCGAATGGGGCGGGGATATCTCGCGGGTTTATGGGGAAGCGAGTTTCTGAGGTTCAAGCGTGGGCTTCGACTTCGCTCAGCCTGAACGGAGGTTTAAGCCCTTCATCCGTTCAGCCTGAGCGAAGTCGAAGGCCAAGGGACTAACCCCGCCCCAACACCCAACGGAAGAATCGCGGCACCAACCCGTACCGCTGCATCCAGTCATAATAGTCCCGATACGCCGGATCGGCCGACAAATGCCGCTCCTCGGTCCGCGCGCGCCAGTAGTAAATCCCGCTGACCACCCCCAGCAGCAAGCTACTCCGCGCGGCATCCACCCAGGTCCCGGTCGACAGGATCGGGATCGTCGCGATCCACCAGAAGATGTTCTTCGACAGATAAGCGGGATGCCGCGACACCGCATAAGGGCCGTGCGTTAAAATCCCCCGGTGCGTCAGATTGGAAAAGCGGATGCCGAACGCCACCGTCGACCAGGCATAGATGGCGGTCAGCCCGACCAGCACCGCTCCGATCGCCGCCAACACCACCGGATGCCCGGCGAACCAGTAGCTCCACTCGGCGGTCCCCGGCCGATAGTTGAGCGGGCCGTTATCCCCCATCAAGATCGTCGGCGGATAACAGATCAGCGCCGCCGCCCAGGCCGCCGCATAAGGATTGGCCGAGCGGATATGCGCATCGAGCGGCCGCATGGTCAGCATATAGCCGATCGTCGCAAAGGCGACGTCGATCAGGAACATCAGAGTGATCAGCCAGTTGGCCAGCGCCACCGGATCGTGCAGCGCGACCGACAGGTCGGTCCGCACGAACATCCCGAACCCGCCGGGCACCACACCCAGCATGAAGGGCAGGAAGAAGGCCTTCACCGCCCAGGATCGTAGATGGGCGTAGATCGCCTCGGGCTCGACGCCCGGCTGCCCGGTCAGCCATGCGCCCAGCATCCAGGCGCCGTCCTTCGGCTCGACCAGCCGCCGGTCGAGCCAGATCACATAGGGGATGGACAGCAGGAACAGCACCGGCGCGATCCAGCCCAGGCACCACATGGCAAAGGCGAAAATCCCCTGCCAATAGAATCGCCCCGTCGCAAAGATCAACGCGATCCCGCCGAATGTCGCCCACAGCCCGGCCAGCTTGGTCAGGCTGATGTCCAGCGTCTCGCGGGCGGGGCGGGGATTGGCCCAGTCGATCCCGGTCGAGGCATGGCGATGCACCTTGTCGACCAGTACTGACCAGAGCAGCATCGGCACCCCCGCACAGACCAGATGCAGAAGTGCCGCATAAGGCCCGTCGAGATGCCGCCACCGCGCATAAGCGATCCAGCTCAGCGAACCCGCCAGCCCGGCCAGCCCGACGCCCCGGCTGACGGCGGAGCGGGGACGCGGCGGGCGCGAGCTATGCGGGGCGGAATCGGCCATGGGATGCGGGCTTTAGCGCAATTCGGTAAGCAAGGCGTTAGGGGGGATCGCTATTCCTCCCCTGCAAGGGGAGGGGGATCAGCGAAGCTGGTGGAGGGGGATCGCCACATGGGGCTATCTTTGACGAAGCCCCCCTCCGTCAGGGCTGGCGCCCTGCCACCTCCCCGTACCGGGGAGGATCACTCCTCCGCCGTCGCCAGAATGTGCTGGATCTCCTCGGCGGTAATCCCGAATGTGGCCGCCAGCCCCGACAGCGACGCGCCCCGCTTCGACAATTCGCGAATCCGCCCCTCGTCGACCACCGTGGTGTACCCCCGCGTATCGCGCTGCTCGCGCACCACATCCTTGCGGCCCGAGGTACGGTGCCGTTTGGCGGCGGCGGCATGGGGGTCCCTGGCGGCGGCCGCTTCCTCCGCCTCGCGACGGGCGGCGCGTTCGGCTTCGCGGGCCAGCGTCTCGCGCTCACGCAGCGCGGCGCGCGCTTCCATCCGCCCGGCCATCAGCGTGCTTCGCTCGCCCGCCCGCGCCTCGCGCGCCTTGGCTCGTGCGGCGGCGCGCTCTTCCAAACTGTCATTCGTCCGGACGCGCAGTCCGCCGCGCGGTGGCGTCACGCCCCAGCTGTCATCGACCATGTCTTGCCTCAAATTTCGAGGCTGCCGTCTATAACGAGGCGGCCTGCCCCGCCAGAGGGAGCGCGCGTCACCGACGAAACGGGCCGAAACCGGCGGCATTGGCAACCTGCGGGGGATCTGCTTGTTATGGATGCCGATATAGAATGGGAGGAAGGTGATGAACCCGATGCTGGACCCCGATCTCATGGAGTTCATGGACGACGAGTCGCTGCTGCTGGCCTTTGCGATGGCGAGCGGCGAACCCGGCGGCGGCGAAGCCCAAGCGATCCAGGCCGAGATGACCCGCCGCGGCCTGCGCCCGATCGCGGCCATGCCGGGACTGCTCGACGTCGCCCGCACCGACCATCGGAGCGGCCCGCTGCGTCGTTAGATCACCAATGGTGGCCGTCTCCTACCGCCGGATATACCTGAAATACCACACCTCATGCCCCTGGCGGCGGGCCTTGCGTTCGTAGCGCGTCTCGGGCCAGTCGGCGGGGCGGGTGAGGAAGTCGGCGGGCGTGCGGGCCTGCCATTCGAAATCGTCCCGGCCGTTCATGATCATCATCGACCAGTGGCAATAGGTCGGATCGTCGGTCCCCAGGCGAAATTCGCCGCCCGGCTTCAGCTTGCGCGCGATGGTGTCGAGCGGGCCGTGGTTCATCATCCGCCGCTTGGCATGGCGCGCCTTGGGCCAGGGATCGGGGTGGAGCAGATATACACGCTCCAGGCTGGCATCGGGCAGTCGCTCGATCACCTCCAGCGCGTCGCCCATGTGCAGGCGGACATTGGTGAGGTCGCGGTCGCGGATATGGCCGAGCGCGCCGACCACGCCGTTCAGGAACGGCTCGCAACCGATAAAGCCGGTGCCGGGCGTCGCCTCGGCCTGCCCGGCCAGATGCTCGCCCGCGCCGAATCCGATCTCGACCTGCAGCGGCCGATCCTCGCCGAACAGGCGCACCGCATCCAGCGGGCCTTCCTCGGGCACGCTGAGCGTCGGCAGCATCTCTTCGACCAGCGCGGCCTGGCCCTGGCGCAGCTTATGCCCCTGACGCCGACCATAAAGGCGGCGGATCGTCGTCGGATCGTTCATCGCCGGGCCTTTAGCGCGGGTCGGACAGGGAGCCAAGGGTGGGGCCGCTCGTTGCCCTTCCATCATGGATGACGACGCTCCCCAAGCCGATGGCCCCCAGCCCGATGGAAAGGCGCAGAAGGCCGCCGATGCCAAAGACCTGCACCGCGCGGTGCGCGAGGCGGGGGAGAGCGAACTGGACCGGCCCGCGGGCGCGCTGTTCTGGTCGGGCCTGGCGGCGGGGATCGCGATCCACAGTTCGCTGATCGCCGAGGGCGCGCTCCATGCCGGACTGCCCGATGCGCCGTGGCGGGGCCTCGTCGCTGCGCTCGGCTATCCGGTGGGCTTCCTGGTCGTCATTCTCGGGCGGATGCAGCTGTTCACCGAGAGCACGATCACCGCGATGCTGCCGCTGGTGACGAAGCCATCGCTCTGGGCGCTGCGGCGGACGGTGCGGCTCTGGGCGATCGTACTCGGCGCCAATCTGATCGGCACCGCGCTGGCCGCCGGAATGGTCGCGGCAGGGGCCTTGGGCAATGCCGAGATTCGCGAGGCGATGGTGACGGTGTCGGCGCGCATTCTCGAACTGGACGGCTGGGCGACCTTCGTCAACGCCATCCCCGCCGGATTCCTGATCGCGGTCGTCGCCTGGATCTTGCCCAATGGCCGGACCCAGGCCTTCTGGATCATCCTGGCGATCACCTATGTCATTGCCATCGCCGGGTTCAGCCACTCGATCGTCGGTGCGGACGAGGCCTTTCTGCTGCTGTTCACCGGCCATGCCGATCTGGGGCGAACGGTGTTCGGCCTGCTGATCCCGGCGATCCTGGGCAATCTGGTCGGCGGCGCGGGGCTGTTCACGCTGCTCGCCCATGGTCAGGTGCAGGGCGAGACGCGGGAATAGCGGCCTCAGCGCGGCGAAACGACGCTGATGTCCCGGCCGCGCACCTGCCATACCCGCTTGTCCGGGGTCCGGACGAAGACGGGTTGCAGGACGCTGTACGATGCGAAGACGTGGATTTCGGTCGGGACCGGGTCAAGCAGATGATTGACGAGCAACCCGGCAACCTTGGTGTCTTTGGTCGCGGCGGGCAATGTTATGTTGAGGCAGCTGGTGTTGAACGCACGGCTGGCCACGATCCGCCCGTCCGGTGCGATGGCCACGCGGTAATTGCCGCCCATCATGTAGCTGGCGTTCGAGACCTGCGGCGACAGCAGATAGACGGTGACGGGGCCGCCGTTGACGGAGGGCAGGACCACCGTGTTGAACGGTGCGGCGGTACAGGGGCGATAGCCTTTCGCCGCCGCCTCATGTCTGGCGATTTCGCGCGCGCGGGCCAGGATCATCTGCACGGGCGTCAATGGCAGGGGTTCGGCCAGGATCTCGTGGCGGACGACCTTCCCGCCGCGCACATCGGCGACGAAGAAGGCACGCGCGCTGGCGGCGTCGCCCTTGAAATAGGTGGCGCGCAGCGTGTCCTTGTCGATCGGCTCGATGACATAGCCGCCGGTGCCCGCCAGCTGGTCCCTGGGCACCACCTCCATCAGTGAGTCGGTGCTGACCCAGGCCGCGCGGTCGAAGGCGTAGATCATCACGCCAAAGATCGAGGCGTCGGCGAGACGCTGTTGCTCGGAACGGCTGTCCTGCGCTGCGATGACGGGCGGTGCCGCCGCCACCTGCGCCGCCGCCGCTAGAATCGCCATCGCCAGCATCGTCCGTCCCCCTATCGATCGAGGGGAGGCTGACGTGCGCTGTCCCAAAGGGCAAGCGCATTGCCCGAAAAAGAAAACGCCCGCGCGGGCATCCCCGCACGGGCGTCGTCAACCTGTCGGATCGGGTCGGATCAGGCGATAGCGGCCTTGATCCGGTCGACCAGGTCGGTCTTTTCCCAGGTGAACAGCGCGCCTTCGGCTTCGCGGCCGAAATGCCCGTAAGCGGCGGTCTTCGAATAGATCGGCGCGTTCAGCTTCAGATGCTCGCGAATGCCCTTGGGCGTCAGGCGTACGAGCTTGGGAAGGGCGGCTTCCAGCTTGGCTTCGTCGACCGTGCCGGTGCCGTGCAGGTCGACATAGACCGACAGCGGTTCGGCGACGCCGATCGCGTAGGACAGCTGGATGGTGCAGCGCTTGGCCAGGCCCGCGGCGACGACGTTCTTGGCGAGGTAGCGCGCGACATAGGCGGCCGAACGGTCGACCTTGGTCGGGTCCTTGCCGCTGAACGCGCCGCCGCCATGCGGGGCCGCGCCGCCGTACGTGTCGACGATGATCTTGCGGC
>Ga0308158_10000898_pt1 | contig 37257 bp, 33 predicted proteins | sample PhyBR2_FD_201038 | JGI IMG/M metagenome (GOLD analysis project Ga0308158, IMG submission 201038) | Phyllosphere microbial communities from UC Gill Tract Community Farm, Albany, California, United States - DLSLB.R2 | ecosystem: Host-associated > Plants > Phyllosphere > Unclassified | place: USA... | reverse complement strand
AAACCGAGCCCGCCATCACCTGAGTACAGGTCCTGTCCGTGCTGGCGAAGCCAGATGATCAAATCTGCCTCATTGCTGCCGTAGGCGGCGCCATAGCTCTTTCCGCCACTGGCAGCGCTGATCTTCGACGCGGTATCTGCGAAGTCCTTCCACGTCCACGTCTTGTCGTCCGGCAGCGGAACGCCTGCCGCTTCAAACACCTTGGTGTTGGCCATGATCACATAGGCGTTCTGGCCAGTACTGAGGCCGTACTGGGCGTCGTCGTACCGGCCGGAGGCAAGGGCCTCCGGGTCCAGCTTGGAGGTGTCGATGCCGCTTTGCTTTGACAGGTCCATCAGGGCCCCGCGGCCGCCGTATTCGGCGATGTACTTTTGGTCCATCTGGATGACGTCGGGCGCATCATTGGCGGCTGTCTTGGTTGCCAGTTTGTCCCAATAGCCGGCCCATTCGCCCGGCTCGGCCTTGATCTTGATGTTCGGATGTGACGCTTCGAACGCGGCAATGACCTTGTTGGTCTGGGCGTTCAGGTACTCGTTGCCCCACCACGCGAACCGCAGTGTCACTTGCCCGTTGTCTCCCGAACCGCCGGGTGCGCCGCAGCCCGTGGTCAGCAGGGATATGGCTAAGGCGGCGGCGCCGAGCTGGAAACTGCGCCGGGTCATGATTGGAATCGTCATTGATGTTCCTTCCAGAGTGGTATCGCTGGGTCGCCCCACCTCATCGCGGGACGCCACCCAGCGAGAAAACGCTTTCTCACAGTGATTCTGCGATTGTTTCGTGACTGGGAGGTGGGAGTCAAGCATTTCGGTAAACGTTTTCCGAGATGGTGTTCCTGGCAGCCCGGGGCACGGCAACCTGGCGCGGTGCACCGTGCGGCGGACAGCCGGGCATGCTGTGCCGCGGCGGCCGCAGCCCATTGTCGTTGGCTTCTGGCAGGATGGACCGGTGACGATTACTGCAGCGGCTGACGGTTCGGCCTTGGGAAACCCGGGCCCGGCCGGCTGGGCCTGGTACGTGGATGACAATTGCTGGCGGGCCGGCGGGTGGCCCCACGGGACCAATAATCAGGGAGAGCTGATGGCTGTCCTGGATCTGCTGCGCGCCACCGCGCATCTTCCCGGGGAGGACCTGCGCATCCTCTGCGACAGCCAGTACGTGATCAATTCCATCACCAAATGGATGCCCGGTTGGAAGCGCAAAGGGTGGCGCAAGGCGGACGGGAAACCAGTCCTGAACGTAGAACTGCTGAAGGAACTGGACCGCGAACTGGCGGGCCGGACCTACACTTTCGAATGGGTCAAGGGCCATGCCGGCCACAGCCTGAACGAGGCCGCCGATGAACGCGCCCGGGCCGCGGCAACCGCCTACCAGCAGGGCGTGGCCGCACGGTCCGGGCCCGGGTTCCCGGGGGCGCACCATCCGGGCGCGTCGGGGCACAGCTTTGAGGCGCGGTCCGGCAGTGGCCTCCAGCCGGCAACCCTCGACATCCCCGCCACCGCACCCGCCCGTTCGGCGGCTGCCACAGGCCGCCCCGATGCGGGCCCCGCCCGCCCGGACACGCGCCCGGCAGCGGCCGGCCAACGGGTGCCTGCAGCGGAATCCAGAAAACCGCAGGCCATGCCTGAACCGGTATCGGCTTATGACGAATTAGACCTGTTCAGTGAGTTGGATACTGAAGCGCAGGAGGTTGCCCAGGCAGCGCAGCAGGCCGGAGCGGTCGCGCCCGAGGCCCTGGTTGAGCAACTCGAGCGTGAGCTGCTGGGGCCTCTGGTGCGCGGTGACATTGGCAGGACCGCCGTCCTCCTCCATCCGGATTTCATGGAGATCGGCAGCTCCGGAAGAATGTGGACCCGGGACGCCATGATGATGGCACTCGAAGAGGACCCCGGTGAACGGACCGACATCGAAGTTCTGGGCGCTGAGCGTATCGGTGCCGGCGCCGTCCTGCTGACGTACCGGAGCTTTGCCCGCGCCGGCACCACGCTGCGAAGCTCCTTATGGGTCCTCGACGGCGAACGTTGGCGGCTGCGGTTCCATCAAGGAACTCCGGAAGCCTGACCTCTTAGCTGAACCGCTGCGCGTTGCCCTGCTCGGCCTGGGCATACGTGGCCGCCGCGGAGGCCAGGGCCGCGTTGATGGAGGCCAGCGACGCCTCCACCCGGCCTTGGGTGATGGTCCATTCGGTGACGAGGGCCTGGAAATTGGTGGCTGCCGAGCCGCGCCACGAGCCCTGCAGCTCGTCGAGGCCGCGCTTCATGGCCTGCACGTCGGCGCTGATCCTGTCCACAGTGGACTGTACGTTGGCGGATTTCAGCTGCATTAGCTCGGTATCAACGGAAATGATGCTCATGGCTATGCCTTTCGGTACGGCGGAGACGCCTCCGGCCCGGCGGTTCCGGGCTGCTGAAATGAGCCTATGAAGCCGTTCCGGGCAGAGCCATGGCCTGACGTCTATATGTGGATAACCGAGCTGCCGCTGCCGGCGGCGGGCTGGTCGGTGCCGCCGTCCGCTTCCTCGCCGTCCGCAACGTCCGCCGTGGGGATTTCATTACGGTGCGGCAGGCTGACCACCAACGTGGCACCGCCGCCGTCGGTCTTCTCCACCCGCACCGAACCGCCATGCGAACCAACGATGGCCGCTACGATGGCCAGGCCCAGGCCGCTTCCGCCCGTCTCCCGGGTCCGGGAGGTATCGGCCCGGTAGAAGCGTTCGAAGACCTTGGCCGCGTCCTCTTCCGAAATGCCAGGTCCATGGTCACGTACCTCGATGATGGAGCGCGCCTCACCACCCGTGCCGCGGACTCCCACGGCCAGCTCGATGGGGCTGCCCTCCGGGGTATAACGCAACGCGTTGCCCACGAGGTTGCCCACCACCTGGCGCAGCTTGGCCTCATCGCCGAGGACCGGGGCAGGCCTGGCCGGGCCGCCGTCGAGGCCCGCCAGCGAAATGGTCCTGGAGCGGTCGCTGGCCTGGGTATCCACCATGGCGTCGTGCGCGATCAACTGCAGGTCCACGGGCTTTTGCTGCAGCGGCCGCTGCTCATCCAGGCGGGCCAGCAGGAGGAGGTCCTCAACCATGGAACCCATGCGCTTGGCTTCGCTTTCGATCCGGCCCATGGCGGTGGCCACGTCCTCGTCCGTGGACAAGGCGCCATGGCGGTACAGCTCGGAGAAGCCGCGGATAGTCACCAGCGGTGTCCGCAGCTCGTGGGAGGCGTCCGCGGCAAAGCGGCGCATCCTGGCCTCGGACGCGGTGCGTGCCGCAAACGCGGTTTCAATATGCGCGAGCATGGCGTTGAGCGAACTGCTCAGCCGTCCCAGCTCGGTGGCAGGATTCTCCACCTCAACACGGCGGGACAGGTCACCGGCTGCAATGGCGGCCGCCGTCTTCTCCACCCGGGCCAAGGGCCGGAATGAACGGGACACCGTCCAGCTTGCGATCAGGGACGCGAGCAGCAGCGTCAGCAGTCCCACCCCCGTAACCACCAGCGTGGCGTGCTTGAGGACGTCGTCGACGCTCGCCAGGGGAAGCCCGATGACCACCACGGCGGTCGTCTGGCCGTTCTGGACGGTAACCGCCACCACCCGCCAGCTTTGCCCGTCCGTGCCGCGCACCTGGAACGGGGCAAGTCCCCGGGCCTGGGCCTGGTCCACGGTCAGGGACGCGATGTCCGGGTGGTCGTCAGGGTCGCCGCCGAACGTGTACGGTTGCTCGCCCGGGGCGAAAAGCATCAGCGAATAGTCGGTGGGAATGGGACTGGGCGCCTGCAGCTGCGTAAACGAGCGCTGTTGCCGGGCAGAGTCGACGGCGGCGTTCAGTTTGTCGTCCACCTGGCCCTGGAGGTAGCTGTGCAGCAACGTCAGGGTGACGGCTCCGGTCACCGTCAGGGCCACGATCAGCAGGGCCATGATCATGGCCACCAGCTGTGACCTGAGCGAGGCCGACTTCCACCGCTTCAGCAAGGTCAGCGCTTTTCAGCCGTCCGCAGCACATAGCCCACGCCGCGCTTGGTCTGGATCAGGGCCGGGGCTTCGGGATCGATGTCCACCTTCCGCCGGAGGTAGGAAATGTAGGACTCCACGATGGACGCATCGCCGTTGAAGTTGTATTCCCACACGTGGTCCAGGATCTGGGACTTGGACAGGACCCGGTTGGGGTTGAGCATGAGGTAGCGCAGGAGTTTGAACTCGGTGGGGGAGAGCTCAATGACCGTGCCGCCGCGGCGTACCTCGTGGGCGTCGTCGTCGAGTTCGAGGTCGTCAACACGGATGATCGCGTCGTCATCCAGCAGTGGCTGGGTCCGGCGCAGCACGGCGCGGATCCGGGCCACTACCTCGTCGAGGCTGAACGGCTTGGTGACGTAGTCGTCGCCGCCCACCGTCAGGCCGGTGACTTTGTCTTCCGTGTCGTCCTTCGCTGTCAGGAAAAGGACCGGGAAGTGCTTTCCGGCGGCGCGCAGGCGGCGGGTAACGGTGAACCCGTCCATATCCGGGAGCATGACGTCCAAGACCGCCAGGTCAGGCGCCTGGGTGTCCGCGGCAGCCAGGGCGTCGCGCCCGTTGGCTGCGGAGACAACTTCAAAGCCTGCGAACCGGAGGGACGTGGAGAGAAGCTCGCGGATGTTGGGTTCATCATCGACGACGAGCAGCCTGGCTTCGGGACCGTTCTTGTTCATGCTCCCATCATGCTCCCAGTCTCTGGGAGTTGTCTGGATATTCGTTGTGAGCATGATGGTGGTGGGCTTGTGGTCACCAGCCCATCGTTCCAGGCTCTCCTTTGAAGGGCCCGACGATCCGCTGGGTAATCCAGCCGCCGTAGAAGCGGCCGGGCTGCGGAAGCACGCGTTCACCGTCCACCTCGCAGGAATCCATCCTGCCGGCGTAGACGGCCACCCAGCCTGCCAGGGCCTCGAATCCGGACGACGGTTGGGGATAGGACCAGGCGGCCCCGTCGGCTTCCACCCCGCCGCCGCGGACGGTCAGGTACTCAGCCGAGCCCTTGAACTCACAAAAACTGCTGCCGGCCGCCGGCTCCAGCGACCCCGGCACGAACGCGGACCTCGGCAGGTAGTAGACCGGCGGGTGGCTGGTCTCCAGGACACGCAGCGAATCGGTGGTGTCGGCGATCAGCTCACCGCCCAGGACGATCCTTATCCGTTCGGTACTGGGTTCGATCCGCGGCGGGCGGGGGTAGTCCCAGACCGATTCCTGGCCGGGCCCGGGGACGGCGGGAATAATGCGCATGCTCATGCATCCAGTGTCCTCCCAATCCGTGGCTTGCGGCGCATGGCGGCGGGAACCGAAATCAGGGTGAGAACGTTCATCGTCCCATCCCTTCCGCCGTCAGGGGCGCGGGAATACAGTGTTGATCCCCGGACTCCATCGCTCTTGGCCTATGTGAAGGGATTGACCATCATGACTGATCTGAGCGCATCTGAAAACACCACAACCAACGACCGCAGCATCCGCGACTGGGCGGACCTGGCGGAGGAAATGTGGTCCTACCTCACCGGCAAGGGTGCCGCCATCAACTACCAGTTCGTGGACATGACCATCGAGGTGCCCCGCGATATTGGTCCTGATGCGCCGCGGGCCACCTGGAAGCTCAACGGCAGCCTGCGGGTCACCACCAGCGACAAGGATGCCGCCGGATCCGATCTGAACCGTGGCTGAACGCCATGGCTGAGTACCGGTTGGACGTGGATCTGGACTTCTCCTTCTCGGATGAGTCCGGGGCAGTCACCCGGGGAAGCGCCACGGCGGCCGGCACGGAGGTGACGGTGTCGCTCGCGGACCTGGCCCCGTTGGCAGGCGGCGGACTGCCCTCCCTGGATGAGGTGAAGCCCTTCGCCGAGGTCCTGGCACGGAAAGGCATCAGTGTCCACGTCTCCGGTCCGGACGGAAACCTCATCAGCCTGGGAGCAGTGGACAGTCCCGCATCGCAGCGGCTGATTACCAGGTCCCCGCATATCAAGCTGGGCAAGCTCGGTAACCTCCTGCCGCTGCTCCGGCAGGGACGGCGCCGGCCAAAGGGCATTCCACTGTTGCCGCCTGCCACACCTTTGCCCCTGCTCCCCACGGTCCGGCGGCGTATTCCCCGCCGCATCACCACCACCCACTACACCAGGGGGAGCGGGCGGCCACGGCTGATCTTCGTGCAGGACGCCACCACCTGGACAGGCCAGATCCCCCGTGAGGTGGCCTTGTCAGGCGAGGTCACCACGATCGGAAGCAACCCGGAGTCCGATATCCGGCTCGAAGGCCTGGAAGGGCTGCACGCCGAGATCAGGCACGACGAGCAGGACGAGTATGTTCTGGTGCCGCACGGTCCCGTCAGCGGAAGCGTTGCCACCAGCGGCCCTTCCCTGCTCAGGACCGGCGCCCGGATGCAGATGGGCCAGTGGTGCCTGGCGTTCTTCCGGGAAGAGTTCGCAGACCACGGCCGCCCTTACGGCGGCCGCAGCGGCGGCGAACTTGCCTACGAGCGTCCGCAGTTCGATCCGCGGACCGGAACCATGGAACGCGACAGCTCGTATGGCGTGAGCTGACCGTGTGGAGGCTGCCGGACCCTATCCGGCGGCCTCCACGTCCTTGGCGTCCATGATCCGGTAGGCGTACCCCTGTTCGGCCAGGAACCGCTGGCGCTTGGCCGCGAACTCCTGGTCCAGGGTGTCCCGGGCCACCAGTGAGTAGAACCGTGCAGCCCGGCCGTCCTTTTTGGGCCGCAGGAGGCGCCCCAGCCGCTGTGCCTCTTCTTGCCGGGACCCGAAGGAGCCTGAGACCTGGATGGCCACCGAGGCTTCGGGCAGGTCGATCGAGAAGTTGGCCACCTTGGACACCACCAGGGTCTGCAGCTCACCGGCACGGAATGCGTCAAAGAGTTTCTGGCGGGCCTTCACGGGGGTGTCGCCCTTGATTACGGGTGCCTGCAGGCGCTCGCCGAGTTCGTCCAGCTGGTCGATGTACTGGCCGATCACCAGCAGCTGCTCACCGGCGTGGCGTGCCACCAACTGCTCCACCACCCGCGTCTTCGACTCGGAGGTGGCGCACAGCCGGTACTTGTCGGCGTCCTCGGCCATGGCGTAAGCAACCCGTTCGTCCTGCGGCAGGTCGACGCGCACCTCCACGCAGTCCGCCGGGGCGATGTAGCCCTGCGACTCGATGTCCTTCCAGGGCGCGTCATAGCGTTTGGGCCCGATCAGGCTGAAAACCTCGCCTTCGCGGCCGTCCTCCCGGACCAGGGTGGCCGTCAGGCCAAGGCGGCGGCGGGCCTGGAGGTCGGCGGTCATCCTGAAGATCGGTGCCGGCAGGAGGTGGACCTCGTCGTAGATGATCAGCCCCCAGTCGTGGCCGTCCACCAGTTCCAGGTGCGGGTAAATGCCGCCGCGCTTGGTGGTGAGCACCTGGTAGGTGGCAATGGTTACGGGCCGGACTTCCTTCAAAGCGCCCGAGTATTCGCCTACCTCTTCTTCGGTGAGGGAGGTGCGCCTGATGAGTTCGTCCTTCCACTGCCGGGCGGCAACGGTGTTGGTGACCAGGATGAGCGTGGTGGTGGAGCCGGTGGCCATCGCGGCGGCCCCCACCAGCGTCTTGCCGGCACCGCAGGGCAGTACCACCACCCCGCTGCCGCCGGCCCAGAAGTTTTCGCTGGCCAGGCGCTGGTAGGGGCGCAGCTGCCAGCCGTCCTCGTTGAGTGATATCAGGTGCGGGGTGCCGTCCACGTAGCCGGCCAGGTCCTCCGCCGGCCAGCCGATCTTCAGCAGCAGCTGCTTGAGCTGGCCGCGCTGGGAAGCGTGCACCACCACCGTTTCGCCGTCGATCCGCGGCCCCAGCAGCGGCGCGATCTTCTTGGCCCTGATGACTTCCTCAAGCACGGGGTAGTCATCGGTCCGCATCACCAGCCCGTGGCGCGGGTCCTTTTCCAGGCGCAGCCGGCCGTACCGGGACATGGTTTCGGCCACGTCCACCAGGAGCGAATGCGGCACGGGAAAACGGGAGTACTTAAGGAGTGCGTCCAGTACCTTTTCCGCGTCCAGCCCGGCGGCGCGGGCGTTCCACAGGCCCAGCGGGGTCAGCCGGTAGCTGTGCATGTGCTCGGGGGCCCGCTCCAGCTCCGCGAACGGCGCGATGGCGTGCCGCGCCTCGGTGGCCAGCTCGTGGTCCACTTCAAGGAGGATGGTCTTGTCGCTTTGGACGATCAGGGGTCCGTCGGTCACGCGGGGTAATCCTTTACTGCCGCAGTTCCTCGGCGGCTTCGATATCGATGATGCGGTGGACGGACAGGACCCGTTCAGTTTCCTTGGCGGGATCGAAAACGCGGACCCGGCCACCGCTGACAGACAGCGGAACAACCACTTCAGTGCTGGCATTCCCCAGGCTGTCCACCACGTTCATGTGGATCCGCTGCTTCAGCCGGATGGCCCGCTGCAGCGCTTCCAGGCCCAGCTGCGTGGCGGTTTCGCTGCCCGCGGCAGGTCCCGGGGAGTGGCCGACGGCGTCACGCGCCTGGCGCAGGAGGTGCAGCTGGGCGTCCACGTCCTCCGTCGCGGGTGCCAGTCGCGGTGCGGTATAGACGGGCCGGAGGTTTTCAGGCGGCGAGGCAGCGCGGCGGAGATGGGCGGCAGGTTCGGTGCCGTCCACGGCGGGGGAGAGGCCCAGGCTGCGGAGCGCGGCGGCTACGTCACGCTGTGGAGCCGACGACGCCACGACGGTGGGAGCAAGCCTGACCAGCCCAAGCTGGACTGCTTTCGGCCCGGCCAGCAGTTGGGCGAGCATCGCCTCATCGTCGCTTTGGATGAAGCTCGCGGCCTGCCCCACGCGCAGCCGGCCGTGCCGCGAGGCGGTGTCTTCCACCAGGTACTCCAACGGTTGCGGCACGGCGGTGGCCGAGTGTTCGCGCAGGAAGCGCAGCAGGGCGGGGGCGTCGTAGCCGTCATCGAGTGCCCGTTTGATGGACTCGGCGGAGAACCGGTAGATGGTGGCCGGTCCCTGCCCCTCCGCATCGGCCATCACCAGCAGTTTTTCGGTGAGTGCGGGGGCCAGGTAGCCGGGCGCGACGGCGGTCAGGTCCGCTTGGAGCAGTACATGGTTCAGGGCTGCCGGGAGGTGCTCGCCCAGGATGGCAAGTGCGGCGTCGGGATGGTCTTCGGCGAACGCGCTTCCCAGCTGGCTCAGCGCGCCGGACCCCACGAGGCCCAGCAGCTCGGCCTCCGCCAGGACGCCGCGGATCAGGGAACTGAACCGCCTGGCCATCCGCGGTTGTGACCATTCCGCCCGCTGCAGGACCGCGGCGGCATCGAGTACCGGTGCAGTGCCGTCCGGAGCGGACGCCTCGCACGTCAGTTCATGGAGGATTTCCAGGATGCGTTTACGGACCACCGGGGCATCGGGCCGCTGAGCCCCGGCGGACAACGCTGCGATGGTGGTGCCGGACGCGGACCGGGCGGCCGGCGTACCGGGCGACGTGCTGGATGGTTGTCCCACCATTGAGGGGACGCGCTCACTGGCAAGCCAGGCGTTGACCAGCCACAGCCATTGTTCCTGCCTGGGCAGGACAAGCCACTCCAGCTGGGGCGGCTGCACCCAGGACGAGGAATCGACGTCAAGGCGGATCAGGCCGGCCAGCCCGGCCAGTTCCAGAAGCCGTCCCACCGCGCCTTGGTCGATCCGCAGCTGTTCGGAGAGGCGGCGCATTTCCCGCACTCCCACCCCGCCGCTGCGCAGGGTGGCCAGCGGCTGTTCCCGGACTGCATGCAGCAGTTCGGAAACAAGCCGCAGGGTTTCCGAAATCGCGCTCAGGGCAGCGTTCCTTCGCAACGCAGCAGTGGTCCGGCCAAGCTCCGGAACCGGTGGCGCAAGGGAGAAGTCGTCGATGATGGCACCGCCGCGGAGCGCCAGCCCCACACTGTGCGGCAACTCGACGTGCGCGGCGTCCAGCGGGACCAGCAGGCCGCGGGCAAGGAGCCAGTCCACCGGGCCGACGTCGGCCGGTTCCATCAGGACCGAGGCCTTCCGTTGCGCCTGGGGGACGGCACCCATGGCCCAGTTGCGGAACCTGGCGAGCAGCGCCGTCGTGCGTTCCGGGGCTCCGGCGAGGATGTCCTTGAGCGACTCCGGCGATGATGTCCAGTGCTGGAGTGCCAGGGCCGCTTCCATCGGGGTGGTGGCCTCGTGGATGGCGAAGCCGCTGCGATGCAGTTCGGTGACCAGCGGCACTGCCCGCTGGGCGAACGCCGGTTGGAGGCGCACCAGTTCCGTGTAGCTGCGGCCCAGGCCGGCCGGGTAGATTCCCACCACGTCCTTGAGGGCGCCCGCCGGGAGGAAGAACGATTCTCCGGACGCTGCGGGCGGTGCGCCGTGGGGTGGTGCGGCCGGGTGCACCAGGGCAAGTTCCTGCAGGGTTCCCAGGATTTGCTGGACGGTGGCCAGGGACGAACCCCGGATCAGTTTTTGCAGGCCTTCCGCGGACGCGCTGTGGCCGGTGTCGGTATTGGTGCACAGATGCAGGGTCTCGAGCACCTGCATCTGGGGCCGGTTGAGCCGTTCAAGGGCCCGCTGGACGCTGACCCGCGAGCTGGCCCGCGCCGCCAGCGCCGCGAAATCCGGAACGGAGGGTGAGATCAGGTCCGGCCGCGCGGCGAACAGTGCCCGCAACGAGTCGTCGCTGCGTGCCTCCAGGTCCTTGCCGAGCGCACGAATGAGGGACATCAGTCCAACGTTACCGCGCGTCCCGCCTTCCCGCCCGCCGCCGGGCGGCCACGCCATCGAGGACCAGCAGCAGCATCAGGATGAAGGCCGCCGGCAGGCCGTACAGAGCCGAATAGGTTACCCAGGTGGGAGCGACGGACCCCGCGAAGGCAAGCGCCATGACCGTTCCCACAGCTACCAGGGAGAGCAGGGCAATAACGGCTGCGAGCACCATCAGGGGCCGGCGGAAACGCAAGGGTGTCATGGAGGTAACGCTACAGCGGCGTCCGGCGTGCCGCTAAAGCCCGGGGCTTGCGCCCGGGGCGGAACAGTGCCGCCGGAAGCGTGATTAGGGCATGCGGCAGGATAACCTTGAAGCATACAGACCAACACGGTTTGCAGGCGCCATACCTTGAACCCGCACAACACTGCGGACGCGGTGGCACCTGGCCGTGTCTCATGACAGCAGAACGAAGAAGGTTGATTACGTGCCTACCGGCAAGGTCAAGTGGTATGACAAGGACAAGGGCTTTGGGTTCCTCGCGGGCGAGGACGGCCAGGAGGTCTTCCTGCCGAAGTCGTCGTTGCCCGAGGGTGTAACGGAGCTCAAAGCCGGTACCCGCGTGGAGTTTGGCGTCGCGGACGGCCGCAAGGGCGCCCAGGCGCTCGGCCTGCGGGTGCTGGACAAGACGCCCTCCATTGCCAAAGCCAAGCGTCCCAGCGCCAAGGACCTCGCGCCACTGGTGCAGGACCTGGTGACCGTTCTGGACAACCTGTCCGGGACACTTTCCAAGGGCAAGTACCCGGACGGCAACAAGGGCAAGGCAATTGCCGCCGCCCTGCGCAAGGTTGCCGACGAGCTGGACGTCTAGGCGCCGATGAACCCCCAAGCTGAACAACCGGGCATGGCCCCGCAGGAGCAGGCTGCCAAGGCTGCGCCAAAGCGCAAGCCCGGGGTGCCGGTATGGCGGACGGGTAAGCCGGACGCGTTCCTCGCTGCCGCTGTTGATGCCGCCCGGACCGCGGTGGAGGGCATCACGCCGGCCGCCACCATCGGGCCGCACCTGGGTGCCAAGAGCGAGGGTGACCGGTTGGTCACGCACTTGTTCGAGTCCCGGCTGGCCGGCTACGGCGGCTGGCAGTGGTATGCGGTGCTCACGCGCAACTCCCGCTCCAAGGTGGTTACCGTCAATGAGCTGGGCCTGCTGCCGTCCGAGGAGTCGATCCTCGCTCCGGAGTGGGTGCCGTGGGCCGAACGCGTGCGGCCCGAAGACGAGCAGCAGCAGGAACCTGAACCGGCACGGCAGGACGAGCCGTCCGCAGGGGAGCAGGGGACCGGGGATGACGGGCCGGCCGACGACGACGCGGAGCCTGAAGACTAGCCAGGAACTTCCAGCCACACACTAAAGGCGCCGCCCGGGTAATCCGGGCGGCGCCTTTAGTGTTGGTGCCTGGCCTACTTGCGGAGCTCGCCCACCACGTAGTCGATGCTGGACAGCAGCGCCGAGACGTCGCTGGGCTCGATGGCCACGAAGGTGGCGATGCGCAGCTGGTTGCGGCCCAGCTTCCGGTAGGGCTCGGTGTCCACGATGCCGTTGGCGCGCAGGACCTTCGCCACCGTTGACGCGTCTACAGACTCGTCAAAGTCGATGGTGGCGATGACGTTGGAGCGCTCCTCCGGGTTGGCCACGAACGGGGTGGCGAACTCCGAGGCCTCGGCCCAGCTGTAGATGCGGCCGGCGGAATCGGCGGTGCGGGCGGACGCGAAGTCCAGGCCGCCGTTGGCGTTCAGCCACTGGACCTGCGCATCCAGGGTTACCAGGGTGGACAGCGACGGGGTGTTGTACGTCTGGTTCAGGCGGGAGTTTTCGATGGCCGTCTGGAGGTCCAGGAAGTCCGGGATCCAGCGGCCGCTTGCCTTGATGCCCGCAGCACGTTCCAGGGCGGCAGGGGAGAAAAGGCCAAGCCAGAGGCCGCCGTCGGAAGCGAAATTCTTCTGCGGGGCGAAGTAATAGACGTCGCTTTCGGCAACGTCCACGTCCAGGCCGCCTGCGGCGGAGGTCGCGTCCACCAGGACCAGCGAGTCCTGGTCCGCTCCCGGCACCCGCTTGACCGGGGCAGCGACGCCCGTGGAGGTCTCATTCTGCGGCCAGGCGTAGACGTCCACACCGGCTTCAGCCTGCGCTGCCGGGCGGGTACCCGGCTCGGACTTGATGATCGAGGAAGCTTCCAGGAACGGCGCTTTGTTGGTGGCGGAGGCAAACTTGGAGCCGAACTCGCCGAAGGACAGGTGCTGGGCTTTCTTCGACACGAGGCCGAAGCTGGCGATGTCCCAGAATGCAGTGGAGCCGCCGACGCCGAGGACTACTTCGTACCCCTCGGGAGCACGGAAGAACTGGCTGAGTCCTTCGCGGACGGAGCCCACCAGGTTCTTTACGGGGGCCTGCCGGTGCGACGTGCCAAGGATGGTCTTCGATGCGGCGGACAAGGCATCAATCTGGTCCTGCCGGACCTTTGAGGGGCCGGCCCCGAACCGCCCGTCCTGGGGCAGGAGGTTGGCGGGAATCGTGATGCTGGTGTCGCTCACAGGTGCTCCATTCGGCGGGGACGAAAGCTGTGGTCCGGGTGGTGGGTGGCCGGGAGCCGGCCATGGCTGCAGTGCAGACCTCCACCAATTCTGCCTGAAGCGCACGGGGTGGCGGGAGCGGGCTGCGCCAATGTCCAGCCAATGAGACGCCGCCTGCGGCGCAGCCTATTCGGACTAAATCAAAATAGGATAAACTTCTTCCCGGACTACGTCGCGGGAAGAGGCGATACGGTGGGACAACGCAAGGTACTGCGCTCGAGGAGCTGAGCTGGATGACGGATCTGATCGACACTACGGAGATGTACCTCAGGACCATCCTGGAGCTTGAGGAAGAGAACATCGTTGCCCTCCGGGCCCGTATCGCCGAACGCCTGCGCCACTCGGGGCCCACCGTTTCCCAGACCATCGGCCGGATGGAGCGCGATGGCCTGGTTGTCGTTTCCGGTGACCGGCACCTGGAACTCACCGACACGGGCCGCAAGCGGGCTACGGAGGTCATGCGCAAACACCGGTTGGCCGAGCGGCTGCTTGCCGACGTAATTGGCCTGGACTGGGCCTACGTCCATGACGAGGCCTGCCGCTGGGAGCACGTCATGAGCGAGCGGGTGGAGCGGCGCATCTACGAGTTGCTGGACCACCCCACAGAGTCGCCCTACGGCAACCCCATCCCGGGCCTCGCTGCCTTGGGCGGGCAGTCCGGGGCCGGATTCGGCGACGGCGCCATCAGCCTGGTGGAGGCCATGAAGGCCTACGGGCCCGCGTCCGCAGTAACCATCAGCCGGCTGGCCGAACCGATCCAGGTGGAGCCGGAACTGCTGACCCAGCTCGACGAAGGCGGGATCCGGCCCGGCGCTGCAGTGTCACTGGAACGGGTGGGTGACTACATCTCGGTACGGGTAGCAGGCATCGAGGGAGCACTGGAGCTTCCACCCGAGGTAGCCGCACACGTTTTCGTCGCCGTGAACCAGGCCTGACGCCTGGCCTTCCATACCCCACCCAAGGGTTTCCAGACAAAGATAACGGAATTGTTACCAAGGGTCTTAAGCCCCTATAGTGGAACCCAGCGTTGATACTTAAGTGTTACCTGATCCGGAGCCGAGCTCTGCCAGCGGGCCAGGTGTACGAGTCGTTACTGGCAGAGGCGGGGGAACCACAACCGGCAGCGGGGGACTGCCTTGGGGTGAAGTCCGTCAGCAGCAAGCCTCTCCAGTGAAGGATTCTTCCGGGAATACCCCTGCGCAGAAGTTTGCCCGTGACGGGCCGGGTCTTTGATCTCTCTGACCCGAATCCGACAGCTAACTCCGCAGGCTATTCCAGAGAGGAACCCTTCTTGACCATGCAGACCTCCCGGGGCCGCCGTCGCGCGGCCGGCCCCCCTGAGGCACCCCGGGTTGTCGAAGCCGCTGCTGCCGAGCGCCCCCGCGACCCGCAGCGGGATGCGCGCCGCCGCCGGGGCCCGTTCCGGCAAATCACCGACTTTGCTGCGGCCAGCGGCATCGGCCAGAAGGCCGGCATCGCCCTTGCCGCCACCGGCCTGGTGCTGACGGTGACCATGCCCGCCACCAGTCCCGTCATGGCGACAGATGGGGCCGGCGGCGCACCTCAGGCTGTTTCTGCAGTAAGCCCCCAGCCCCAGATTTCCGCCGATGTGGGGGCCCAGATCGACTTCAGCCGCTCGGCCGTCGTGACGCAGGCAGACCCCGATGGGAAGCTGAAGCAGCTGCTGAGTGCCCAGTCGGCCGGATCGGTCTCCCGGGCCGCTTCCGCCGGCACGCTGGCCGCCCCGCTGGCGTCCCTCGTAACCGCGTCACCCTTCGGCTACCGGGTCAGCCCCATCACCGGGGGCACCGGAGATTTCCACCGCGGACAAGACTTCGTGGCGCAGTGCGGGACGCCAGTCCTGGCTGCCGCAACGGGAACCGTGACCTTCGCCGGCTGGCACCAGTTCGGCGGTGGGAACCGGGTGGTGATCGACCACGGCAACGGCCTGGAGACCACCTACAACCACCTCTCGTCCTTCAACGTCAAGGTGGGACAAACTGTCTCCCGGGGCGAGGTAGTGGCGCTGAGCGGGACCACCGGCGCATCCACCGGCTGCCATCTGCACTTCGAAGTGCAGGTCAACGGCGAAGTTGTCGATCCGATGGGCTGGCTGTAACCGTATGATTGCGCACTCTCAGATCGCAGTGACCTGCCGTGACCTGAATGTGACATTGAAGCAAAACTGCTGTACCGTCTAACTTGCGTCAACTTTTCCGAAGTTGACGCTCTTGAGTGGATTGCCTAACTCTGCCACCGCTCAAGGTCCGTTCGCATTTCATCGTCTGGCAGGGGCGGGGGAACCAATTTTGGCCTTCTGTAGTCCGGAAGGCCTTGGGGTTAAGTCACGAGCTTCCCAGGAAGCGAAGTGGCCGGGTGACTCCCATCCGAATCCGACAGCTTACCTCGCAGGCATTGGGAGAGGCTACCTTCGTGTCTTCACGCCATAATTCTGCGCGCCACCGTGCGCAAACGGTTCGCGCCAACCCCTTGGACGCCGTGTCCAAGGCCGTGAGCGCCAACGCCGGGACCGTGGGCCGCCAGGCTGCCGTTGTGGCGGCGGCTTCGGGCCTCATCCTGAGCATGGGCCTGCCGGCCAACGCAGCGGACACCACCGCTGGTATCTCGGCCTCCACGGAGTCCGGTTCGTCGCAGACCGCCCTTGCTGTCACCGCAGCCCCCACGGCCACCGTTTCCTTTGAGCGCCCGGCGGTCAAGACCACCGCCGCCCCGAAGGTTGAAACGGTACGCACCCAGTCCACCGCGCCGGCGGACCGCACCGCCAATGCTGCCGGCCAGGAGGCGTCCACGGCCGGGCAGGCAGTGGAGACCGTTTCTTCCGCCGCCACTTCGGGTATAGCTGCGATCGCGTACACCGGCATCGGCCACCCCTACGTGTGGGGCGGCACCACTCCCAACGGCTGGGACTGCTCCGGGTTCGTCCAGTGGGTCTACGCCCAGGCCGGGATCAGCATCCCCCGCACGAACGCGTGGAGCATCATGACGCCCACCTCCACCCCGCAGCCCGGTGACCTCGTGGTCCAGAACGGCGGAGCGCACGTTGGCATCTACGTCGGGAACGGCATGATGATCAGCGCCCTCAACCCCTCGCAGGGAACCATGCTCCACTCGCCTGCTGCCACCGGTACTTCCACGTACTACCACCTGAATAAGTAGTTCTTGGGCTCCACGCTCCAAGGGCTATTTCTTTGCCCAAAGCTTTTTCGATAGAAACCACATCCCCGTTCGGGATGTGCCGGCGTACCCCCAAGATGCCGGCGCATCCAACCCCCTCGGACAGGCCACCGCGGTCCAGAGGAAAACGAAAGAGAGAACTGATGACGACTCGTGCTACCGCGCGGCACCGCGCCGAGGTCACCAAAACCAACTCAATCGCAATCATTGCCAAGGCTGTCAGCGACAACGCCGGCGGCATGGGCCGCCAGGCTGCAGTAATCGCTGCAGCTTCCGGCCTGGTCCTGACCAGCGGCATCGCAGCCAACGCTGCCGACACCAACGTCAAGCGCGACTCCGCTCCCGCATCGGCGATGGAAGTTGAATCAGCCGTAGACGCTCCGATCTCCGCGGCTTCCACCATCGCCATCAGCTTCGAGAAGCCCGCCGTCACCACCACCCCGGCTCCGGCGCCCGTGCCCGAGGTTGCCGTGCAGGAAGCCGCGCCGGCTCCCGTTGCCCAGACCGTCGCCGCCCCCAAGGTCACCGCCAAGGTTGCCACTGCTGCGGCCACGGCTGCTCCCGCCGCCCAGGTTTCCGCCAGCGGAAAGGGCGCTGCCATCCTCTCCGCTGCCTACGCGCAGCTCGGTGTACACCAGGATTGCACCATGCTGGTCACCAACGCACTGGCCGCCGTGGGCATCCACTTCCACGACTGGCCCGCCGGCTACCTGTCACTGGGTGACACCGTGCCCATGTCCCAGGCCCAGCCCGGTGACCTGCTGTACTACGCCGATGGCGGTGGAGGAATGGCCCACATCGCTGTCTACGCCGGTAACGGCATGGCCGTCCACGGCGGTTTCAACGGCAACGACACGGTGGTGTTCAGCGCCAACGTCGGCTCCGGCCCGGTTGCCATCCGCGTCCGCTAAGTACTACTGCCAGCTGCTATCGGCGGCGCAGAAGCTTTGCCCGGAAAGACCCCTGCCCCTGCGGCGGGGGTCTTTTCCTGTTTAACTCCCGCCATTCGCTGCATCCAATCCCCGGCGCCGGGACAGGGAACAGGTTTTCGCGTGTGCCGATTACCTCATATTGCTTTTCTCTGTTTACTCTTGTGATGTCGATCCATAGCCCGGACATGCCGAGGGCAGCCGGCCCTCGTGCCCCTGACGGGTGCGGCCGTGAAGAGGTACGTGCATGCGCACTCTCGTTCTGAATGCTGGATATGAACCGCTGGCGGTTATCACCTTCCGCCGGGCGCTGGTGCTTGTGCTTACAGGCAAGGCGAGTGTGGTGGCTGAGGGGGACGACCCCGTGGTTGGCCCCACCGACGTCCTGGGCCGCCCGTCCGTGATCCTCCTGAACCGCTACATCCGCCCCCGGTACAACCACTCAACGGCCGTGAGCCGCCGTGGCGTGCTCCGGCGTGACGGGCATAAGTGTGCATATTGCGGAAAAGCAGCGCACACAATCGACCATGTCCACCCCAAATCGCGGGGTGGGGCCGATTCCTGGGAGAACCTCGTGGCTGCCTGCCTGCGGTGCAATAACGTCAAGGGTGACCACACCCCGGCCGAGATGGGATGGACCCTGCGGTTCGTGCCGGAGCCGCCGCACGGAACCATCTGGCAGATCAAGGAGCTGGAGAAGCCAACCCCCGCCTGGGACCCGTTCCTCCTTCCCGAGCGTGCAGCCTGATTTATGTCCGCTGAGCAGGTTGCTGTTCGCTAGGCTGGGTGGGTGCAATCGGACCCGTTGATCTTTGATGCCCTGATCCTGGCGGGCGGGCGGTCATCACGGCTGGGTGGCGTGCCCAAGCAATCGCTGATCCTCCGGGGACGAACCCTCCTGGAGTGGACCCTCCAGGCCGCTTCGGGTGCCCGCCACACCGTGGTGGTTGGTGACGTTGCCCGCGGCAGCGGCGAAGCATCCTCCGAAACCACCGGTCACGCCCACTCCCTGCCGTCCGGCGTACTGTCCTGCCGGGAGGAGCCTGCGTTTGCCGGTCCCGCAGCCGGCATTTCGGCCGGCCTCGATGCCCTTGCCAACCACGGGGGAGGCGCGCCCTTCACCTTGGTTCTTGCCTGCGACATGCCGCTGGCAACCCAGGCAGTGGCGATGCTGCGGGAAGCGGTGGCCGCTGCCGGCGCTGGCGGGGGTGCCATGGCCCGCTCCGCCGACGGGAGGGAACAGCCGCTGGCGGGAATTTATGACACTAGTGAGTTAAAAAGATCGTGTAGCGAGTTGGCCGGCCGGAATGCCCTGGTCAACGGTTCCGTGCGGGCGCTCCTTGCTAATCTGGACGTGCAGCTTGTCACAGTCCCTGCCGGGTCCACCGCCGATGTGGATACGTGGGCTGACGCTGCCGCGCTGGGGATCGCCGCCGGGAGCCAGCGTGAAGACTTTGACCAAAACGTGCGGAGCCAACGTGGGAGGCAAGTCGTGAAAAGCCAGGACGAAACGCTCGAGGAATGGTGCAGGGCCCTGCTCCAGGCGTACAAGCTTGAGGACGTCCAGGTGGACGTGAACGCAGTTCTGTCCCTTGCCGGCGTCGCTGCCCACGCCGTCGTCCGTCCGGCCGCTCCACTCACCACCTTCATCGCAGGCTTCGCCGCCGGCCTGGCGGCTGCGCCCGGCAGGGAGATGGACAGCGAGTCCATGGATGCGGCTATGGCCGTGGCCCGCTCCCTGGCTGCCGACTACGACAATGAAGCTGCCGCCGGGACCTCCGGCGAATGACTGCAGAACCCCGCGACTGGCCGGAGGTCCCACCCGCCAACGGCCCGGAAGCACCACAGGGGATACCTGATCCCGGAACACCCGGGCCGGAGGCCGCGGAGCCGGACGCGGCTGAAACAGGCCACGGGCACCACCTGGCGCACACCTGGGAAGAAGCCCGGCAGGCTGCGTTCGATGCCGCCACCCCGATCCCGCCCGGGCCGGTGCCGTTGCGCCTGGCCCTCGGACGCAGGCTCGACCAGGACATCCTGGCATTCCACGACATGCCGCACTACGCGTCCTCAGCCATGGACGGCTGGGTGGTCAACGGCAGCGGCCCGTGGATTCCCGTTGACCCGGGAAACCGCCTGGCCCCGCACCAGGCAAGCATCATCGTCACCGGAGGCCTGATCCCGGCCGGCGGCAAGGCGGTCCTCAGGACCGAGAACGCGGTCCTGGCCACGGACGACGAAGGCCTCCCGCTGCTGACGATAGGTGGAAAGGCGCGCCCCGGGGAACCCCGCGCCGGCGAACACATCAGGAAGGCGGGCGAGGAAGCCCTGGAGGGGGACGTCCTGGTCAAAGCCGGGGTGGACCTCAACCCCGCACACCTGGCACTGGCAGCACTGGCCGGCCACGATGAACTCAACGTCCAGGGGAAGCCCGTAGTGCGCCTGGTTCTGACAGGTTCGGAGGTAGTAGAAGAAGGCACTCCGGATCCCGGCCAGGTGCGCGATACCTTCGGCCCGCAGTTGCAGGGCGTCATCGCCATGCTGGGTGGCATACCGGGAGGTCAGCAGCGGATCGGGGACTCCTACGGGGAGTGGCTCGCCGCGCTCGAAGACGATGTGCCTGAGGTGACGGACGCGCCGGACCTGCCTGCCGACGTCGTCATCACCACCGGAGGAACCGGGCGCTCCGGAACCGACCATTTCCGGCGGGCCGTGGCTGAACTTGGCGGGCGGCTGGTGATCGACGGCGTGGCCATGCGTCCCGGGCACCCCGCCGTCCTTGCCGAACTTCCGGACGGCCGCTTTGTCCTGGGCCTCCCGGGCAACCCGCTCGCGGCCATGATGGCACTGTCCACCGTGGGCGCCCCGCTCCTCGCCGCGCTGGGCCATGCCGCCATGCCCGCCGTGCAGGAAGTGCCGTGCGGGACCATGATCGAGCCGGACCCCGGGCGCACCCGGCTGATGCCGTTCCGGCTGTTGTATGGCATGGCATCGCCCGCCCAGCACACAGGACCCGGCATGATGCGGGGCCTTGCTGCCGCCGACGGCGTGCTGGTGGTACCGCCGCACGGCGTACAACTGGGGGAGCTGGTACCGGCCTTCGCCCTGCCCTGGGGCCCGCCCATTCCGGCGCCCGTGGACGCGACAGCCAAAGCCAAGCCCCGAACCGCCGGACGGACGGGGCAGCCCAAGGCCAAGCCGGCAGCCAGCGGCCCCGTGGACTGGAGCGCGCTGCTGGGCTGAGCCGGGCCGCAAAAGTGCCATGATGGAGTCATGACGAGGCAGGCTGGACCATGGGACGCGTAACCCAGCGCCGAAAGGTGCACAAGTATGTACTGGACGGATCGCCGGGTGCGCTGGAATACCCGGTCCGCCACCGCGAAGACGTCCTTGCCGTGGAGGAGCCGCTGGAAATCCGGATCGGCAAGCTGTCCTACTCGGTGACCATGCGGACCCCCGGGGACGACTTTGACCTGGTGGCCGGATTCCTGGTCTCCGAGGGCGTCATCTGGGCTCCGGAGCAGCTGGTATCGCTGCGCTTCTGTGCCGGCGAGGACGAGGACGGCGTCCAGACCTTCAACGTGGTGGAGGCCCAGCTGCGGCCCGGCGTCGAGGTTCCCGACACCGGGCGGAAGGTCTACACCTCCAGCTCCTGCGGCATCTGCGGAACGGACTCCATCGATGCGGTCCAGAAGTCCTCGCATTTCAGCCCGCAGTCGGACCCGCTGACAGTCGATGCCGAGGTCCTCGCGTCGCTGCCTGGCCTGCTGCGGAAATCGCAGCGCCTCTTTGACGATACCGGCGGAGTGCACGCAGCGGGCCTTTTCAGGATTGGGGACGACGGCGAACCGCGCCTCCTGTGCCTGCGCGAGGACGTAGGACGGCACAACGCGGTGGACAAGGTGGTGGGGTGGGCGCTGCGCGAAGGCCTCCTGCCCCTGACCGGCACCGTCCTGCAGGTGTCTGGCAGGGCGTCCTTCGAACTGGTGCAGAAGGCATCCCTCGCCGGAATTCCCGTCCTGGCCGCCGTCAGCGCCCCATCGAGCCTTGCCGTGGAGCTGGCTGAGGCCAATGGCCTGACCGTGGCGGGCTTCAGCCGCGGCACCAGCTTCAACGTCTACTCCGGCGAAGCCCGGATCCTGCGACCGGAAGCTGCCGTCCCGCGCGCCCAAGGTTGAACGCTCGGGCCGAGGGGGTTGGATGCCGGGAAGCCAGCGGGTAGATTTATCCATCGAATGGACACGATGATCCAGTTTCAAGCTTAAAGAGGACCCATATTGCATGACGACCGCAGGATCACGGAAGTCCGCCTGGCAAGGTTTGTGCGCGAGCGCATCACCCCAGCCGTCTACAGCAGGACGGTCCCGCTTGCCCTGAGCAGCTGGGAGGTCCCCGGCGAACCAGTCCCCGCGCTGGAGGCGATGCGGCAACAGTTCCAGCCGCAGGAACACGGCGCACCCTGGGGCAGGCCGTGGGGCACCACATGGCTGCGGCTGCAGGGAGAAGTACCGGAATCATGGGCCGGCGGCCCGGACACCACCTTGGAGGTGGTGGTGGACCTCGGGTTCACCACCGAGGCGCCCGGGTTCCAGTGCGAGGGCATCGCCTGGCGTTCAGACGGGTCCATCATCAAGGCGATCTCACCCCGCAACCAGTACATCCCGCTAAAGCTCCTGGGCAGCGGTATGGCCGTGGATTTCTACGTGGAGGCCGCCGCGAACCCTGACATGGCACAGGGCTGGACTTTCGCAGCCACTCCGCTGGGCGACAAGGCAACAGCCGGGGGAGCCCCGCAGTACCGGCTCGGGACCATCGCCATCGCGGAACTGAACCAGTGCGTGTGGGAACTCCAGCAGGACATCTGGACCCTGTCCGGCCTGATGGAACAGCTGCCGTTGGAGCTGCCACGCCGCCACGAGATCCTCAGGGCTCTGGAACGAATGATGGACGTGATGGACCCGGACGACGTCGCCGGGACCGCGGCGGCAGGGCGTGAGGCGCTCGCCGACGTCATGCGCCGCCCCGCGTACGCCTCCGCGCACCAACTGGTGGCCACCGGCCATGCACACATCGACTCCGCCTGGCTCTGGCCCGTCCGTGAAACGATCCGCAAGTGCGCCAGGACGTTTTCCAACGTCGTGGCCCTGATGGACGAAGACCCGGGCTTCGTCTTCTCCTGTTCCTCTGCCCAGCAGCTGGCCTGGATCAAGGAGTACTACCCGGAGTTGTTCGGACGGATCCGCGAGAAGGTGCGCGCCGGGCAGTTCGTTCCGGTCGGCGGCATGTGGGTGGAATCCGATACCAACATGCCCGGCGGCGAAGCCATGGCCCGGCAGTTCGTGGAGGGCAAGGGCTTCTTCCTCTCCGAGTTCGGCATCGAGTGCCGGGAAGCGTGGCTGCCGGACTCGTTCGGGTACAGCGCGGCGCTTCCCCAGATCGTCAAAGCCGCAGGCAGCCGCTGGTTCCTCACGCAGAAGATCTCCTGGAACCAGACCAACAAGATGCCCCACCACACGTTCAACTGGGAAGGCATCGACGGCACGCGCCTGTTCACCCATTTCCCGCCGGTGGACACGTATAACTCGGACCTCAGCGGCCGCGACCTGGCCCACGCCGAGCGCAACTACCGGGACCACGGACGCGGCACCGTGTCCTTGGTGCCGTTTGGCTTCGGCGACGGCGGCGGCGGTCCTACGCGCGAGATGCTGGCTGCCGCAGCCCGCACCCGGGACCTGGAAGGCTCACCCAAGGTGAGGGTCGGGTCGGCGGAGAGCTTCTTCCGGCAAGCCGAGGAAGACTACCGGGGGCTGCCCGTCTGGGTGGGCGAGATGTACCTTGAGCTGCACCGCGGCACGTACACCAGCCAGGCCCGGACCAAGAAAGGCAACCGGCGCAGCGAGCACCTGCTCCGCGAGGCGGAGCTGTGGTGCGCCACTGCTGCAGTCCGTACCGGTGGCGGCTACGAGTACCCGTTGGCGGAACTCCGGCGGCTCTGGCAGTTAGTGCTGCTGCAGCAGTTCCACGACATCCTGCCGGGCAGCTCCATTGCCTGGGTCCACCAGGATGCCGAGCGGAACTACCAGGCCATCGAAACCGCCCTTGAAGCGATCATTGGCGAGGCGGCCACAGCCATGCTGGGCCAAGGCGAACAGGAGTTCCTGCTCAATGCGGCCCCGCATGCGCGGCAGGGTGTTCCGGCCCTCGCAGCCGCGGCGCCCGTGGGCCCGACGGAAGCCGTGCAGGCCACAAGGGACGGCGACTGCTGGATCCTGGACAACGGCATCATCCGCGCCGTGGTGGACGCCGACGGACTGCTGGTTTCGCTGCGCGACCACGCCACCGGCCGCGAAGCTATCGCCCCCGGCCAACGCGGCAACCTGCTGGAGCTGCACCGGGATACGCCCAATGAATGGGATGCCTGGGACATTGACGAGTTCTACCGGCGCAACGTCACGGCGCTGCGGCACGCGGAATCGGTCCGGCTGGTCACTGACGGGGCGAACGCCGTCGTCCTCGTGGACCGGCTGGCAGGTGCCTCGCCGCTCACGCAGCGCATCACCCTTGCGCCCGGCAGCCCGTCACTGGAAATCCGCACCTCGGTGGACTGGCAGGAGCGCGAGAAGCTGCTCAAGCTGGGCTTTGCCCTGGATGTCAGGGCCGACCGGTCGGCGTCTGAAACCCAGTTCGGCCATGTCTTCCGGCCCACCCACACCAACACCTCCTGGGAGGCCGCGAAGTTCGAAATCTGCGCGCACCGTTGGATCCACGTTGGCGAACCCGGCTACGGCGTGGCCGTTTCCAACTCGTCCACGTACGGGCACGACGTAGGCAGGGCGGTCAGGGAAGCGGACGGCGGCACCACCACGACAGTGCGTTTGTCCTTGCTGCGGGCACCCAAATTCCCCGACCCCGACGCCGACCGCGGCCGCCACGAGCTGACCGTGTCGATTCGCCCGGGGGCCGGCATCGCCGAGGCCATCGAGGAAGGGTACCGGACCAACCTGGCTCCCCGGCTGGTGCGCGGCGCGGCGCCGGTGGAGCCGCTGTTCACGGTCAGCAATCCAGCACTGGTGGTCGAAGCGGTCAAGTGTGCTCAGGACGGTTCCGGAGATGTCGTGGTTAGGCTCTACGAGTCGCTGGGACAGCGCTCCGCCGGGCATATCGCCGCCAACTTCCCCGTCCGGGCAGTGGTGGCCACAGATCTCCTGGAGCGGACGGCCGAGGCGCCGGGAGTGGTTCCCGGCGAGGGCGGGGCCGGGCTCAACCTCCGGCCGTTCCAGCTGGTCACGTTGCGCTTCACCCGGAAGTAGCGGTTCCACGGGCGGGCATAAGGGCCCTTAAACAGGCTGAGTGGGGGCGGTCCCCAACGATCCGCCACCACTCATCCCCCCAATGTGCGCAAAGGCATACAGGACAGCCCGGCGATTGAGAATTTATCCCCGTTCAAAAGCGCCTGGACTGCCCGCCTTCACACATTCATGATTGTGTCACACACTAATGATTTTGTGAAAGCTGGAAAGGTTACGTTTCGGTAGATGTCTTCCGGGACCTCGCCTGGCGGTTCACTACCCTCGCCGTCCAGATCAGGGCCAAGCCAACGACGTAGCAGAGGACTGCCGAGTAATTGATGATGAATTCCACTGCGGAAAGTGCCGGCGGGATCAACGGAAAGAGCAGGGTGAGGGCAACGGCCGCGCCGCCCAGGGCCAGCAACCCGGCGGCAATCCGCACCAGGAGGGGCAGGCGTTCCTGCACTGCCCGCACCATGGGCGGTACGAGGGCCAGGGCAACAAACGCCGGGTAGGCCCGGCCTGCCGCGCCGTAGTACTCGACGAGCGCGAAGTTGCGTCCATCCTTGGCGGAGATGGCCACCAGTCCTGCCGAGGAGCCTGATGTGTCCATCAGCAGGAACAACGCCACCATCACGGCCGAGATGGTGAGCAACACCAGGAGCCCGGACCTCCCCGTGATCAGCCGGTAGGCCCCGTCAGCGCCGAAGCCCCGGGAGACACGGATGCCCAGGAAGAAGATGGCGCCGAAGACGACGAAGCGAAGCAGCAGGTTGGCCAGGTTGATCCCGCCCATGGCCTGGTCGATGACGACGTAGGGTCCTTGGATGCTCAACAGGATGGCAAGCGTCATCAACGCAAAGATGCCGAACAAGGAACGGTTTTCGCCGCGGAGGGCGCTGGGAATGCGCGCAGCCGCAACGAGGCCGCAAATGGCCAGCGTGGTCCACTGGAGGGTCTCGATCATCCCAGGTTCTCCCATATTTTTTCGGTTTGTGCCTGGTCTTGTTCATGCCGGCGCAGCACTTTGCCCAGGGCCTGCAGCCTGTCTCCTGCGAGCACGGTGAGTTCTCCGTCGGAGAGGCTGTCCAGCGCGGCCTGCCGGGCCCCTGCGGGCCAGCCGGCCTCCTCCTCGGTGACAAGCCCCGTTGCCACCAGGCCGCCCACCGGGCCCACCCCTGCCGCCACTGCGGTGGCCATGGCGAGTTCGGGGGAGAGCCGGTTGGCAGTCAGCTGGGCTGAATAGTTTTGCGGAGCCACGCCGGTGCTGGCCGATACCCGCTGCCGGACCTCGCCGTCGTCGATCGCATCAACCCAGTTCTTTACCGAGGTGGCGTGCGGGGCCGGCCCCAGGACGGGTGCGGAAGCTCCCTGGACCGGGTCCATTGCGGACCGGACCAAAAGGGCCCGCAGGAGGTCGGCCGTGGAAATCTGGCTCACCAGCTCGCACTTGGTGGGAGGGTGGGGCGGCCCGGCCAGGACGCTGTAGTCGTCAAACCCGGCCAGCGAAGCGACCGGGTTGGCGTGGTAGGCGCGGCTGATGCTGACCACCGTGTTGACTGCCACCTTGCCCCGGACCAGCTGCTGGGCGAGTGTGGTGCGCTTGATCCCGGAGACCCGGCAGACGTCCGCAGTGCTGGCATCGGGGGCGATGCTTTGCAGCCAGCGCTGAAACGCCTTGGCGGGAATGCTCATGGAAAGCCCTCTGCAGAACGGGTGATGGTGTGGATAACTTTACCGTGCCGGCCGGTGCGCAGGCGTGCCGCGGATTTTGCCCGCACCCCACATTCGTCTATAGTTGATGGTCGAGCCCGTTGGTCCGTACACCCCCCAAGTCCGGACCAGCGGGTTCTTCTATGTCCTGCAGCCCCAGCGGCGCCGCGGCCCCGAAACCGCTGCTGCGCCGGCCGCATATGGGCTGCCCGGGCAGCGGCGAAAGGACGAATCAATGACTGCAACCCTCGTTGCCAAGGACGTCTCCGGCGGCCATGGGCACCGTGTGCTCTTCTCCGGGCTTTCGCTGACGGTAGCCCCGGGCGACGTCGTCGGGGTAGTGGGAGCGAACGGCGCCGGGAAGTCCACCCTGTTGCGCCTGCTCGCCGGCGTGGACCAGCCCCAGGGCGGTTCCATCAGCCTTGCCCCGGCAGACGCCTTCGTTGGCTGGCTGCCGCAGGAGCACGACCGCCTCTCCGGTGAAACCGTGGCCGGGTATATTGCCCGCCGGACCGGCTGCGCCGAAGCGACCCTGCAGATGGAAACCACCGCCGAGGGCCTGGGCTCCGGCGCGCCCGGGGCAGATGATGCCTACTCCCGGGCGTTCGACCGCTGGATGGCTTCCGGAGCCGCGGACCTCGACGACCGGATCCCCGCTGTGCTGGCCGACCTCGGGCTGGACGCTGGTCCCGATGCGCTGATGACCGGACTGTCCGGCGGCCAGGCCGCCCGGGTTGCCCTGGCTGCACTGCTGCTGAGCCGCTTCGACGTGGTGCTGCTCGATGAGCCCACGAACGACCTTGACCTCGCCGGTTTGGCCACGCTGGAAAACTTTGTCAAGGGGCTCCGCGGCGGCGTGGTGCTGGTAAGCCACGACCGTGAGTTCCTGGCCCGCTGCGTGACCCGGGTGGTGGAGCTGGACCTGGCGCAGAACACCGTGGCCGTCTACGACGGCGGCTACGACGCCTTCCTCGAGGAACGTGCGGTGGCGCGCCGGCACGCCCGCGAGAAGTACGAGGACTTTGCGGCCACCAAGGCAGACCTGGTGTCCCGCGCACGGACCCAGCGGGAGTGGAGTTCCCAGGGCGTCCGGAATGCCATGAAGAAGAACCCGGACAACGACAAGATCCGGCGGGCCGCCAGCACCGAGTCTTCGGAAAAGCAGGCACAGAAGGTCCGTCAAATGGAGTCCCGCATCGCCCGGCTGGACGTCGTGGAGGAGCCCCGCAAGGAATGGCAGCTCCAGTTCAGCATCGGGCAGGCACCCCGCTCCAGCGCCGTCGTGGCCACCTTGCGCGACGTGGTGGCCCGCCAGGGTGACTTCACCCTGGGGCCGGTCAACCTCCAGCTCAACGGCGGAGAACGGATCGGGATCACCGGGCCCAACGGCGCCGGTAAATCGACCCTGCTCCGGCTGCTGCTGGGCACCCAGGAACCGGACGACGGCGAGGCCTCCATGGGTGCCTCCGTCGCCGTCGGCGAAATCGACCAGGCCCGCGGGCTGCTTGACGGCAGCCGGGCGCTCGGCGACGCCGTCGAAGCCGTGCTGGCTGACTGGACCGGCGCCGACGTCCGCACACTCCTGGCCAAGTTCGGGCTCAAGGCGGACCACACCTCCCGGACCGTGGATTCCCTGTCGCCGGGGGAGCGGACCCGGGCCGCCCTGGCGTTGCTCCAGGCGCGCGGGGTAAACCTGCTGGTACTGGACGAACCCACCAACCACCTCGACCTGCCCGCCATTGAGCAGCTGGAAGAGGCCCTGGAAAGCTACGACGGTGCGCTGTTGCTGGTCACCCACGACCGCCGCCTGCTCGAAAATGTCCGACTCGACTCACGGTGGCACCTGGAAAACGGAACCGTCCAGGAACTCCACCACACTGCAAGCCAGGAGAAACAACCATGAGCATGGACCGCGTGGCCTGGAGCTCGCTATACAACATCAGCACCGCCAAGAGCGGCTCGAAGCCGTTCTCCAAGGAAACCCTGAAGCGGGTGCTGGCCTTCGCCGCCCCGCACAAGGGCAAGCTCATCGCCTTTGTGCTCTCCTCCGTGGCAGCGGCCTTCCTCGCCGTCGCCACCCCGGTGCTTGCCGGCCAGGTGGTGGACGCCATCATCGCCAAGACGGATGCCGGTACCGTGATCTGGCTGGCGGTGCTGATCGCCATCGTGGCCGTGGGGGAGGCGGGGGTGGGGCTGCTGACCCGCTGGCTGTCCTCCACCATCGGCGAAGGCGTCATCGTGGACCTCCGCACCCGGGTGTTCGACCACGTGCAGCGCATGCCCATCGCCTTCTTCACCCGCACCCGCACAGGGGCCCTGGTCAGCCGCCTCAACAACGACGTCATCGGGGCACAGTCAGCTTTTGCCGGTACCCTGTCCGGCGTCGTGAGCAACTCCGTGGCGTTGATCCTGACCCTGGCCGTGATGCTCAACAAGTCCTGGCTCGTGACTGTCCTCGCCATGGTGCTGCTGCCGATCTTCCTCATTCCCGCCCGGCGCATGGGCTCCAAGCTGGCCGACCTGCGCCGTGAAGCCGCTGCGCACAACGCCGCCATGGGCACCCAGATGACGGAGCGGTTCTCCGCCCCCGGCGCCACGCTGGTAAAGCTGTTCGGCCGCCCGGATGAGGAATCCCGCGAGTTCGCCGCCCGTGCCGGCCGAGTCCGCGACATCGGCGTCCGCATGGCCATGCTGCAGTTCACGTTCGTCACGGCCCTGACCCTCGTGTCCGCGCTGGCACTGGCACTGGTTTACGGACTGGGCGGCTGGCTTGCCCTCGGCGGCCAGCTCGCCCCCGGAGACGTGGTGGTCCTGGCGCTCCTCCTGACCCGGCTCTACGCCCCGCTCACGGCGCTGTCCAACGCCCGGGTGGAAGTCATGAGCGCCCTGGTCAGCTTTGAACGCGTCTTCGAAATCCTGGACCTGGAACCCCTGATCCAGCAGAAGCCGGACGCAGTGCCCGTTCCTGCCGGGCCGGTGTCCGTGGAGTTCGACAACGTCCGGTTCGCCTACCCCTCCGCGGACAAGGTCTCCTTGGCATCGCTGGAGGAAGTTTCGACCCTTGACACCCGGGGCGGCGAGGAAGTGCTGCACGGGTTGAGCTTCCGGGTGGAACCGGGCCAGACGGTCGCCCTGGTGGGCTCCTCCGGCGCCGGTAAGTCCACCATCGCCCAGCTGCTGTCACGGCTTTACGACGTCGACTCCGGCGCCGTGCGTCTTGGCGGCACCGCGCCGGGGGCGGGGCTGGACGTCCGGGACGCTACGTTCGATTCGCTGCGGGACACCCTGGGCATGGTGACCCAGGACGGGCACCTGTTCCACGAAACCATCGCCTCCAACCTGCGGCTGGCCCGTCCCGACGCCACGGACGAAGACATGTGGGACGTCCTGCGCCAGGCACGGCTGGAGACCATGATCAGGTCCTTGCCGGACGGCCTGGAGACAGTGGTGGGGGAGCGCGGTTACCGGCTCTCCGGCGGTGAACGCCAGCGCCTCACCATCGCCCGGCTCCTGATCGCCCAGCCCCGGGTGGTCATCCTCGATGAGGCCACCGCCGCGCTCGACTCCACGAACGAAGCCGCCGTGCAGGCAGCCCTGGGCGCCGCGCTCGAGGGGCGTACCGCCGTCGTGATTGCGCACCGGCTCTCCACCGTCCGCGCTGCAGACGCCATCCTGGTGGTGGAGGGCGGCCAAATCGTCGAACGCGGAACCCACACCGAACTGCTGGCAGCGGGCGGCCGTTACGCCGAGCTCTACCAGACGCAGTTTGCCGAAGCCACGGCCGTGGCACAGGAAGCTGTCCCCGAGTTCTAAGGGCTGGATACCCGGCCGGAGACTAGAGAGCCCGTGCGGCCAGCAGGGGCAGGATGTGGTCCGTCAGCAGCGGCGCGAGGTCCCGTGAAAGGGCCGCGTCCGGCCTGCTGATGTCCAGCCACCGGATTTCGGCGATCTCAGCTGCGGGAGTGGCCTGCCACGTGCCCGGGGCGATGAAGACGGTGGCTTCGATGTCGGTGGCGGCCTCGTTCGCGGCGTCGGCGATCCACACCCCCATCAGTTCCAGCTCCTGGGGGCGGACAACGATCCCTACCTCCTCGGCGAGTTCCCTCGCGGCTGCCTGCACAGCGGTTTCGCCCGGCTCCGGCTTGCCGCCGGGGTGCATGAACATGCCGGTCCCGCGCTTCCGTACTGTCAGGAGGCGCCCGGCGTCGTCAAACACGCAGACGGCAGAGACCACGATCCGATCTTTCACGGGGAAATCCTTTCCAGGCGCGAGACCAGCAGGAGGTCCTTGCGGGGACCGGTGACGTCCCAGCTGTAGCTGAAAGCGTCCGGGCCCTGCCGGGTGTAGGAGACACGGTAGGTGTCGGGGTCGCACCAGTGGGTGTCCTGGCTGGTGTCAGGGGTGAAGCTCATGCGGTGGAACGGCCTGCCGTCAGGAAAGAACACGTCCAGCGCATCGGGCTGCGGCAGGGGTTTCAGGACGTACTCCCGCGAGGCGGGACCGGTAAAAGAAGGCCAGCGCATGGTGCCTTCTTCGCGAAGGGCCAGGCCGTCGTCGTCCGTGGGAGTGAAAATCACGACGCCGGAAAAGGTTCCCCGGGTGCCGTCCGACCTGTCCAGCAGGTCCCGCTCCAGCCGCCAGCGGCCACGCTGGCCGGCGATGTGGGGTTGGTGGCTGCCCAGGAGGTAGGCGCGGAGGCTTGGCTCCGGGGAAGGAGGATTCAAGTGCCCTCGATTGGAATCGAACCAACGACACCGGCTTTAGGAGAGCCGTGCTCTATCCACTGAGCTACGAGGGCGGATGTCCGGTGGGGTTCGGCGGGGCCGGTCCGTCCGGACACGGTTACAAGCATACAAGGTGCCGGGCCGTACTACGCTCAAGGCATGAGTCCAGCACCTACTGCCGCTCCCGCCACTGCCGTCACCCCGAACGTGGCGTCCACCCGGCAGTACATCGGGGCGTGGGCAGTGTTGAGTGTGCTGCAGTATTTCGCTGCCGAGGCTGCAGTGGCCATGGCGTGGGCGGGACCGCGCCCGTACGACCTGCGGACGGGGTACATCAGCGACCTGGGGGCGCTCCACTGCGGAATCTATTCCGGCCGGGATGTCTGCTCGCCCTTGAACTGGCTGATGAATGCCTCGTTCGTGGTCCAGGGCCTGGGGCTGCTGGCCGGGGCGGTCCTGCTGACCTCGGGGCTGCTGCGCGTGGCCGCCCGGCCCGGCACTCGGGTGGACTGGCGGCGCCGGGAGCCCTGGCTTGCAGCCTCCGCCGTCCGGCTGCTCACCGGAGCCGCCGGGGCCGGAACCGTGGTGGTGGGGCTGGTTCCGGAGGATGCGGGCTCACCCTGGCACTATGCCGGCGCCATCACGTATTTCATCTCCGGAGGGCTGGCATTGCTGGTGCTGGGCATTCTCTGGCTTCGGAAGACCGGGATGGCGTGGTTCCTGCTGGTGTGTGGCGGGGTGTCGCTGGCGGCCACGGCCACTGGAGGGCTCACCCGCATGAAGGTTCCCGAGCCCGGCACGTTGGAGCGGCTGATGGGCTATCCGGTCACCGTGGGGATGGCCGCTGCGGGGCTGGTCATCGCCCAGCGGGTGCACCGGCACCGGAAGCAGCGGCGGGCTGCGGCGGCTGCCGCAAAGGCCACGGCCGTTTAGGGCTGTTTCCGCTTCCGGCTGTTGAGGAACACCGCCGCGGCCCCGGCCAGGAGGCTCAGCACCAGAAGCACCCAGCCCGCAATGGTGAGGCCGGATGCCAAGGCAACCTGGCCGGCGTCGGGTCCGCTGAAGGCCATCATGGCGTCGATGGCGACGTTGCCCCACAACCGGACCACCACAAACAGCATGGGCAGCGCCCAGAGCGCCCAACGCAGCGCCTTTCCTGCCACGTTGGTCCCAATGAGAAGCAGCCACGTAAAGCCAAAGATCAGGGGGAAGAGCGTCCCTGCGGTCTTGTGGACGTAGCTCAGCTGGCCCAGGGCATCGCCGTTCATGACGCCCTGCAAGGTGCCAATGTAGCCGGCGTCGAAGCCGCCCACCAGGGAATCCGGCATGGCCATCCCCTCGGAAAGCTGCGTGAGCTGGGTCAGGGTCAGCAGGTGCAGGTACCAGAACAGGAACAGGCTGGCCACCACGCCGGCAATGATGATCAGGTTGCTGTTTCCCTGTGCCTTTTCCGGGGTCCGCGCAGTGGTGGGGTTGACCACCGGTGGCAGGTGATGTTGCGGCACCGCCGCGTTGGCGCCGTGCTTCTTGATCCGCTGGGCAGGGGTTTTGGCCATGCCACCATTATCCCGCCCCATAAACTGAACCCATGACCACAGGCCGACACAGCGCAGCTGTTCTTGACCCCACGTTGGACGACTACGAACTGGCCTCAGCGCTGGTCCGTGAAGCCGGGCAGTTGGCGCTCCTCATGCGCATGGCCGGCCTGCAGTCTGAACAAAAGACGTCCGTCTCCGACGTGGTGACCGCGGCGGACCGCGCCGCGGAGGCTTACGTGCTGGAACAGCTTCAGCGCTGCCGGCCGGAGGACGGCATCCTGGGTGAGGAAGGCGCCTCCGTCCAGGGAACCAGCGGCCGCACGTGGGTTATCGACCCCGTGGACGGCACCTACAACTTCCTGCACGGCTCCACCTACTGGTGCTCCGCCATAGCGCTCAAGGACTCCGCCGACGTGCTTCTCGGTGCCATCTTCCAGCCTGAAGAGGACAAGCTGTGGCTTGGCGGCCATGACCGGCAGTCGACGCTCAACGGCGATCTGCTCACTGTTTTCGGCGCCGACGACGGCAAAAGGAACACCACCCCGGTGGCCGAACTTGGCGCCGCCACCTACATCCACCCCACCTGGCTGATGGATCCCATGTGTGCCATGCCGTGGCACGCAGCGGCGACGTCCGCCGCCTCCCTGCGCATGCTGGGCTCGGGTTCCTGCGACCTGGGCCGCGTGGCGGACGGCCAGTTGGGCTGCTGGTTCCAGCACAGCTGCCCGGAGTGGGACTGGCTGCCGGGCAAGGCAATTGTCCGGGCAGCCGGGGGCGCCGTGGACACAGTCCGGGTCAACGGCCTGGAGTGGTTCCTGGCCGGGGGAACGACGGCGGTCCGGGAGTTGCGTGCAGCCCTCCTGTCAGGCTCGGTGGCCTGAAGCAATCGCCCGCGCAGCGTGGGTAATCCACAGCCTGGAAGTCGTTGTCGGTCCCACCGCCTAGACTTGTAGGCACCATGGATATGTTGTTTGACCCGTACTCTGACGGACCGTTCAAGGCCACTCCCGCGTCCACCGCCCGCACCAGGACGGAGCCGGAGGGCGTTGCCACCACGGCAGGGCCGGGCGGAACTCCGGATCCGCAGGAGGGCAGTTTTCACCGCCCAGGCGGCTGGCAACAGTCCAACCGGAGCGCCGGGAACCGGCACGACGACGGCCACCATGGCAGCCGCCGCCCGGATGCTGCCCAATTGCTGGAAGGGCTGAACCCGCAGCAGGAGGAAGCGGTCAAGCACGGCGGATCGGCCCTGCTGATCGTCGCCGGCGCGGGCTCGGGCAAGACGCGCGTACTCAGTAACCGGATCGCCTACCTGATCGCCACCGGCCGCGCCCACCATGGCGAAATCCTTGCCATCACCTTCACGAACAAAGCGGCTGCCGAAATGCGGGAGCGCATCGAGGCCCTGGTTGGCGGGCGGGCCAAGATCATGTGGATCTCCACGTTCCACTCGTCCTGCGTCCGCATCCTGCGGCAGGAAGCGGCGAACGTCGGACTGAAATCCAACTTTTCCATCTACGACTCCGCCGACTCCCTGCGCCTGGTTACCCAGGTTTCCAAATCCCTTGACTTGGACCCCAAGAAGTTTGCGCCCAAGGCCATCCAGCACAAGATCTCGGCGTTGAAGAACGAACTGATCGACGCCGACTCCTTTGCCTCCGCGGCAAACTACAACGATCCGTTCGAACACGCCGTCGCGGACGTCTACAAGGGCTACACGCAGCGCCTCCGGCAGGCCAACGCCATGGACTTCGACGACCTCATCGCCGAGACCGTCTACATGTTCCGCGCCTTCCCGGCCTTGGCGGAGTCCTACCGCCGACGGTTCCGCCACGTCCTGGTGGACGAGTACCAGGACACCAACCACGCCCAGTACGCCCTGGTCCGTGAGATCGTGGGCGAGGGCCCCCGCGCGTCGGAGCTTACCGTGGTGGGCGACTCGGACCAGTCCATCTACGCCTTCCGCGGTGCTGACATCCGCAACATCGTGGAATTCGAAAAGGACTACCCCGAGGCGCGAACCATCAAGCTGGAGCAGAACTACCGCTCCACCCAAAACATCCTGAGTGCCGCCAACTCGGTGATCTCGCGCAACCCCAACCGGCCCGAAAAGCGGCTCTGGACAGCCGAAGGCGAAGGCCACAAAATCATCGGCTACGTGGGGGAGAACGAGCACGACGAAGCACAGTTCATCGCCAAGGAGATCGACCGGCTCCAGGACGAGGACAACCTGCGTCCGGGCGATGTCGCCATCTTCTACCGGACCAATGCCCAGTCCCGTTCCATCGAAGACGTCCTGGTGCGCGTGGGCCTGCCCTACAAGGTGGTGGGCGGCACGCGCTTCTACGAGCGCAAGGAAATCAAGGACGCCCTGGCCTACCTGCGCGTCCTGGTGAACCCGGACGACGACGTCAACCTCCGCCGGGTGCTGAACGAACCCAAACGGGGCATCGGCGACCGTGCCGAGGGCGCGGTGGCGGCTCTCGCCAGCCGCGAACGCACGTCCTTCATGGAGGCCGCCCGCCGCGCGGACCAGGCTCCGGGCATGGCCACCCGTTCTGTCAACGCCGTCCTGGGCTTCGTGAAGATGCTGGACGACCTCGCGGAGGTGGCTGTGGGGTCCGGTGCTGCCGCAGCCCTCGAAGCAGTCTTGGAACAGACCGGATACCTCGCGGCCCTGCGCTCCAGCACCGATCCGCAGGACGAATCCCGCGTGGAAAACCTGGCAGAACTCGTGGCCGTGGTGCGCGAGTACGAACAGGAGAATCCGGAGGGAAGCCTGGGCGCCTTCCTGGAACAGGTGTCACTCGTGGCCGACGCCGACCAGATCCCGGACGCCCCCGGCGCGGACATTGACGCCGCGGTGGCCGAGGCCAAGCGACTCGGAGTGGTCACGCTGATGACCCTGCACACGGCCAAGGGCCTGGAGTTCCCGGTGGTATTCCTGACCGGCATGGAACACGGGCTCTTCCCGCACCAGCGTTCAGCCACCGATCCCAAGGAACTCGCAGAGGAACGCCGGCTGGCCTATGTGGGACTCACCCGTGCCCGGAAGCGGCTGTACGTGACCCGGTCCGAGGTCCGCAGCATGTGGGGCCAGAGCCAGTACAACCCGGCCAGCCAATTCCTTGAGGAGATTCCCGCCGAGCTCCTGGAGTGGAAACGCGAAGGTACCAGCCGGCAGTCTTGGGCAGGCGGCGGTTCCATCGGGTCCGGCCGCTACAGCGGGTCCTTCTGGGGCGCCGGCACGTCCCGGGGTGCGGCAGCGGATTCTTCCGCCGGCTTCAACGCCGACGTTCCTGCGTTCCTGGCCAAGACGCGGGTGCAGCCGCAGAAGGAAATCGTCGCCGTCAGCGTGGGGGACAAGGTCAACCACACCAGCTTCGGCAACGGAACGGTCCTGGCCCTCGAAGGGGCCGGCGACAAGACCGTTGCCAAGGTGAAGTTCGACGTCGGGGAGAAGCGCCTGCTGCTGCGCTACGCACCCTTGACCAAGCTCGACGCCTAATGAGCGCCCCCTCCCGGGCATAATGGAGGCCATGCGACGGACTGTATGGGGGATGCTCGCCGCCCTTTTCCTTGTCATTGCCACGGGCTGCACGGTGACCACCAAAGACCCGGCCTACGTTCCGCCGGCTCCGCTGCAACCCATGGAGCAGCTGGAAAAGGCACCGCTGGCTGACGCGAAGACATTCTCCAGCGGCGACGACGTCCTTTCCTTCATAACCGCGGACCGGACCATTGCCTGCTCGCTCACGTCAGCCAGGGGAGAGCACCTGAACCTGCCCTACGAGCAGAACAGTTACAGCAACGCGGCCAATAACAAGCTGCCCATCGTGCCCGTGGCCCACTGCGAGCTCGCTGCCTATCCTGTGCCCCAATCCGCCGATGTCAAAGACGATTGCGGAGGGACGCACCTGGGCTACCTCGGCGGCACAGCCCTGCTGGCGCCGGACAGTGCCCGCTACGGCGAGTGCCGTTCCGGCGTCACAACCATGGAGGCAACCTATGGACCCAAGGGCAACAAGGCAGGGCCGCTGACCCAACTGCCCGTGCTGGCCGACGGGCAGAACCTGGAGCGCAACGGACTGCGCTGTTCGGCCTACAACGGTGGCGTGGCATGCGGAAACGTCTCCGGCGGCGTCGGATTCTTCGTTTCCACCCAACGTTACGAGCTGATTCACGGAGCGGACAAAAGCACCGCCCCGCCGCAGGCCAACGCCTCAAAAACCCCGTAAATCCGCGGTTTTTCTACGCCCCATAGAATAGTGTGCTTACTCACATAAGGGGTAGTCTGGGACGGCCCGGCCGCTCCAAAGGACTAGAGTTCCCCATGGAGCATTACGCCGCGTGGCTCGTTTCCAACAGGCCGCCGGTGCGTGCAATCCGCAGCCCGGTCATCGTCTTCCAGATGGTGTCCGACTGTACAGAAACTACTTCGACGTAGAAGGACACTAAACCGTGGACCTGTTTGAATACCAGGCGCGCGATATGTTCGAGGCGCACGGTGTACCCGTGCTTGCCGGCATCGTGGCGTACACCCCAGAAGAAGCAAA